>Ga0207103_10094_pt2 | contig 26170 bp, 30 predicted proteins | sample Alteio_BWMinHeat_81_FD_153546 | JGI IMG/M metagenome (GOLD analysis project Ga0207103, IMG submission 153546) | Enriched cells from forest soil in Barre Woods Harvard Forest LTER site, Petersham, Massachusetts, United States -... | ecosystem: Environmental > Terrestrial > Soil > Temperate forest >...
GTAAAACTTAACCCGGAAAGATTATAAGATGACCTGATATTAATCTGATCTTCAGATGCTTCCATTATACTGAGCGTCGCCTGCAAAGCATCATCAATGTATATCATAGGTAAACGCGTATTTTCAGTTAAGTAGCAACTATAATTTTCTTCGGCCATTGCTTTGTGAAACATATCTACGGCATAGTCTGTGGTGCCCCCGCCGGGCATCGACTGGTAACTGATAACCCCGGGATATCTTAACGAACGAATATCGATGCCATAACGTTTATGGTAGTACAGCGACCAATTTTCGGCGGCTACTTTACTTACCCCATATACCGTTGAAGGATCGAGATAAGTATTTTGAGTTGTCCGTTCTTTTTGTGCGCTTTTTCCAAAAACAGCGATGGAACTCGGAACAAAAACCTTTCTTAAATCAAGTGATCTTGCAACTTCAAAAACATTTAAAAGTGTCGTCATATTTAAATTCCACGCCCAAATGGGATCAGCCTCACCCTTTGCCGAAAGAATTGCGGCAAGATGATATATTTGAGTTATGTAATGTTTTTTACAGATGCTTGCCAGGTCGGCGGCGTTTGTGGCATCGAGTTTTTCAAATATGCAGCAAGGCGACGCCGGCGCAAAAAGATCAGACCCAATAACATGGTTTATACCAAATACGTTTTGTAAAACGGGAAGCAAGGCAGTTCCAATCTGGCCATTTGCCCCAATAACTAAAATTTTATCGGTATACATATTTTATAATCAAATTAACCGGCCAGTTCCTTCTGGATCCAGCAATGTTTTTCGCAACTGCAATATTATAATGAGTGTTTACCCTGTCAGAAGCGTCATGTTGTTTTGATTGACCCAAATGTTCTTTGAAAAGGCCATTTCCCTTTTTTTGAGATCAATTTGATGAAAGTAGAAATTAAGTTGCTTCGAGGAAGAGCTTTAAGCCGGACTTATACAACGCAAACGTTTGAAAAGGGTATGATTTCGGGTCGTAAACCTTTGCATCGGTAGAGCAATACCCGTACTTAAAGTGGCGAAAGGCGGCCGGTATGTTAATGGACATACTCAATTAAACAAATAAAACATTGATTTACAAGACTTTATCGTGCGCCCGGCGGGATCACTTGAGGAGGTACTCTATTATGAGTGCTTCCTTTTTTGTTAGTTATAACCAACAGAATATAAATCAGTTACGCATTCTTTTAAGATATTTAATGGCGGATCGAAGTTTGCCGAAGTTTATCGTATCGTAACTCATTGCTCACGTCAAAAAACAACGAAAAGGATATTCTGTAACGTCCTTTTCGTTGTTTTTTGACGATTTTATTCCGGGTAGGCGCGTTTATTGAATCTTAGGTTAAGAAACAAAAAACAGCCTTGAGCCGCTAATGTTAATACTTCAGGATCAAAAATCCTGTTTTATGTTTGGTTATGCCGTTAACAGCGTAGTCTAATGAATAGAAATACGTTCCCGGCAATTGCATTTGGCCGGTTCTGTTGCTATGGCCATCAAATACCCTCGAGCTGTTGTCGTAACCTTTCGATTCATAGATCAGCATGCCGTTGCGGTTCATGATCATCAGTCTGTTATCCGGGTAATTACCGATGTTATCGATCTGCAAAAAGTCATCTATACCATCACCGTTTGGTGAAACGCCACGGTGTACATATATACCATCATCAGCCAGTACCGGGGCACTTTCAGGCGTTGTTACACTTATCGGCTCATAAACAGTATTGTCCGAACCGGGCGCTTTCCGGGTGACTGTGATTGTGTAAGTTTCGGTGGCCGTGCCATTCTGCGCTGTCACGACGGTAGAAATGATATTTGTGCCGACAACAAGTGCTATGACCGGCGATGGGCTGCCCGAGGTAACGGCATTACCGTTCACTTTTACGGTTGCTGTGGCATCGGCTGTGGTTGGCGTTACGGTAAAAGAAGATGTCGAATTACCCACACTGGCGGTGTATTTGACGGTAGTTTGTGAAAATTTTGGCGAGATGGTTATTCCCGTTTCGCCGCAATTCAGTTTAAGACTTGACAAGTATGCATTGGTGGAGGCCGCAGCCCTTGTTATGGTTACAGTGTAGGTTTCGGTGGTTGTACCGTTTTGCGCAGTTACTACGGTGGTGATTATATTTGAACGGACGGCCAAGGCGATCTATCCCGATGCTGCTCCCGATGCTACCGTCATGCCGTTCACTTTAATTGTTGCTGTTGCATCGGCCGTGGTTGGTGTGAGCGACAAGATAAAAACGATATATATTTATATTGCGCCCCCCTGGTGGCGTACCTGGGTGGCTTACACCTGTTATCTAATTGTCCTGGTCCTGGGCATTCGCGCCGTGTTGAAATTTATGAATAACCGTACGGTGTTAAAAGCCCAGCTAAATTTTGAGCAGGCCGAAACCAAACGTATACAAGAACTGGACCTGGCGAAAACTCAATTTTATGCCAATATCAGCCACGAATTCAGGACCCCTCTTACTGTCATCTTAGGAATGGCCAGAAGCCTTGCCGAAGGTACCGCGGAGCATTTAAAAACCGGTACCGAAATGATCATTCGAAACGGCCAAAGTTTATTAAACCTGGTAAACGAGATGCTGGACCTGTCGAAACTGCAAAGCGGCAAAATGGTACTTAGTTACGTCAAAGGAGATTTAATTATTTTTTTACGGTACATCGTCGAATCATTTCACTCCCTGGCAGAAAATCAGACCAAACAATTACATTTTTTATCGGAACTGGAAAATTATTATACGGAATATGATCCCGAAAAAATGCGCCAGATCATTTCAAATTTACTATCCAATGCGCTAAAGTTTACTCCGGAGGGGGGCAATATTTATATTTCGATAAATTCCAGGGAATCTTATTCCGCAAATGGAAATGCACATTTTTTTGTTATAAAAGTAAAAGATACGGGCATCGGCATTCCCGAAGATAAATTCAATTTTATTTTTGATCGTTTTTACCAGGTTGATTACGGTAATAACAGAACAACTGAAGGTACGGGTATCTGCCTTTCGCTTACCAGGGAGTTGGTGAAATTGATGAAGGGTGAAATTTCCGTAAAAAGTCCGCCCCCCGGGCGAAAAAGGGGACAGAATTTACTATTGAACTGCCGTTGGAAAAATTGCAGGCAAGCCACGAATTGACTGAGCAGACCTGGTTGAATGAAAAAGAGGAAAATATTTTTCTTACTGAAAACGCAGCGCAAAACAACAGCATTGAAACATCAAAAACAAAAGATGATAAACCGTTAATATTATTAGTGGAAGACAATGAAGATGTGGTGGCTTATATAGCATTTTGCTTACCTGGTTATAGGCTTGCCGTGGCAAAAGACGGGATGGAGGGGTTTGAACTGGCAGCCGAACTTATACCTGATCTGATCATTTCGGATGTAATGATGCCGCGCATGGATGGGTTTAAATTGTTAAAAAAATAAAAATCGGATGAATATACAAGCCATATTCCGATCATAATGCTTACTGCAAAAGCCGATAGCGAAAGCAAAATGGAGGGGTTAACTAAAGGCGCCGATGCTTACCTGGAAAAGCCTTTTAATACCGAGGAGTTGCAAATACGCGTAAAGAAATTGCTTGAACTTAGAAAAATCTTGCAAATGTTTTATTTGAAGCAAGCCGGGCTTTCCAGTACACCGCCGCCTGCAGGCGGATTAAATGAAAGCCCCGAAAGCATTGCGCTTGAGGTTGAAGATAAGTTTGCGATCAAACTGAGGCAGATCATACAAGCTCATCTTTCGGAGGCTGATTTTAGCGTAGAGCAGTTATGCAGCGAAGTGTTTATGAGCCACTCTAAATTACACCGAAAACTCGATGCGCTAACCGGTTGTCCCCCAAATAAGTTTATCCGCTTTGTACGGTTAAAAAAAGCAAAGGAATTATTACTGGACGCAGAAGTTAGCATATCTTCCGTTGCTATTGACTGTGGGTTCAACGATCCGGGGTATTTCGCGCGGGTTTTTAAACAGGAATTTGGTGTTACACCGAATGAGTGGAGACCGTAGGTAAAGGAATGATAATGGGCTTTGCTCCTTGTAATCTGTAGCTGCTGTTATTGAAGATAAACAAAAAAGTCTCAAGACTTTCGACTTGCGACTTTTGGCTTGCTATGTAGCGGGAGCACAACTCGAATCGCGTGAATGTGGTTTGAAGCGTTTGCCCGATATTTTAACTTAGCTGAAATTGAATTTTGTTTTGTAAATAAATGTTTTAAAGTTAGTTATGTTTTTGTTTGAATTTGAAATTTTAAATAAAAGTAAAACCATCTTTACATTTTGGTTTGGCCTTTCTTTTAGGGTCGGCGTATAGTGTTTTTTTCAGCCAGTAAATCAGCCGCCGATTTTGATTGAGTATTACTAACTTATTAGGGATAACAATAGTTATATTCTGCATAAACATTCAGCAATGTATCTTTAAAATAAATATTCGATTCTAATATGCTTAATTAGTAAAAATCAAGCAGGATTCTACCACTATAACTTTCAGTTATTTTTCAAATGCCTGGTCCTGAGTTTACTCAAAAACTCAGGTGACATGCCAAGGTAGGATGCGATATAGTGTTGCGGCACCCGCTGCGGGATGGTCGGGTATCGTTTAATAAATTCAAGGTATTTCTCTATACCCGGTTGTGTAACGGTTTTGAACAACCTGCTTTGAACTACCGAAAGATGGCGCTGGATCATCAGGCGGAACATCCTTTCAAGCTTGGGTACTTTTGCCAGAAGTTGCTCTTTTGATTGCCGCGAAAGCATTAAAAGCTCACAATCTTCCAATGTTTCAATATACATACTGCTTGCCTTTTGATCCTCAAAACTGGTAATGTCACTAACCCACCAATCTTCCACGGCAAACTGAAGTGTCAGTTCTGCGCCATTGCTGTCGATATAATACTCGCGTATGCAGCCCTTAATCACATAAGCTTCAAAATTGCAAATATTGCCGGCCTGCAGCAGCATTGTTTTTTTTGGTATTGTTTTATGCTCGAGTATTGAATCAAAATATTCCAATTCCCCGGCAGATAAGCTAACTGTCTTTAAAACATATGCGTTTATATTTTGAAACATTGCTTTTTAATTTCTTGTCCCAGTTCAATGGATTTTACACAAAGTAGATCCAATTTTACACCATGAACTTATGCCAGGCTAAAGGGCGTCACAATCATACATAAAATTACTTTATATCCTAATACATGGAAAATCAAAAACTGGAGGCGATCATTAATAAAATGTTTGCCGAAATCGAAACCCTGATACTGGTATATATGCAAAAACCGGAAGACAGAGACATCGCCAACGGCAACGTCGCAGTTTGCATCATAGCTGAAAACGGGATGGTGTATGGCAGAATGCTCGGAACAAACAAACCCCGGTTAAGGTAATCATACAAAGTGGCCTGGACCAAAGCGAGCCAGGTTTGGCTTACCGGCGTTAAAACCGGCGAATACGAAAAAATGGTTTTCAATGGGCTCGCCGAAGAAAACGGCAACGGCATAGAGGCCCCGGATCTGATAGGATGGCAAGGCGGCCAGCCCCTTACGCTGCCTGACGGGTCAAAGCTGTTCGTTGGCTTTAGCGGCTTCAGGGGCGTAATTGATCTGGAAATAATGGCAAAAGCACTTGACAAAGCAACAGGTAATAATTAACCATACAAAACTTAAAATATGACTTACTTTCCAAATCCTCCCCGTTACCAAAACATGCCTTATCGGCGCTGTGGTAAAAGTGGTTTAAAGCTGCCGGCGGTATCACTCGGCCTGTGGCACAATTTCGGTGCTATTGACAGCCTGGAAAATGCACGTACCATATTAAGATTAGCTTTTGACAGCGGCATAACACATTTTGACCTGGCCAACAACTATGGCCCGCCGCCCGGCTCGGCCGAGGAAACCTTCGGCGAAATTTTTAAGGATGATTTTAAAAGCTACCGTGATGAACTGATTATCTCCACAAAAGCAGGCTGGGGAATGTGGGAAGGGCCTTATGGCGATTGGGGATCAAAAAAATACCTGGTAGCCAGTTTGGACCAAAGCCTGAAACGCATGGGCTTAGATTATGTAGACATATTTTATCACCACCGCCCTGATCCGGAAACGCCGCTGGAGGAAACCATGGGCGCCCTTGATTTGATTGTACGCCAGGGAAAAGCTTTATATGTGGGCATATCAAGTTACAGCGCATCGGAAACTGAAGCTGCAATCGCCGTTTTAAAACAGCTGGGTACGCCCTGCCTGATACACCAGCCAAAGTATTCGATGTTCGACCGCTGGGTAGAAGGCGGCTTGCTGGACGTGCTTGGCGAGAAGGGCGTTGGCTGTATTCCATTTTCACCATTGGCTCAGGGCCTTTTAACCAACAAATATTTGCAGGGAATTCCGGTTGGCTCAAGGGCTGCGAGCCATCGGGGAAATGGCGCTATTGAGGAAGATGCCATTACGGATGATAAAATTGCAAAAGTGATCAAGCTGAATGAGATCGCCCTTAACCGCGGGCAAAACCTGGCGCAAATGGCGCTTTCGTGGATTTTGAAAGATGAACGCATTACGTCGGTATTAATCGGCGTAAGCAAACCTGAACAGGTTACGGATTCAATTAAGTGCCTGGAAAATGTTTTATTTTCTTCGGATGAACTCAATGCGATAAACGGCATTTTAGGATAAATCCATTATCAACGTACGTAAAGGCAATTCATCATGAAAAACATACTGCTCGTTATTGCTGCTTTTACCGTGTGCATTTTTTGTGCATCGGCCCAGGTAAAACCCAAAACCAACATCGACCAAAAGGTAAACAGTTTACTCGCTAAAATGACTTTAGAGGAAAAAGTCGGCCAGATGACTAATCTTGTAGTCGATGTAATTTCAAAAACCGATGCGTCAGGAAAAATTATTGAACCTCACGAGATCGATGAGCAAAAACTGGAAGAAAGAATACTGAAATACCATATCGGCTCTTTTCAAAATGTCGCCGGGCATGCCTATGACCGCAAGCATTGGTACGAAATTATATCAGCCATGCAACGTGTGGCTATGCGTGACAGGCTTAAAATACCTGCGCTATATGGCATCGATGCTATACATGGCGTTACTTATACCTTGGGCAGTACCTTATTCCCGCAGGAAATTGGCATGGCTGCCACTTTTAATCCTGAACTTATTCAGAAAGCGGGTGGAATTTCCGCTTACGAAACCCGTGCAAGCTATATCCCCTGGAACTTCTCGCCGGTTTTGGATGTGGCAAAAAACCAGGCATGGCCCAGGGTATATGAAACTTTTGGCGAAGACCCTTACCTGGTAAAAACAATGGGGGCCGCTATTATCGAAGGCTACCAGGGAAATAATGTAGGCGACAAATACCATGTCACCTCAACGATGAAACACTTTTTAGGCTATGGCGATCCATTGAGCGGCAAAGACCGTACGCCCGCCTGGATACCGGACCGTTACATGCGCGAATACTTTTTACCGCCATTTATTGAAGCAATAAAAACAGGCTCACGTACCTTAATGGTAAACTCATCCGAAATAAACGGCGTACCTGTGCACGCCAGCAAGTATTTGCTGACTGATGTGCTTCGCAAAGAATTAAAGTTTGACGGAATCGTAATTTCAGACTGGATGGATGTGAGCTACCTGCACACCCGCCACCACGTAGCTGCCAGCGAAAAGGACGCCGTTGCGCTGGCCGTTAATGCTGGCCTTGATATGTGCATTGTGCCCTATGATTACAATTTTTACAACTATCTTATTCAATTGGTGCATGAAGGCAGCGTGCCCATGTCGCGCATTAATGAATCGGTAGGGCGTATACTGCATGTTAAATATGAGTTGGGGTTGTTTGACCGGCCTGTCGGCAACCCCGAAGATTATCCCGATTTCGGTTCAGATAAATTCAAAGCCGTTAACCGACAGGCAGCAGACGAGTCTATTACTTTGCTTAAAAACACTAACAATATACTGCCAATAAAAAAAAGTATGCGGGTACTGGTAACCGGCCCGACAGCTAACACGATGCGCTCGCTTGACGGTGGCTGGAGCTATACCTGGCAGGGTGAGCAGGATGATAGGTACGCGGCTGAAAAGAATACTATTTTGAAAGCAATCCAGCAAAAGATCGGTAAACAAAATGTTGTATATGAGCCAGGCGCTGCATTTGATAGCTTGCATAATATAAACGCAGCTATAGAAGCCGCCAAACAAACGGACGCTATAGTGCTTTGCCTGGGCGAACCATCCTACACAGAAAATTTCGGGAATATTGACGACCTTGATCTACCTGCGGCTCAAACCGAATTAGCGCAACAACTGGTTAAAACCGGGAAGCCAGTTATCCTGGTATTGGCAGAGGGAAGGCCGCGTGTAGTTACGTTGGCAAACAACGCTGCTACCGCCACTTTAATGGCTTACCTGCCCGGAAACGAGGGCGGCGACGCTGTCGCCGATATCTTATTCGGCGATGTAAACCCATCAGGAAAATTGCCGTTCACTTATCCCAGATTCCCCAATGCGCTGGTAAATTATTATCGTAAAACCATCGAGAATGGTAATGGCGATGATTCGCATGGCTACAATCCGCTGTATGAGTTTGGTTTTGGATTGAGCTATACCACATTTCAATACCACAACTTACGGGCAGATAAACGTGATCTTAAAGATAGTGGAACCTTAACGATCAATGTTGACGTAACCAATACCGGGAACCGTGACGGTAAGGAAACCGTGCTGCTGTTTACCAGTGAGTTTTACGCGTCCATCGCGCCGGATACCAAACGTTTAAGGGCATTTAATAAGATTGACCTGAAAGCCGGGGAAACTAAAACGGTTACATTTAAGATCAGTGCGAAAGATATTGCTTATGTAAATGATGACGGTAAAACAAGGGCTGAACCGGGTGAATTTAAAATTGAGATTGCCAATCAAACATTAAATTTTAATTACGCTACGACACAGCCATTCAATAAGCAAACAGACGGTAAATTGTGACAAACTTATAAATATATGAAACTACCGGATTCATAGACAATGGCAGGCGCGCGAATCACTTGTGGAAGCAATTTAAACCAATCATGCTTGTATTTAACCGATTGGCTAAAAAAAATCCAGAGGCGTTATTGCCTTGCAACAGGATTTTGCTGAAAAAGATGCAATGTTTTAATAAACCGGGGCATTTGTCATTAGTTGGCCTTTTTTCCGAATTAAAATCGAACATCCTGGAAATAGTAAAGCCAATGCGGAATTGTCCTTTTGCAAATGGGATTGCGTATCACTTAAATAATTGATCTCTAAACAGCCCTGGCGTTCGTTACGTTTACAGTAAATACGTGCCCTGCTGTTTCAATTTCAATTCCCACACCCAGGGGATCATGGAACCGGTCCCCGGTTTTTCTGAATGAAGAAATAGGCTGGGTATAATCAATTATCAGACTCATGTGATTCGTTAGCTTCAACCTTGCCATAGCGCCAAGTGCAAAAAAACTTTCCTCACTTCCTGGAACTAACGGAATGGCAGATACCACTCAACTACACTTCATCCTACGATATACATTTTTGTGCCATAAATTTCCATATCGTTGCTACTTCTAAATCGTGTTCTGTTGGCCGCACCAAATTGGCCGCAGGTAAGTACTTTTTAAGTAAAGTTATAAAATGCTAAAGTCCCGCTGACGTTGCCAACGTTAACGTTACCTGTGTTCAGCACGTATAAGCAATTCAGCTGATTTGCAGCTGTAATTAAAGATTTGTTAGATATTAACCAGGTCTGATTCCAACTAACCAATAATCTCTAAACACTAAACCTTCAGTTTTTCTTCGGTATTCGTATTGGCAGGATTTGCGTTCGTGTTGGTAGTAGATGCGAGAGGCGTTTCTCCGTTTTGCGCGTCTTTAAATTCCTTCATGCCGCGGCCCAAACCTTTCATCAGTTCGGGGATTTTTTTACCGCCAAACATCAGTAAAAGCCCTATGACGATTAAAATAATATGCGATGGCTCTAGAAGTCCCATGATTTTATTTTTTTAAGTATGATTAATATTTCTATGAATTCTCGTTATACTAATTTGCGGTTGCCCCGGTATTTATGTGCGAAGCTTCCGTGCGGTTTTCAGTATTCGGGATTGCGTAACGTGTTTCAACTACAAAAGGGTTAATTTTTAATATCTTCATAGTATATGGTTTTAATAGTCCCGTCATTGCATTATCAGGTATCTCAGTAAAAGAATAACCATTCATCTGTAAATATGGGCAGGCAAATTGTTAACCCATATTATTTTACATGAAACAGCACGATTACTTGATGAACGATGTTTAACTGCCTTTTACCTACAGTACAAGTTGTTTAAATGATAGCAGTTTTAATTTTATGCGCTAAGAACTAATGAATGGCTCTTAGCGAATCTGGGGGACGAATGATGATCGATAATTTGCGCACATACTAACGAAGCACCTACTTCATCAAGCAATAGCCTTACTTCATGTAATTTATTTTACCTGCTTTAAGGCTTTGATTTACTTTGAGCATAGTTGGTTATTCGTTTGGAAAACGTTAAACCATTTACCATATGCTAATCCAGCTTAAGTAAAGTCCACTATTAAACGATAAAAGAAATTATTATTCATTCATCATAAATAAAAAAACATGAAGTTAATCACATTAATCTTAAGCCTGGTGTTGTTTTCAACAAGTTCTGTATATGACTTTAAACTGAAGACCATAGATGGCCAAAATTTTTCATTAGCCCAGTATAAGGGCAAAAAAGTGCTTATTGTAAATACTGCGTCAAAATGTGGATTTACACCACAATATGCTGAATTGCAAAAATTAGCTGACCAATATAAAGACAAGTTGGTTGTTGTGGGCTTTCCTGCCAATAATTTTGCCAACCAGGAACCCGCCGCAAATACGGAGATCAAAACTTTTTGCCAGAAAAATTTTGGTGTGACGTTTCCCTTGAGTTCAAAAATAAGTGTAAAAGGAAATGATATCGATCCGCTTTTTGCCTACCTCACTTCGGCGCCCAATCCGGATTTTACCGGTGAAATTAAGTGGAATTTTGAAAAATTCCTGATCGACGAAAATGGTAAGCTCATACGCAGGTATCGTTCAAACGTTACGCCACTATCACCAGAAATAATAAAAGAATTATAAGTCGGGGAGATAGCTATTGAATAACCTTGTTTTACTGTCTATACTGTATCCGGGTAACAATTTAATTGCCCGGATGCAACTGGTATGGTAAATAAGATTGATCCCTTCAGTAATACCACATAGCATTTAACAGTTTTTTTAGGCTCTAAGCATCTGCTTTCCTATATGTTCTGGCGGTTCAAAAATCGTAGTACAAGCTGTGCTATGCTTATAAATGTCGTTCATTTTAATTAATTGATCAGCGTACAAATACATAACGTGGGAAAAATCGCGATAATCGTTGGAGCAGGCCCTGCAGGATTAACCGCTGCTTATGAGCTGGTGACCAAGACAAACATCAAACCCATAATACTTGAAAAAACGAATGATATCGGTGGCCTTTCAAAAACAGTTGTTCACAATGGCAACAGGATGGATATAGGCGGGCATCGTTTTTTTTCAAAGTCAGATATAGTAATGAAGTGGTGGCAAAATATTTTGCCTTTACAGGGATCAGGATCGAAAGAGGATAGTCAAAAAGACATTTCTTATCACCAGAAAAAAAATTCCATAATACTTTCGGTAGCGGGGCCCGATCCTGAAAAAGCAGATGAGGTAATGTTGATCAGGAAAAGGTTATCACGGATTTTTTTTCTTAGGAAATTCTTTGACTATCCAATTGCTTTGAATAGAAAAACGGTAACTAATCTTGGTTTTGTCCGAATCGCCAAAATTATCGCAACCTATTTATGGGTCAAAATATTCCGCGTGAAAAACATCAAATCACTTGAAGATTTCTTCATAAGCAGATTCGGTACTGAGCTTTATAAAACATTTTTTAAAGATTATACCAAAAAAGTTTGGGGCGTTGCCTGTACCGAAATTCCGGCCGATTGGGGTGCCCAGCGGGTAAAACAACTATCCATTTCAAAAGCACTGGTGCATGCTGTAAAATCATCTTTCATGAAGGATAAAACAATTGAGCAGAAAAATAATCATACCAGCTTAATTGAACAATTTATGTACCCCAAATTAGGGCCCGGGCAAATGTGGGAATCGGTGGCTAAAATAGTCGAGGAAAAAGGAGGAATAATCATTAAAAATTGTGCTATTACAGGGATAGACATAGCTAAAAACCAGGTTTGTGAGTTAAGTTATTTTGATCACACTTCCAACCTGAAAAGGGTAATAAAAGGCGACTACTATTTCTCGACAATGCCCGTTAAAGAACTTATCGCTGCAATGGGGGATAAGGTGCCCGGACGGTTAAAAAAATTAGCACAGAACTTACAATACCGGGATTTCATCACGGTGGGGTTGCTGCTTAATCAGCTTAAAATAAAAAACGGAACAAATATTTCTAATACCGGGAGGCCCGTTTCGGACAATTGGATATATATCCAGGAAAAGGATGTAAAAATCGGGAGGTTGCAGATCTATAACAACTGGTCGCCCTACATGGTTGCAGATACGAGCAAAATTTGGCTGGGCCTGGAGTACTTTTGCAACGAAGGTGATGAACTGTGGGCGATGAAAGACCCCGATTTTATGCAATTTGCAATCGACGAACTTCATAAAATTGAAATTATCGACAGGGATGAAGTAATCGATAAAACCATCATCAGGATGCCTAAAACTTACCCGGCTTACTTCGGTTCATATGCCCGATTTGACGAAATAAGCGGTTTTACCGATCAGTTGGAAAATTTGTTTCTGATCGGCCGCAACGGAATGCATAAATACAATAACCAGGATCATTCTATGCTTACCGCTATTGCAGCAGTAAACAATGTTATTAAAGGCGTAAAAACAAAAAAGAACATTTGGGAAGTAAACACTGACAACGACTTTCATGAGATCAGGAAAAACTAACGTTATTCCCGTTATTTTTTTGTCGCCCTGTATACATAGTAGTCTTCGCCTTCTGCAATGGCACCCCGAAAGCTTGCCAGTTTATTAAACTGCCAGGCACCATCATTGTTTACCGCATTATCCCGGTTGCTGATAAGAATAAATGTTTTAGAATTTTTGATATACCCGGATGATGAAATTTCGTCCATTAAAGATTTTCGCGGATAATGAATATATGCTTGTTTCCAGATGCAAAAACTGCCATATTGGCCATTATCCAGGTAATAAGTTTTTCTTTCTAAATATGCACTGAGCGACGGACAATAGCCATCGACCGCCAGTTGTTCTGTATCTAAATGGTTTGCTTTCAAATATTCAATAGTATTTTTCGCCTGCGAAAAAGGACCTTTAAAGTCTTCACTGTACATGTAAACTCCTGTAAAAAGTTGATCAATTAAAATAATATAGACAAAGGCGCGTGGCCCCCATTTCGTTATAAAACCTGGATTTCCTTTGGTGAAGATGGTTACCCCATCGTAATGCGCCAGCCAAAGGGCCGAAATAAAAAAAATAACGTACAGCCCAAAGTACCTTGTAGCGGCTGCACCCGTTATTGAAAAAAATGCCGTTAAAAAAACAACAGACGGAACATAAAATAAAATGGCTTTGCGGCTTCTGCGCAGAAATAGCAGCGTGATTGTGAACAGCAATAATCCTAAAAACACTATTATTTTGCCTGATAAACTTTGTACAGATTGGTTATCCCCCAAATATTGAAGGCTAGGTGGTAGAGTTGTTATAAACCCCTTGGGTATACACTTGATACCGAAGGATATGTCATGAACATTAATCCAGGACAAACCACTTTTAACATGAACAATACCGTCAGCAGGTACCCGCCAGGTTTCAAAAACGGCATTTATTACACCGAATAGAAATAAGCAAGTAAAAACAACAAACCGCCAATATAATTGTGGTCTACCGATGACACACACAAATAGGTAGAAAAAAATGCCGATGGCCGCGAATGCATAAAACAAGTGTGTGAAACACATTAAAACCAGCAAGAAGCCAATCCTTGTCATATTTCGGCCGGGATTGGCCATTAGAATACAACAAGCAAAAAGCAGTAATATGCCCAATGCATAGTTTCGGCAGACTAAGCTATACACAAATAGAAAATAGTAGCCAAAAATAATCAGCGTTTTTACAGGGAGGTCAAAAGGCGCATACCGCAAAAAGAGATACACGGCACAGTTAATTATCAGTAAATGGAATAACTGCATATACACAGGCCGGGCAGATAAGTAATGGGTAATAAAAAACATTAGTGAATTCCATAAAACTACGTGGCCCTCGTAAAGCATGTTTTTATATACGTCAATAACAGAGCTGCTATCCCTCCCAATAGTTAACTGCTGTGCCTCTTCCCCGGAAATTTCGTGATGAAACATTCCGACAAGGGAAATACCGCAGTATAGAAGCATTAAAGGTAAAACGTATTTAAGATGCGTAGTATACAATCTTGTCATGATATCAGACGGCTGGTTATATTAACTTATAAGTTTACTGGCCGGGCGACCGCTTGGATGCATGAAATAAGTTACACCATTACGTAACTATAAAAAGGGAATAATACTGCGAATTAAGTTATATGCAGCGACTTTCATTTTTTCCTCGAATTAAAGTCAAACATCCTTGAAATCGTAAAACCAATCCTGAATTGTCCTTTTGTAAAATCAGATTGGGTATTATTTAAATAGTTGATTTCCGAAACAGCCCTGGCGTTGGTTACGTTTATAGTAAATACATGCCCTCCTGTTTCAATTTCTATTCCCACTCCCAGGGGGTCATAAAACCCGTTCCCTGTTGTCCTGAATGAAGAAAAGGGATGAGCATAATCAATTATTAAACCCATATGGTTTGTTAGCTTCAACCTGGCTGTGGCCCCAAGCGAAAAAAAACTTTCTTCACTGCCTGCAACTAACGGAATAGCGGAATTATTACTTACAAATGTTGGTGTAAGTTGCAAAGATATACCAGGCGAAAATTTCCGGGCGATCATTACTTGCGCCAGGTAGGAAACCCTGTCGCCAAATGTCGGGTAAGTCACAAATCCGTACGGCCTTAATGCGCCTTCGCCAAGTAAGGTAATAGCAATAGGCGAACTGCCATCAGTTGTTTGATGGAGTGCGGCATATTTAAATTCAAGATCAGCCAGCCCTTGGATGGTGGTCCTGCCGATATCGATGTTCAGGTTGTCGCTAACGCCGTATTCAAATCCAATGTAAACATCTGATACATCGTCAAGGCCATAATAAAACTGCCCGCCGCCGTTTTTACCCGCAAAATCACCGAACCGGTGTATAATCAGGAAATTGAGATTATGCTTTTTTACGGTTTCAGTAGTTTGCGATAAAATAAGCCTTGATGATTTAAAAATGGCAACCGGCCCGCTCTTAATGTCTGTACTTATTGAATTCAATAATGAGTCAGCTGAACTGTTTTGTTTGGTGGTATCGCTTTTTTGCGCCATTAATCTTGTGCTGATGATGGCCAGACTAAATAAAATGAAATATTTCTTCATGCTAAAATTCTACTTGGTTTTTGTACTATTATTGGATAAATAAATGGCCGAAACATTCATTTTAATGCTTTCGGCAATGTTGTGAAATACAATACTTGGTATGGTAATATGATGGTCGGCACATTTTACCATAAATTCCGATGTCATGCTTATCACCCCGTTTTTTACAGTAATGGTTCCCGGTACCGACCTTTTTTGTGTGACACCATGTATGGTCAGGTCGCCAATGACTATTACCGGATAGATGCCGTCTTTTGAAAGGTCTACCTGTTCCAGGATTTTACCTTTAAAGGTAGCTTTTGGAAACTTGTCGCTTTCCATATAATCGGAATTAAAATGTTCCTGCATCAACGACTTTGCGAATTGAAAAGAAGTGATAGAAACGCTGAATGCCAGTTCGCCCGTGGATGGGTTATATACGGATGCCCCCGTAGAAGCTGAAGCTTTTATATCCTCTATAGGCGCGCTTGAAAATAAAGTGATCCTGGCATTTTTGCAGACGTAAAGCCCCTGACCGCTTGCCTGGGTGAGATGACCCACCCAGACAAGCAGAATTATTGTTATAAATTTCATCGTATTGGATCGTGAATTATATCGGAATTCTGTGCTTTTGAAATATCAATATATTAATTGTGTGGCCTGAATTTCGCCAGGATAATTAATAGCCGTAACCCCCGTAACTTCCATTATTTCCGCCATTTCCGTTGTTTCCATTACTTGTATTAGTTGTTTGATAAAGTTGCAGCGTGCCAAACAACCCATGAGCCTCACCAGCAGGTCCAGCGGTAAAATACAAGGGGCTATTTGGGCTTCCGCCGGGCTGGTTGTTTTTAAGGAAATCAATCGCCCATAATCCCGGGATGCTTATTACTTGCCCGTTATTTTGTAATTGTCCTTTGAAATTTCCCGACATATCGAAAATATTGATCCTGCCATCGCCGAAATTTCCAATAAGGATACTTTGCTGGGTATCTGCAAAACCGGCGCCTGCCAGGGCGATTCCCCATGGAGAGTTAAGCATTCCCTGTGTTGCGAAGCGTTTTACAAATGTGCCGTTGGTATTAAATATGTCAACATAGCCATTGCCGGGGCCTGCCTGGTCGTCCATATCATCAGGCGCCTTTAACTTCGCATAAGTAATATAAAGCTGGCCGCCAATATTTTGAATATTAAACGGGCCGAAGCCTGCGGGTATGCCGGGGTCGGCAAAAGATTTGCCCGTAACCCAGTTAAAGTTTTTGTCGTAAACGTCGATTTTGCCCTGGCGGAAATTCGCTAAATAAAGAAAGTTGTTGCCGCCATCAGAGGCAATGGCAAGGCCCTTGTAAACCGCATTTGCCTTTGACTGATCAGCAACTATTGCTGCTGCCGGTCCTGATTTCCATCCTAAGACGATGCCTTCTTCGCTGGCAAACAGGAATTTGTTGCCCCCGAAGTCTGTTGTGCCGTTAAAAACCATCCCCGACGGCGCTCCTGGCTGCCCCGGCGTAACTGATGGAATGATAACCGGAGGTATTACTGTATTGCCGGTGGTGTCGTAAACTGTGCTTGAGCCGGAGTGGTTGGCCGCAATCCAAATGGGTCCGCCCGGAAACCTGGCCAGGCCCCACGCGTTCAATAAATTAGCATCAATCCGCGCTGCGCCGAAGCCTGCTGTATCAGCAACAAGGTTGGTCTGAGCGATGTTGAATTGTTTGGCTGGCGAGTTGTTGTTTTTTTTGCATGCGTAAAAGCAGATAATTGCCATAAACATGGCAAGTGAAATTTTGTAATTAAATAGATTTTTCATTAATAAAAGATTTTTTGGTAAATAAATAAAATGACTTTATGTTGTATTCAAACTTTATTAGCACCCTTTTCGTCCGGCACAAGTTGCCTCCAACGCCGAAACGGTTATAAAAATGAAAGAAGATTAAAAACCGGCATAGTTTTTTACACGAACTCGGACAATTACTTGATGAACCAAGAAAATGCGGGTGCGGCAAAGTGCCCGGGTAACGAAATAACATGGAAACTAAATCACACATGGAATGGCACACTCAAAGGCAATAATTGTGTTAGTAAAAGCGATGGTTCTCAAAATACCGGGCGTTGCTAAAACATGCTTTCGATCAACAGCTATTAATAAATGCATGCCCGTTTATGCGTTTTCACCGCAGTTGAAAATATTCACCGGGTTGCAGTTGACTGATTTTTAGAATTTTCTCTTTTATAATCTGGTCTATTTCGGTTGTGCAGGCTCCCAGTAAAGCTAGGTATTCCCTTATTTCTTCCCCTGTATCTGCGTCTTTTAAGAGACTCGTTAATGCCAACGCCGAGCAAACGGGCCTCCGAACTTCGTGAGCATATGACCATGCGATCTCCTGCAGGGTGGCATGCTGCGCCACAATCATTTCATAGTTGCCGGCTAATTGGATGTTAAGTTCCTTTTCGTGCTGGTAGGCTTCCTTAAGTTTCTGTTCTTTAGCGATAATATCACTCATATCTGTCGCCATCACCATTCTGCAGGGCTGCTGATTAAAAGTAATTTCGTGGGTCACGATGGAAACCCAAAAAATCTCGCCAGACTTTTTTATATGACGCCATAAGCCCAATTCAGTGGTGTCACTGGGAATGGTTTTTAATGTCGAGGTTAGTCGTTCATAATCCTCCGGCAGTCGAATATCCCAAATAGACATTTGTAAAAATTCATTGATGCTGAACCCATACTTTGCAACAGTCGCATCGTTTACCGCGACAAAAGCATAGGTATCCCTATGAACCAGCCACATGGGGTTTGGATTGGATTCAAAAAGACTTCGGTATTGCACTTCGGAAATTTTGAGCTGTTGTTGTTGTTTCTGAATATTCTTGTAAAGAAAAAAGGCAGTGACACCGAACAGAATGATATTATTGACCATCCTTAGACATTCCAGGTAAAAATGCGGGATATCATTTTTTAAACCGGAGATAAGCAAATCACTGCATGAGGCCCAGCAAAGACCGGTAACAAAGATGAGGATATATATTTTGTTAGATTTCATAGGAAAATATAGAAGTTTTGTTTTACATACTTGGGAATTCGACGGCCGGCATCCTGATTGCGAAAATCTGCTTCATCATAATTGATTTGTAAAACCTTGCTATTTTTGCCGGATAGATGATGAATATAGTAAACGGACGGTGTTGATGCGTTTGGCTCATTTATCGTTAAAACGGTATATTTTTTTCGAAGCAGAGATCATAAAATCTATTGATATCCGCCCCGGACCTTCAATCAACAGGAAAAGGCAAGCCATTATTTGAGCGTAATCTGATCTTGATTCGTGTTCGACTGCCCATAATCCAGCCTGGGGCGGCACAACAGGCATTGGTAAGGGTGAAGTGCCAAAATATAAAGTGATTTTGGTTGAGAGCACCGCGATTACCATTTGAATAATAAAGTAAAATGAAACAAAACGGGTAAACAACCCGAATAACAGCAAAAGGCCGCCGATAATTTCGCCTGTTGCTATAATATGTGCAGTTGTTTCGGGAAATGGAAACCCTAATTTGGTAAACCGGCCAATACCCTGGCTGTCATATAAGAATTTTAATATTCCTTCAAAAAAGAAAACCGCGCCGGCCATTAAACGGATAATAATAATGGTGGATTTGCCGGTTACAGGCGGATAACGAAACCAATTGAATATCTTTTTCATTTGTTTTTTACTTGTTATGACTAAAAATTAATTGCGAAACAAAGGTGTTTTTTATCGGCTTATGCAAAAAAATATTTACATCAACACCAATTAATACTTGATTAAGTATGTTTTATCACGTGTTTTCCTTAGATCGTGTAAGAAAATTTAAAAACAAAAGATCCATTGGTATTTTTGAGTAATTAGGTACAACAGATGAAGAATAAATTAATTTATCACATTTTATTTTGGTTGAGTATATACCTGCTATGGGTTTTTGTTTTTCGGAATTATTCCTTTTCATTAACCAAAACTGTTTCGGTGAAATTTTGCTATTTGGTTTTTATTGCCGCCGATTATTATGTCACCATCTATTTTATCGTGCCGCGCTTTTTAAAGAAAAAGAAGTATGCCATTTTTATTTTATTATCCGCCGGTGTAATCGCTTTTTCCGCATTGTTACGGGCAATAGTATCTATGCAAATGAGTTTGCATGTTTTTATTACAATTCCTCCACCTGCTTTTGGTCCGTTATACCTTGACTCATTGGTAAACATTTTTATTTGGGTAGAGCTGCTCATAATGGGGAAAATGATTGCCGAGAGGATATATAACCAACAACAACTGGCCCTTTTAGAAAAAGAAAGGGTAAAGCACGAGCTGGATTTTTTAAAAGCACAGATTAACCCGCATGCGCTTTTTAATTCGCTTAATTCTATTTACGGGCATATTGATAAAAGTAATCAAACCGCAAGGAATATTTTGTTAAAGTTCTCCGGATTGTTACGCTATCAGCTTTATGACTGCAGTGAAGATAAGATCAGTCTTGAAAAAGAATTGGAGTATATCCGTAACTACATTTCTTTCCAGCAAATCCGAAAAGAAGAAGACCTGATCGTGGACACAAGTATTGAGATCGATCAAAATAGCCACCAGATCGCACCATTGTTACTGGTGGTACTTATTGAAAACGCATTCAAATTTGTGAGCAATTTTACAGATAAGGATAATAAAATAGACATCAAAATAACGGTAAAAGAAGGCCTTTTTACTTTTAAGATTTCCAATACAACTGACCACCGGCAGGCATTGTCGTCTATTCTGCATCCGGGGGGCATAGGTATAGTGAACTTACAACGCAGGCTTGAATTGCTATACCCGAACAAGCATGAAAAGGAGTTTAAACAAGAGTTGGATCATTATGAGGCAACCCTAAAGTTACAATTGGTATGAAACTGCAATGCCTAATCGTTGATGATGATCAGGAAAGCCGAAAATCACTCGGCCAATTTATTAAAGATATTGATTTTTTGGAACTGACGGCATCAACGGATAGCCCGGCTGAAGCTTCCGGGTTGATAAAGAATAAATTGATCGATATCATTTTCCTGGATATTAATATGCTTAAGCTGTGCGGTACGGAATTTTTGGCTTATGCAAATTCAGCATGTATTTTTATAACTATCGCGGGAGTCGAAAATGCAGTAGAAGCTTTTACGCAAGAAATACTGAAGTTCCTTGTAAGGATAGATGTTCTGGACTACTTCCTGAAGCCCATTTCATTTGAGGTGTTTTTAAATGGGTGCAATATCGCCAGAGAGAGTTATTCGGCAAAGCCATCCCATCAAAACGCGCAAAGCACGGATGACCGATTCTTTTCTTTATGTGATAACCTCGTCAACAAGATATTTTATAATGACCTCCGTTACGCGGAAGCGATGCACGACGCGTATGCCAGGCGAAATAATTTTCACTGATTCCAGCCTTTCACAAGCCAACCGCACAATGCTTAAAAAATCCTTAATCAAAATGGTAAAAGAGCAAAATGTAAAAGGCGCTGATGGCGATTTGATAGTCGGGACAGCTGATCAAGTAATTATCAACCGTCAACTCACAAAGGAAACTGCTCCAGCGATCTTAGATGATAGAATAACCGATAAAAAAGATTGCGGTAAGTTTAGCCATTGTAACGGCTGTAAACTATGGAATTTGTAATATTTTGTAGATTTAAGATACATTTAGTTCCTTTTTTTCGCTTATAAGTTTTACATGTTGACCGATAACGGTAGATATATTTATAGCAGGAGAAGATTAATTAATAATAGACCCCATGAAATTAAAGTGCATTATCATCGATGATGAGCCCATTGCCAGAAAATTGATCGAGGAATTTATCGGCGACATTGATTACTTAGAATTGGTGGGGCAGGCCGAAAACCCAGCCAAAGCGATTGCCTTACTTAGTAATAATATAATTGATCTGATCTTCCTGGACATCAACATGCCTGTGATCAACGGCATTGATTTTTTAAAGAGTTCGGATTATAAGGCAAGTATTATTATGACAACTGCTTACGCCGAACATGCGGTAGAAGCGTTTTCACTTGACGTACTTGACTACCTGGTAAAACCTATTCCTTTTGAAAGGTTTTTAAAAGCTTGCAACAAAGCTAAACAAGCTTACGAAACAAAAATTCACCTGGCAAAATCGCCACAAAGCCACGATGATCATTTTTTTATCAAATGCGATACACAGATCGAAAAGGTTTTGTACGATGATCTCCTTTATGCGGAGTCGATGATGAATTATGTATTGTTGTACACCACAGCAAGGAAAATGATAGTATACATCACGCTTAAAAGCCTGGAAGACCAATTACCGTCGAACCTTTTTGTGAAAGTTCATAAATCATTTATCGTGAACAGGAACAAAATAAAAAGCATTGAAGGTAATATGTTAAGTATTGGGAACGATAAAATTACAATCAGCCAAAACCTGCGTGAAAAAGTGCTGAATGAGATTTTGAAGGATAAGATGATTAAGCGGTAGGTCATTGGTCATTTGCTTGGCGTCATTAGTCATTGTGATTGCCCATTTTACAATGACTAATGACCAGTGCCAATGACTATTTCCCATCCGGGAACGGCACGCCGTTATGACAAGTATTACAGGTCACCACAAGCCCTTCCGCTCCGATCGCCGGGTGTTTTATTTTAAGATATTTTTTGTTAATACCGAGGGTCATCCGCATCATCGTGCGGGCAATATTCTTTTCGGGTTTCGCGTCGCTGGCGAAATCAAGTTCGCCGACTTCTTTGCCTTCTGCATGGCAAAAATTACACCCCACGCCGAGTCCGTCCTCAAAGTCGTTTATCATTATTTTCTTTAGATCTTTGGGAGCAATGTTTTTTGGCAGCACCTTTAGGTTGGTGTACTGTTCGTCGGCCGCAGTTGGAGTTGTGGTTGCCGCCACAATGGTTACCGGAACGGAAAGTGCGGCGATCATTAAAAGTTTTCGGTTAATCTTCATCGTTTTATTTTTAGCGAAACGTTATTAATATGATAATTGTAGTTGGCAGTGTTCGGCTTTAGCTATCATTTGTTTAAGCCTCAGCCTGGCTTGCTGCAGGTTAGACTTTGATGTACCGGGACTAATATTCAGCATTGATGCAATCTCATCATGCGAATAACCATCAATTGCAAAAAGGTTGAATGCAATTCTGCAGGCATCCGGGAGCAGTTGTACCATCGCCAAAAGATCGTTATAGTTCAGATTTTGGTCAACCGGCGCCCCCTCACTGATGTAGTCGGCTTTCTCAATATCTTCGCTGTATGCTATTTTGAGTTTTGCCCGGTAAAAATCAATGGAAACGTTCCGCATGATCTTCCCGAGCCAGTCTTTAAATGGCAATCTCCTATCATAACTTTCTATATGGGTAAACACTTTGAAAAATCCCTGGTTCATTACTTCGGCCGCCTCATCCCGGTTACCGGCATATCGCAGGCATATTCCCATCGAAAACCCATAAAAGGCTTTATACAGCTCTTTACGACATGTCATGTCCTGTTTTATACAACCCCTAATAAGTTGATGTAACTTTTCATCTCCCATTTAGAGTTGTATCAAATTAGCTATGTTTATTGACAGCTTCATTTAAGGGTTTATTAGGCTATAAAAAATAGAACTATTATTTAAAATTTGCTTCGCAGGAGCACCAGGCCGGTAGAATACTATCCTCATGACTGGAAAATCAAAGCTCAAAAGGTGCCCTTGACAGGGTGACAATGAACTTCTCATTATATCTACCGACCGGGTGCTGCTGACGAAGCGTTTATTACACCGGTTATAATTAGTTCTTTTTGGCCAGTATGTTTAGCGATACATCAAGGTTGTCGGATATGGTGCTGGTTCCGCCAACATCGTAATCTTTCCGGTTCATACTAAACGTCCCTTTAAATAGTATGCCATCGCTTGATGGTGTTGCCGAGAAAGGGAACGATATAACTCTTGTTGTTTTTTTAATTGTAAGTTTCCCGGTTAAAATATATGTGCCCCCTTTTCCTCCGGATACTTTCGTTGATACAAAATGTATCCTTGGGTAGTTTTTAACGTCAAAATAGGAGTCGCCTTTTAAATGGCCATCACGCAGGCTATTGTCAGTATTTACTGTTGATGCATCTAAAGTCACATCAAATACTGACGCAGCAAGGTTGGCGGGATCGAATGTAATATCGCCCTGCAAACCTTTAAATGTTCCATCTACGCCAAAACCAAAGTTTTTTATGGTAAAATTCACGGAAGATCCTTGTTCGACCGGTTTATACTGGGCTACAACGCTGCTTGAAATTAGAGCAGCGAGTATAAATAAAATGTGTTTTTTCATTTGTAATTTTCTGGCGCCGGCTTAAACAATATATACAAGGCGCAAATTTTAAAACAAGCGGAGCAACAGCGATGGTTGCCCCGCCTTATCATGGAGATCAGAAACTATTGCGCAGAAGCATCCATTAAAGGGCTATCAGTAACAGCCAAAGTATTATCATGTTCCATATAATGAACATCGGTTAATCCCAAAACGCTGCGTAGCTTTTCAGCGGGCACTTTCATTGGGCCGGCTGAGGGCGCACTGCCCGGCGCGGGTTGTGGAAATGCAGTGGACATGGCGGTATGGAAAGTGATGTTCCCTTCAACTTTTCGGATGGTTTGATGGATATGCCCGTTTAAAACCGAAACCGATCCGAAACGACGTAAAAGCGACAATGCCTGTTCACCATCTTTTGTGCCCCATCCCCATTGCGGGTAAACAGCCCAAAGCGGTATATGCGCAAATACTACTATAGGCGTACTGTTTGAAAGCCTGCGCAGGTCATCCGCCAGCCATTTTAATTGGTCATCACCAATCGTACCGAGGCCACCGTCTACCTGCACCATGGCATTTACCAGGCCAATGAAATGTACGCCATTCGAGTCGAAGCTGTACCAGCCGTTGCCTTTGGTGCCTTTACCATAACGGTCCAGGTATAGTTTGCCGTTATCAGTTAAATCGTGTTCGCCTGGCACATAAAATACTTGTTTGCCGGTAGCTTTCATGGATTGATCCAGGGTGTCAAACTGATCAGCCTGTGCCAGGTGTGAAAGATCGCCTGTGTGCAGGATAAATTTAGGCGCATCGGGCATGGCATTAATCTTTGCTATGGTAGCCTGTAATGTCCCCGTAACATCAGGATTTGCCGCTTTGTTAAAGCCGATGTGGCTGTCGCTGATCTGCACGAAGCTAAAATCGGATTTCGGAAGGATCAATCCTTTCTTGATTCCGCCGGTTGCTTTGTCGACAATCTGGCTCATGCCGTACGATTTAAGTACGCCGCCGGTCATCATAAAAAGTACGCCCGTACCTGCCCAGGCCATGCATTCCAGGAATCCCCTGCGATCAATACCATCCTGGTTGTTGTCGCTATGGATCAAATTGTCGTTGTGTTCGTTTTCCATAATATTTTTTTATTGACGCTGTGAATTATGATACTAAGAAATAGGTTTACCGGGTTTCGGATAAATATTTTACATTAAGTACCGGAATTGCTTGATGAAAGGCGTTAATTTGATGATTCGAAATCAGCGCCGTGACGATATACATGAAAGACATGTTGAGTTGTTACAAAACTTTAATTGCCCGCCAACACAATTTTAACCGGATTTATTCCTGTCATTAGCGTATACTCAAGTTTCCCGGTTTTATCAAAGGCGTGTAGTGTGCCATTCGATATTTTATCTTTAGCATCGCCTACGTACACTTCTCCTGTCGCGGGGTTGGCAGCTATGCATGTAGGATTGATAAATGATGTTCCGTCAGTAACAAAAGCGGCGCAGGTGTGTGTTGTACTGTTATAAACGATTAGCTTATTTGAACTATTAAAAAAATATGCAAAGTTTCCTTGCGCTGCTAAAGTGAAATTGTGTAGTGTCCCCTGGGTTTGTGAAACTGATACCATATTGGTATTACTGTTGATTATAGACAGTCCTCCATCATACCCATAAGTATTACCGGCATCATCATCAAATGGCGAAAGCGCATATACATTTCCATTGCCATCAGCGGCCATGGTTATTGGTTCGGGTATAACATTATATACCAGGGTATTAGACAAAGTTAATGTGGCTAAATCAATTACCAATACGGTGCTACTTTGAAAATTATCATCAGCTACATATAATTTACCGTTTGCAACTGCTAAACCTGCACCTACTACCTGATAATTGCCAAGATTGATGGTTTTTGTTACAGCAAATGTTGCTGTATCATATGCTGTTACCCTATTATCGGCAACGCTTAAAAATAAATTACCCTTATAAAAAGCAACCCCGGTAGGATAATTTACATTATGGACGTTAATCTTAACCTGATTAATTAATTTACTTGTTTTAGCATCAACAACGGTAATTGCGCCAAAGCTGATGATGTACATTTTTGAACCGTAAATATATAAATCGGTTCCCCCGCTTATTGGCGTTCCGTTAGCCATACTATATTGATCAGCGATAAGTTTTTTTGAAGCGGGGTTATAGCTCATTAATGAACCAGCGGTATAATGAGGCACATTTAAGGCGGAAGCAGAATCGATAGTGTACGCACTTAGTTGCCCGCTGCTGA
>Ga0207103_10096_pt1 | contig 26020 bp, 20 predicted proteins | sample Alteio_BWMinHeat_81_FD_153546 | JGI IMG/M metagenome (GOLD analysis project Ga0207103, IMG submission 153546) | Enriched cells from forest soil in Barre Woods Harvard Forest LTER site, Petersham, Massachusetts, United States -... | ecosystem: Environmental > Terrestrial > Soil > Temperate forest >...
TGATCTAATAGCTCGTTTGAGCTCTTTTCGATCCTTATTTACTTCGCTAGAATAAACTGAATATCCACTTATCAATAATACTATCGCTATAAATTTATTTAATTTAGACATATTATCCTCCATTTATTTACTACTTTCTTTTTCTTTTTTTTCCTCTTCTGGAAACAAATAATCAGCAACTATCTGATTTAAGTCACTTAACAGATATCTTGTTTCATCTAGGTTCTTCTTAGTTTCTTCTTTGAGCTTCTTTATGACTTCTGACCATTCTTTTAAAACCTCGGCTGTCCCAAAATGGCCGTTTCTTAATGCCAATTCATATGCATTTTTGTCATATACTTCTGGCTTGTAATTTATATCAGCACCAGCCATTAGAAAAATTATTACTAACTCAGTCTTGCCATAAAATGCTGCCAAGGTAAGAGCGGTTCTTCCATCATATGCTTGCTCATTCACCTTTGCCCCTGCTGCCAAAAGAAGCTCTGCAATTTCGATAAATTTAGGAGAAGAAAACAAAGTAGTATACATAAGTGGAGTAAATCCAAATGAACCCTCTTTAAAATTTGGATCTACGCCCTCTTGTATAAGCTTTCTAACCTTTTCAAAATTTTGCATATGAATAGCTCGTATTAGCTCTATTTGATCCTTATTTATTTCGCTAGCATAAACAACTGAATATCCACTTATCAATAAGACTATCGCTATAAATTTGTCTAATTTAGACATATTATCCTCCATTTTAATCTATTTATCACTTAATATAATATTATCAGATTGAAATTGAAAAAACAATAGCTTTTAATAAAACAATTTGTGTCGCAGCAAAGTGATAAGTTCCTAGTATAGAGCAAAGTAAAAAGTTCCTCTTTTAGGGTAAAATGGTTATTGAGCAATAACACAAAAAACCCTAAAAAATGGAACTTATATGGAACATATTATCATGAATAGAAAAGAACGTGAACAGGTTAAAATTTTTGAACAGATTAAACAGGGAAGTATAAATAAAACAGAAGCTGCAGCGAGACTTAGAATATCTGTTAGATGGGTACGTAAAAAAATCAAACGTTACATTAAACAAGGTGATCTTGGAATCGTTCATAAAAGTAGAGGTAAAACCAGTAATAGATGTTTGAACAAAGAGAGCGAAAAGTTACTAATTGAATTACTTGGGGCTGAGTGGAAAGGATTTAGGCCGACTTTTGCTGCTGAAAAATTGGAAGAAAATTACAAAATAAAAGTTAGCAAAGAAACTGTAAGAACGATTATGATTAAAAAGGGTTTTTGGCAACCCAAGAGACAAAGAGTATTGCATCGAGCTCGAAGAGAAAGAAAGTCTATGTTGGGGATAATGATCCAATTAGATGGATCATCACATGATTGGTTTGAGGGGCGCGGTCCAAAATGTACTTTATTGGTATTTATCGATGATGCAACAAGTAAAATTCTATGGCTTGAATTTGCTACAGGAGAATCAGTTGAGGCTTTAATGCAAGCAACTAAAAATTATGTTGAAAAGAATGGTATTCCTCAATCCTTTTATACTGATCATGGATCTGTGTTTCATGTTAATTTAAATAACGAGGAAGATTATAAAAAAACTCAGTGGGAACAAGCGGTTGCTTTATTGGGTATTAAAGTTAATCACGCAAATAGCCCTCAGGCTAAAGGCAGAGTAGAACGTTGCAATAGAACACTGCAAGATCGTCTAATAAAAGAAATGAGACTTGAAAAAATATCTTCTATAGAAGTTGCAAATAATTTTTTACTTACAAGTCATTTTATAGAAAAACATAATAAGAAATTTTCTGTCGAACCAACCCAGCTTGGGAACGCCCACAAAAGTATTGATGGTTATGATTTGAATGATGTTTTTTGTATTAGAGAAAAACGCATTTTAGCCAATGATTTTACCATTGTTTATAATAAGCAAATTTTTCAGCTTCTAAAGCAACAAAAAACAATTTTGCGTCCTAAAGATGAGATCGTTGTTTGTATTGATTTAAATGGTGTTATTTGGTTGCAGATTAGAAAAACTAAACTTGATTTTATTAAGCTTGAATCTAAGCCTTTAAAAGAAGAGCGTTTTTATAAACAACCCTCTAAGCCTAGTGAAAATAGTAAAAGGTGGGTTTCAGGATTATTGCCCATTCGTAAAAATCCTTCTATTCAACCAGCTATATAAAAATCGCTATGTCTTTTTTAAACTTCAATGTTTTTTACTTCTTGCTCGTGCTTTCGAACATTGAAGCCATCCCCTTTAAGGGGAATAGGGGTATTATTAAATATAGCCGATTCAAAAAGATAGGAACTTTTCACCTTGCCTTGACATTAATAAAACAATTTGTTATAGTAATTATATTAAGGGTTATACTATCATATATTAGTTAATGGAGGCCAAGATGAACTTAAGTTTATTTAAAAAATTTTTATTTGTATTTTTTGCAACTTCTTTTTCCAACCATTTATCAGGCTTTGGCAAAATATTAAAAAATGAATTTATCTGTAAAAATCTTATTTCTCAAAATCGTAAAGACAAAGAGCTTTTATTTGCCATAACAACAAATAACCTTGATGATGTTAAGCGCTTTCTTAATTTGGGAGCCAATATTAATGCTATAAACGATTCTAATAATTGGGGAGATTGGGATGGATTTTATTCACGCAGAATGAGCGGAGGATATAATGCTGTTCGCTTAGGATTTCCTAACTATGACAAATATTCAGCACTTATGTTAAGTGTAAATCCCCGAATTGTAAATTATCTTATAAAAAATGGAGCAGATATCAACTATGAATTTATGGCATGCCTCAATAGAGAAGAGCTTTATATAATGCATGAAGATCAAACTAATTCACTTCGCTTTTATCAACGCACTAAAATAAATGTAGTTGATATAGCTATACTTAATTCACTTTCTCATGAAGTGTTTGATCATAATAGTTTAATGCTCAAAACAATACTATTATTAAAAGCTGGAGCTCGACCAAATAAATTAATAGTTGATATTTTAAGAAAAAAGGCAAATGAGAATGATTTAGTAGCTAAAGAAATTTTAAGCTTTTTAGTAGCTAAAGAAATTTTAAGCTTTCTTGATATTCAAAAAATAAGGAATAAAAACAAAAAAAGGCAATATACTCGTGAAACATTACCACCCAATATACCATCAGAAGTTATAAACTTAATTGGAGAATACATAACTGGCGAAACCTCAGAAGATGAAGAAAAAAGAGGCCAAGAATAAAAAGAAATCCATTCGACTCGGTCTTCGGCTCCTTGCGTCGCTCAGACCTCGCTCAGGACGAACGGGCTGGATAGAATATTTCTATAAACAACGCGTGACTTCATATAAAAACCCTGTTAACTAATAGCGATTTTATTATCTTTAACAGCAACTTTTAATTTCTTATTATTTGGGTTTTTTATCAGATATTGGGCTATTGGGATTGTAATATTTTGCTGTATAGCTCTTTTCAAAGGTCTAGCGCCAAACTCTTTTTCATAACCGATTTCAGATAAAAATTTAGAAACATTTTTGTCAATCTCGATTTCAACTCCGCGCTCTGTCATAATTTTTTCAAGATCCTTCAGTTGAATGTTCGCAATTTTCTCAACATCTTTTTCACTTAACATCTTGAAAAATACTATTGCATCAATTCTATTTAAAAATTCCGGTCTAAAGGATTTATAAAGAATCTGTTCTACCTGAGATTTAACTTTTTCGTTTAAATCTTTGGCTTCCAGTATAATTTCTGAGCCAATATTAGATGTCATAATAATTATACAATTTTTAAAAGATACAGTTCTTCCTTGCCCATCAGTCAAATGACCTTCATCTAATATTTGCAAAAAAATATTAAACACATCTGGATGAGCTTTTTCAATTTCATCAAATAAAATTACACTATAAGGATTTCTTCTAACTTTTTCTGTAAGCTGACCACCTTCCTCATATCCTATATAACCTGGAGGAGCGCCAATCAATCTAGCTACAGCATGTTTTTCCATATATTCAGACATATCTATACGTATTAAATGATTAGGATCATCAAATAAAAAATCTGCTAAATTTTTTGCAACTTCAGTTTTACCTACACCAGTTGGCCCAAGAAACAAAAATGAGCCTATAGGTTTGTTAGGCGATGATAGGCCAGCTCTATGAATTTGAATAGCATTTGTAACTTTTTCTATTGCTTCATCTTGCCCAATTACCCTGCTCTTAAGAATATCAGCCATATTTAGAAGCTTTTCTTTTTCACTTTCTTTTAGTTTTTCAACGGGAATCTTGGTCCAACGGGAAAGAACAGTAGCAATATCATCTTCATCAACTATCTGTTTAATAACTTGACCATCAAGTTTTTTTAATTTTTCTTGCTCCTTATTTAAGTCATTTTCAAGCTTTACCAAAGTTCCATATTTTATTTCTGAAGCTTTTGCAAAATCACCTTCACGAGCATAAGATTGATATTTATTATTTGCTTGCTCTATCTGCTCTTTTAATTTATTAATCTTATCAAGAGGAGCCTTTTCTGCCGACCACCTATTAACCAATATTTGCTGTTTTTCTTTCAAATCAGCAAGCTCTTTTTCTAAGCTAATTAATCGTTCCTTGGCAGCCTTATCATCTTTTTCTTTACTTAATGCAACTTTTTCTATTTCCAATTGATTGATTTTACGATCAAGTTTGTCTATATCTTCAGGCTTTGAACTAATTGCCATTTTTACCATTGAAGCAGCCTCATCGACTAAATCAATTGCCTTGTCAGGCAAAAATCTGTCTGAAATATGTTTAGCTGCTAATTTTGCTGCCTCTACCAAAGCTTGGTCTTTTATCCTAATTCCATGATGCAATTCATATTTTTCTTTTAAACCCCTCAAAATAGAAATAGTATCTTCAACTGAAGGCTCTTCAACTATAACTTTTTGAAATCTTCGCTCAAGGGCTGCATCTTTTTCTATATATTTTTTATATTCTGCAATAGTAGTTGCACCAATACAATGGATAGACCCTCTGGCAAGAGCTGGTTTGAGTAAATTTGATGCATCCATTCCACCACCACCAGAAGCTCCCGCTCCAACTAACATATGCAATTCATCTATAAACAAAATTATAGGAATATCTGATTCTTCTATAGCCTTCAAGATACCTTTTAATCTATCTTCAAATTCACCTTGATACTTTGTTCCCGCTATAAGAAGACCCAAATCTAATGAAACTATTTTGCTATTTTGTAAATTCTCAGGAACATCCTTATTAATAATTCTTTGCGCTATTCCTTCAACTATAGCAGTTTTACCCACTCCGGGATCACCTATCAAAACAGGATTATTTTTGGTTCTACGAGAAAGAATCTGTATAACTCTTCTTATTTCTTCATCACGACCTATTACCGGATCAAGCTTGCCCTCTTGAGCCATTTTAGTAAAATCGTGAGTATATTTTTCTAAAATTTGATATTTATTTTCTGCACCTTTTTCATTCACAGTTTTACCCTTTCTCAACTGTTTCATTTGATCAATAATTTTTTCTTTAGTAAATTTATTTTCTTTAAAAAAATTCTGTAAAGAGACCGGCATATATTTAGAAGTTACCCAACAGAGCAGAAAATGTTCAAGACTTATATAAGTATCCCCTAACTCATCAGCTTCTTTTTTTAATTGATTGAAAAAATCTTGCATTGAATAATCTAGAGCTAGATTCGCACCCTCAACTTTTGGCAATCTTGAAATCTCAGCATCTACAATAGAATATGTTTTCTCTATTGGCAAGTTTAGAGATTGAAAAAAAGTTTTACAAAAATCATTTTCTAAACCTGCAGCAAAAGTATGAATTGGCTGTAAAGCCGGATTTTTGTTTTCTAGCGCTATTTTTATTGCTCTATTGATAAGCTCTTGGCTTGCATTTGTAAAATTCTCCAAATTCATTTCAATCCTTTTTTTAAAAAATTTTAAGCTAAGCCCTCACTATCTTGCTGAATCTCTTGTCGACTTACGCCTTTATTATCTTTAATTATTTCTTCAATTTCTTTAAAATTCCAGTTATTTGCTATATTTATGGGATTTATTAAAGTAGCATAACTCAAAGCTCCACATCCGCAACCTGGAACAGGAAATATCATTAAAAATTCATGTTTAATAGATTGATTTACGTCTGCACCTAACTGTATCAATAATTTAACAGTATCAATATTGTTATTGCATATAGCGTCATGCAATGGAGTACATTCTGAAATCCTAAGTGCAATACCATCTTCTTCTTCAAAAGGGCTATCTTCCTGGTTATTTAACAAATTTTTAAATGTACAAGCTTTACGATTTTCTCTTTTGCCATATTGTTTAAGAATATATTTGGCTGGAAAAAATCCATTAGATTTATATATGTCTCTATTAAACACTTCTTCCGTCATATCATCTCTTAAATTAGGATCATCTTTAATAGTATCCCAATCCACCAATATTAGTTCATTCGCCTTCGCATCAATATCAGCGCCTAATGAAACCAATGCGCCAATTACATTATTGTAACCTTTTTGTGCTGCAAAATGCAAAATAGTATTACCACTTTTATCAGATTGTTTAACATCAATATTATATTTTTTTACCAATTCTATAATTTCATTCCTGTTTTTTAATCTAAAAATCTCATTCAAACCTTGTAGATTAAGAAATTGAATATCCTCCGCAAATTTGCTTTTTAACTCCTCATCCATTGCACAAACTTGATTTATCGATAACGAGAGAACAAATAATAACTTTGTAGAAAAAGATAGTAACTTTCTTGAAATACTGTTCATAATTTTATCCCTAATTTAAAGCTTTAATCTTATCATTATAAATTTAACATATAAAATATAAAGCAAAAAGAAAAATTTTGATTCTAAAAAGATCACTTAGCTATCAATGACTATTAGACAATCTTGCGCAAAAGTGTTTATTTGTGGGCAAAAAATTTAACTTTTTTAAAAATTTGGGTTATATTTAATTTAGTTATAAATGAAATAATTAATATTAAAACCTGCTCTGTTAGGGGAAAACATGAAACAATTACTTATTAAATATTTAAGCTTTGCTGTATTTGTTGGTACTTTAATTTCAAATTCTGATATTAAATCTATGAGTAAACCAGGCTCAGGATCTACTGTAGAGCTTGGTGTCATTGGAACCATGCTTGCACTTAGCGGCGCTGTAACTACTGCAAAAAAATTTGCAAGTTATTTTGGTAGCAAGACTCAACCTGCTCCACAAAATGACGCTGTAGCTGTTAACATTTCAGTAGACACCCCCCCACAAGTACCAACAGTAGAGATTCCAGCAGTAGAAGTAAATCTCTCAATAGATACTACTCAACCATTAACTGCAAATATTCCAGAATCTAATATACGCAATCAAGTAACTGAAGGCATTAGTGATTTTTTCAAACCACGCTTAGAATCTTTTAAACAAAATAGTTTTGAATTTTATAACAATATTAAGGGTGCGGTTAGTGAAAAATACTCTACTGCTACTTCTATAATTCAGAGCAATAAGTTCAAAATCACGATCGCTCTTGTTACTGCAGCTTATTTATACAAGAAAATGCAAGATAACAAAAAAAATAAAGGCTCTATTTATATTGACAACAGAAAAGGTGGCAAAATAATTATACAAAGACAAAGATAATTTTGTAAAAATTATTTCGCCAAAACTTCCTGATATATTCTCATTGCTTCTTCAAAAGTCTTATTATCATAAACAATAGAAGATATTGCATGAGTCAAAGCGACAGCATCAGTTAAAGAACGTTGGAAAATATTTCTTCCCGTAGCACTACCAGATGCTCCGCCAACATTAATCTGATCATAAAGTTCTTTTAAAAATATATTGGTTGCTTTTGATTCACCACCAGAGCAAATAACTTTTGTATTACCTGCAGATTTAGTAGCAACCTGTAATGTTTGGCTAACATCAAACAATTTAGAGTCTACTGAAGGGTGAATTTTTACAAAATCTGATCCTAAAGCATTAGCCACGCCAGTTGCTCCACTGAATATTTCTGGTTCAAGATGTTCTGGAAGAGATTTGCCTCTAGGATAAATCCACAATATTGCAATTAAACCATTTTGATGGGCCTGAAAAACAACTTGCGCAGCTTCATGTAACATTTTAGTTTCAAACTCACTTCCTAAATAAACAGTGTAACCTACACCACAAATTTTTAGACCTGAGTTTTTTTGGAACTCGACAACATCTTGCACAGACCAGAGTTGTCTACTTATTGGATCTTTATATTCTTGTTTTACTAAATTAGTCTTACCATTTAATTTCACTATATAATTAACGTTTTTATACTCATTAGCATATCGCGATATCAGACCTAAATGTGTTGCAAATGCGCCAATTCTGCCTTGGCTCGCTATATTAAAAAGGTGTCTAGGATCATTAGCATTTGGATGAATAAATGAACCATAAAAATCTTTATTTAAATGTTCTATTTTTTGATCACCTGCAAAGAGCATTAAGCGACCGGTTTTATGAGTTATTCTTTCTAAATTTTCTAAATAAACTTTTTTAAATTTTTCCGGCACGCTTGCAGGTACATTCATTTTTTTTCCTTTAACAAAAATCTTCATATAATTCTATCATGAATCAACATTTTTTCTGCTATTTGTTCAAATACAGGTACAGCAATAGTAGAAGCGTAAACGCCTTGCTGGTTAGACTCTTTTATAAAAATAGCTATTACTCGTTTATAATCACCTTTTTGAACTATACCAAAAAAAGTAAAAATGTTTTTCTCTTTACAATATTTACCATCAACTAATAAATTTGCAGTTCCTGTTTTTCCCATAACAGAATAACCCTTAATATTTGCATGATGAGCGGTCCCCTTGGTTACAGTGTTTTTTAATATTTCTTTTATATTGTCTATTGTTTCTTGACTGTATAATCTTGGACCCTTTACATTAACTTTGTCATCTAAAATTAAGGTTGGTTTTATATCATATCCTCCATTTGCTATCACGCAAAAAGCTTTAGCCAATTGTAGCAAAGTTGCGCTAATTTCATACCCAAAAGATAATGCTATAACAGACCATTTGGACCATTGATTTGGTGGGGTTATAAAGCCTTTTTGTTCCCCAGGAAGAGGTATACCCGTTCTTTTTGTAAAGCCTACTCTAGTGTAATGGTCATAAAGCTTGGGACCAACTTTTTTTGCTATTTTTGCAACACCAATATTATTAGATTTTTCTACAACTTCAGACACAGTTAAAATTCCATGATCTTTCCATGTAGAAAATTGCATACCATCCATTGTAATAGTTTTTTTATTTTCACAATCTATAGTATCATTTATTCCTATAATCTTTTCTTCTAAAGCAGCCATCATCAAAAAAACTTTGATTACTGATCCAAATTCATAAACATCTGTTATTACATTATTTTTAGTATTTTGAATATTTAAGTTAGAGATATCATTTGGATTAAATGTTGGCCAACTTGTCATTGAAATAATTTGACCATTTTCTGGATCCATAATAATAGCTGCCGCTTGTTTAGCATCAAGTTTATTTGCAGCTTCCTGCAACTCTTCATAAACTAAAAATTGCAAATCTGCGTCTATAGTCAATTTTATAGGCTGGCCCTGTTTGCCTTCAATTAAAGTTTTCTTTGTAAAATAAAAGTATCCGGACCGCGCATCCTTTTGTAAAGTTACTTTTTCCGGTTGACCCGAAAGCTGTTTATTAAATTGCAACTCTAATCCCAATAGACCATTGTTATCTATATCTGTTACACCTGTTATTACACCCATAGATTCATATGGGTAATATCTACTTGGCTCCTGTAAAATCTTTATATCAGATAAATTTTTATCACTAATAATTTTCAATTGTTCTGGAGTTAGTTTTCTTTTAATATACATAAAGTATTTATTTTTTTTTGATTTTAACCTTGCGTAAGCTTTGGGAAAATGCTTCTTTAAAAAACTAGTTAACTCTTTTTCTTGCTCTAATTTATGGGGTAATATAAATGCTGATAAGCTATCCTTATTAGTAGCGATCAACTTTCCATTTCTATCAAATATTGGAGCTCTAACGCCTATCATTGTTGTTTCTATATTATGTTGCTTCGTAGCAAGCTGTTCGTAATAAGAACTGTTTATAATCTGAATCAAAAACAAATTTAAAATTATTATGAAATATAAAAGAACAAAAACCAAAAAAATAAAAAATGTTCTTATACTATAACTATTATTCATTGGACAACTTTTTTATTTGATTTAATTTAGTTTTTTGCATTTTTAGATTCTCAATAGCAAACTTCTTTATAGAATTTGGATTTTTTAATTCATAAAGCTGATGAGTTAATAATGATTTTTTCTGCAAAATTTCATCTCTTTCTTTTTCAAGACGCTGTTTTTGATAGGACAATCTAACAAAATAAGTTTGTTTATAAATTTGCAAAAAAATAAAGATTACATTCGTCACAATAAATGCAATTAACAGAAAATTTCTTTTTACTTTTTTCTTCATTATTGCTCTCTTTTGAAACCATGTACATCATACTAAAGTTAAAAATCCAGATCAATAATCTTGTTTTTTGTGCTACTAAACTGTTATTTAAGATTATATGATAAAAATAAAATCACTTTTTATTATTATCTTGTTTCTTCCTAAATCCTTAAAAAGTTATCCCTCTGAAATAACAATACTAGAAAAAGGAAAACAAAAGATATTTTTGTTTGGAGACTATCATACAAATAATGTACAAACAAAAGCACAAGTATATGCTACTTTTGATGCAGCTAAAATTCTTAATGCATTAGTAATAATTGAAGATAAAGAATGGAATGTGCAAGATCTGCCATTTGCTAGAAAAGTGGAACTTAATGATCCAAATTTACTTAATGTACAAGAAAGATATCTTTCTCCTTTAGGGTATCTTTGTAGAACATCCGCCATTGAATGTGTCAACGTAGAATTTCGAGCTATCTGGGATGCATTTAATAATGGCATGGTAACTTTATTTCAAGCAATTGAGATGAGTGAAAAGAGTATAGATGAATCAAAAAACTTTGCAAAAACAAATTTTGAAAAAATTTGTAAAGATGTAGAAAATGACGAATCCTGGCAGATATTAGAGAAATATAAAGATCTTAAAATTAAAGAATTTTTAAATAAAATTTCTATTGATGAACTATATTCTATTATGGGAAAGGACTTGTCTAAAGAAAGTAATTTAAAAAAACTTTCGCTTAAGATTAGGCCTAATAAAATCAAAGAATCTCTTTGGAAAAAATATGCTCCCTATGCTGATCTTTTAGATCAAATAATGGAGATGAGAATTTTAAGAGTTATATTTAACAATCCAGATAAAGAAAATATATTTGTATGCGCAGGAAGCTACCATACAAATTTAGTTAAAGATTATTTACAAAATCAATATGGTTATAAAGAAATAAAATCATCAACAACTGCTTATGACCAAATCTGCGCTTGTAAATTAGCATTATGTTGCTGTGATTGTATAACCCAACCTCAAGTTATAAATGTAAATAACTTCTTAAAAGAATTTCTAGAAGAAGAAATATGCGTTTAGATTAAGACTAAATTCTTTTTAAAAATCATAAATTACCCCTCCCATATTTTTGCTTGCAAATTTTATACAAAAAGTTTTAAATATTATAATATTTTCTTTTAGATTATAATAATAAGGAACATTAATGAACATTTATTATAAACTGGTTTCAGCATTTTCACTAATCATATCCACACAAACATATTCAATGCTCACCCCAGCAAAACAAATTATACGTTTAAATGCATCAAATAAATTAAGATCACTTTCTTATAGAATTGACTCAAAAAAATTAGCTGATCTGTCTGATAAAATCAAACAATTAGATATTCGCGTTTATGGGCTTACCCAAGCTAATTATGCAGAAAAATTAAAAACAGTAGAGATCGATTTATTAAGAGAGCAAATTAGTGAGTTAAAACGAATAAGAGAAGCACTAGAAAAACTAGCTTCAAAAAAATGAACAAAGAGTTTTTTTTGTTTTTAATAATACTACTTAACAATAACACATTTTGCTTTCAAAATAAGTATGAACCATCTTTCGATTATAAAAAGATTATTCTTAGAAAAATAATTAATGAATTAATACACGAAAAACAAGATCTAGATAAAGAATACACTTTTGGAAAATATACTAATTTTCCTTTAAAACAAGCTATAGAGTTCGATGATGAAGAGTCAGTAACATTATTAATAAAAAATGGTGCAAATGTTAACCTTAAAATCAATGAAGAAGGCGACACATTATTACATATAGCAGCTTCTGGTGAAAATTTAGCAATAATTAAATTATTAATTGAAGCAGGTATAGATATTAATGCAAAAGGTGGTGGGGGTGATACAGCTTTAATTCATGCCATTACAGCCCCCAATAATTTAACAGCAATAATAAATTTCTTATTAGAAAAAGGGGCAGATCTCAATATAAAAAATGATGAGGGAGACACAGCTCTAATAGTTGCAATAGAAGTATGCACCTATGGAAATAATCGCATCCATATGCAACAGATTATCAAAGCTCTAATATTTCACGGAGCAAATCTTGATGTTACCAACATTGATGGAAAAAATATTATGGAGATAGCTGAAAAAAAAGAGCTGGAAGAAATGATAGAAGATATTGTTAAAGAATACAAAAAATATACTGTAACATTAGATGTTTGGTACGTATAAAATTTAAATTATGTTTTTTACTTAAAAAAATTATAAGCAGATTTAAGTATTTCTTCAAGAGAAGAATGAAGTGGTTGCCAGCCTAAAATTTTATGTGCTTTAGTTGCATCAGCTACTAAAATAGGAGGATCTCCCAAGCGTCTGTCTGTTTCTAGCGTGATAACTTTTTTATCTAATAAAGTTTCCACTATCTTAATTATTTCTTTGACAGAATATCCAGTACCAGTACCCAAGTTAAAGAAATTTGAACTATTATTAGTGTTTAAATGTTCAAGCGCTTTATAATGAGCAGAGGCTATATCCCATACATGCAAATAATCACGAATACAGCTACCATCTTTTGTTGAATAATCAGTCCCAAAAATTTTGAAAGAAGAATTAGATTCTATAGATTTGAATATTAGGGGAATAATGTGAGTTTCTGGGTTATGCCTTTCGCCCAAATTATGCTCGTTAATGGAACCAGCTGCATTAAAGTATCTTAATGATACAAATTTTAATCCATAAGCAATATCAAAATCTTTTAAAATATTTTCAACCATAAGCTTGCACTGTCCATAAGGGCTAACAGGATTTTTTGGATGATCTTCTGTAAGTGGTAAAAATTCTGGAATTCCATAAACAGCACAGCTTGAAGAAAAAATAAATTTTTTTATATTATTTTGTAGCATAATCTCAAGTAGAGTTAACGTTTTTGTTACATTGTTAATATAAAATTTAAGTGGATCTTTTACTGATTCACCTACTTCAATGAATGCAGCAAAATGCATGACTGCGTCTATTTCGTTTTGAGTAAAAATTTGTTCAAGAAGATTTTTGTCTGCAAAGTCACCTTTTATAAATTTGCATGTTAGATTAAATTCTTGTCCTTGACTTAAATCATCTAATACTATTACTTGGTAACCTTTTTTTAACAAATATAATGCTGTGTGGGAACCTATATATCCCGCTCCACCTGTGATTAAGATTGTATTAGACATTAAAATACTCTCGACAAAAAATAAGAAAACTAAAAATTTTTTATACATATATAATCCATTCGACTCTGTCTTCGACTCCTTCGTCGCTCAGACATCGCTCAGGACGAACGGATCGTGGATATCACATTTCTTATACACAACTATGCTAAAACATTATACCAAGTCTAAACCAGGCCATCCATCTAAGCATAGCAGCATTGTCAGGTGCAAAATCAAAAGAACCACCCCCTCCTAAAAATATAGGATGTCGCCTCTCGGCCCAATTGTAAGAAAAAGTAGTATATAAAGTATGGGCAACTACAGATGGATGAGCAGCAGACTCAAGATTTAAATCGCTTTCTTGAATAGTTTTATAAGTATCAGTTCCATCAATTGTATTTGTTAAATCATTTTTTACACCAAGATAATTATTGATAGTTGCACCATTTCTGCTAGTTCCGCCAAAGTTAAATGTATCATCTGATGCTATAATTGATGCTATAGCAACATTTGGCTGCCAAGTACGCGATAATTTTACATCTTCAGGAGAACGAGAATGAAAATGATAACCAACTTCCCATTCAAAACCACAATGCTTAAAAATATATGCTGTATTTAAATCTCGCATAGAACCAGGATGCACATCTAATAATTGAGTAAAACTATTAATACCCGGAGAGGTAGTTGTGCTGTTCCTATCTAAGTATACCCACATATATCTACTGAAAGATTTATCTTTTAAATCAAAAGATCTTGTTTGAGTGTTTGGAGCAAATCCTGTTCCTGATGTATCTATGGCAAAATAAATTGACGTTTCACATTCAGACCAAATCCGAAAACCACCAGAAGTTCCAAAAAATAATCCAAAATGGCCATTGTTACCAACTACGGGTTCAAATAAAAATTGGCTAGTTGGTTTATTACCAGTAGGACCAATTAAACCAATATATGAAAATAAATGTCTTTCAATTTCTTTGACAAATATTAAACCAACTTTTAAATAAGCATCAGCTATACCTGTAGTGCTTTGAGGTCCTGCGATTTTGCCATATTTCCAAGTTGATTGAGCAAAAGCTTCTGTCATATTGCCAACTGAACCTGCAGGAACAGCTGGATCATTTTTATTTGGGCCGCCAGCATCAATAATTTTTTCTTTTAAACCAATATCATTTTTTACATGCTCAATTGGAACAACAATTTCAAACCAAAAACCTCTGTCCATATATCTTGAGAGATGTTGTCTATAAGATAAAGTAGCACCGAAAAAAGTTTGTTTTGGCTCAAAGGTAAGCTCGCTTTGAAAAGTATAATTAAACAATGTGGGTACAATAGTATCGCCTTGCACTGGATAAGCCGCAGTTAAAACCCCAAAATAATTCGCTATCACATCAAGGGTACCTGATTGACCGGCTGTGGATCCAAATTCTCCTGCAATTATTGTAGATTTTTCAAAAGGTAAAAAATATTTAGCCAATGCTTTGTGATCATATGATTGACCAAAATATGGCGTGATATCAAAATTAAATCTTTTTTCATTTTCTATTATCGCAATATTATCCCTTTTGATTGAAAGAACTTCAGGAGACGTTACTCTAAAAATTGGCTGTACTGTAAAAAAAGATTTGCTTGTATGAAAATTTGTATTAGGTAATAACTTTAAAGGAATATAGAAAAAAAATGAAATAAATAGTAGATTAAATTTTAAATTTTTTATCATCTTAATGTTTCCTTTTTTTGATGGTAAACTGATTTATAAGTTTTTGATAAATTAAAAAGGTTTTTTATAATGAATAAATTTAGTATAGACCAAAATTTAAATCAAACTACTAATATCGAAGAATTAAAAACAGCTAATGTTCTTTTGGAAGAACTAAAAAAAGAGATTCTAAAAAATATAGTAGGAAACGAGGAAGTTATTAATTTTATTATAGAAGCAATTTTGTGTAATGGACATATCCTCTTAGAAGGGGTTCCTGGAGTTGCAAAAACTACTATGATAAAAACCATATCAAACTGTCTTGGTCTTGAATTTAAAAGAATTCAATTTACACCTGATCTTCTTCCTGCAGATTTAATTGGAACTTTAATTTATAATCAAAAAACACAAGAATTTGAAACAAAAAAAGGACCGATTTTTGCAAATATAATACTTGCTGATGAAATTAATAGAGCTCCTGCAAAAGTTCAATCAGCTTTATTAGAGGCAATGCAAGAACATCAAGTAACTATAGGTTCCAATACATTTAAACTAGAAGAGCCATTTTTTGTATTTGCAACACAAAACCCTATAGAACAAGAAGGAACTTATCAATTACCTGAGGCCCAACTTGACAGATTTATGTTTAAAATTCTTGTTAAATATCCTAAATCTTTTGAAGAAAAAGAAATATTAAAAAAAGTGAGTACGATTCATGATATAAAACAAATCATGAACAAAAAAGATATTTTCAAAATTCAAGAATTAATAAAACAAATTTATATAGATGATAAAATTATTGATTATATAATCAATATAGTTGCAGCCACTAGGGATCCCAAAATATTTAATTCAAAAGAATTATCTTCTTTTATAAGCTTTGGAGCTTCTCCTAGGGCCACTATTTGTTTATATCAAGCTAGTAAAGCGCAAGCTTTTTTAAAGGGTAGAAATTTTGTAATACCTGACGATGTTAAAACAGTATGTATGCCTGTATTAAGACATAGAATAATATTAAGCTATGAAGCTCAATCTGATAATATAACTCCGGATGACATAGTAAGAAAAATTTTGGAATTAATTCCAACCCCATAAATTTAATTTGGCTTGACAAAAAATAAATATGCAGGAGTATAAAATTTGAGCAAAAAAGAAATAAGGAACTCTTGCATGAAACATCCTTTTTGGATACTAAATAGTAGTTTTTTTATAATCCTTTTGAGTGTTTTGGGTTTTATCTTTTTTTCAAAAGTAAAGATAACTCCCCAAAAAAGTATAGAGCCGAGTCTTAATGAGATTATAAATAAAAAACCTGATTTCCAACTAGATTTAGAATCTATTTATAAAAATGATATTTTTAATACCTATAGACCTAGCTTCATAAAAGAAGTTCCTGAAGAATTAAAAAATGTTATCCCTACTCCTCCAAGTAATCTACCAATTAATATCCCTGAATTAAGTGCACCAAAATTTTTTGAGCCATTAGATATTACCCTAACTGGCACAATGATTTTTGCTGACGAGAACAAAAATAAAGCAATAATAATGGACAACAAATCAAAAACTCAAATCAACTATAAAGTCGGTGATGACATTGAAGATTCTCAATTAATAAGAATAATGCAAAATAAAGTCATTATTTTAAGATCAAATGGACAACAAGAAATATTATATCTAAGACAAGATGACGCAAGTTATCAAAACCCTGCAGAAATTAATAATTGGAACAACATAGTCAAAAGAATTACTGATAATGAATATCTATTAGATCCAAAACAATTTGTCTCTTATGTAAATAATCTAGCTGAATTTGTTGACCTCTTAGATTTAATTACTGTCTACAAAAAAGGTAAGAGTGTCGCTATAAAAGTAGGTAAAATAAACTCAAGTTCTTTAGGTACAGCTTTGGGAATATTACCTGGAGATGTTATAAAAAAAATTAATAATATTGAAACTTCCTCTATAGACAATAGATTCCAAATTTATAAAAATTTAATATCTTTAAATGAAGGTGATATAATCGATGTTGAAATTAATAGAGGTTTGCATGATGAAAGATTTATATATAAATTAACTAACCTTAAAAAGATAGAAAAAAAAGCTCCAAAAGAAGACAAGACAACAGAAATTTTTGATAAAGCTCGAGCAAGCCAAATTGAAAGAGAAAAAATTAATATCCTTAAGTCTAAACATCAATTTGCGCCAACATTAAAAGAAATTAAATTGCGAGAAAAAAAGAATATGCTTAAGGTTAAAAACCGAAAAGAAGAAATAGAGTAAAATAAAAATGAACAAAAAACATTTTTTATTATTTTTAATATTGTTAATTCCAAGAGTGATTTTAACTAAAAAGGTAAAGATTGATCCAATCGCTGAACCTACACTTGACCCTATTGATACTTCTATTTTTCAAAAAAGAAATATTGTACACAAACCTTTACCCGAACCAACTAAACAAGAAGAATCGAAAGAACAAAAAAATGAAGCTGTTAAAAAAGAAACACCTAAACCTAAAATACAAGCTCAACTTGAATCTGAATCTGAACTCAGAATGTTGGAACTAAATTTTGAAAATGCTGCGCTAAAAAATATTTTGGATTATATATCAGAAGCCTTTGATGTAACATTTCTTCCAGATGATGCCATAAGCCTGGAAGACAAAAAGTTAAAGGGCGTAAATGATGTAAAGGTTACTTTTAAATCTAATAGACTTCTGCCTGAAAAAGATGTTTGGATGTTTTTAGATTTTATACTTAATTCTGCAGGGCTAGCTCGCATCCCTATGCCCAATTCTAAAAATAATTTTTTTAGGATTACAACCCTTGTAAATGCAAATAAATCTAGTTTGCCCACTTATATTAATATTAATTCTGATGATCTGCCTGATACCGGAGTTGTAAGGTATATATATTTTGCCAATACAAGACAAGTTTCCCAACTTAGAGATGTTCTAATAAAACTTCAAAGTAAAACAGCATCTATTGAAATTTTTCAAGATTTAAATGCATTAATTTTTACTGATGATGCCTATAATATAAAATCTTTAATGAAAATTGTTAAAAGCCTTGATAATAGAGAATTGCCGGAAGTTTTATCTGTGATACGTTTAAAAAATGCTGACGCTACAGATATATTAAATTTATACAATAGTTTAGTTAAAGGTAAAAAAGATGCATTTAAGCCTGCAGGTTTTGAGTCCAAATATTTTCCATCAGATACAAAATTAATAGCAGAACCTAGAACTAATGCATTAATAGTATTAGGCTCCAAAGACGTTATAAAAAGAATTGAAGATTTTGTTACTCAAATAGATAAAACAGTAGAACCAAAAGATATTATACATACATATTCACTTCAGTATGCTGCAGCTGAAACCATAGCAGCAATTATGAATGCTGCTGTTCAATTTGGAAAAGATTCTGATGCTGCAAAATTTGGTGGTGTAAGAAATGGAGAAAAGTATCTAAGCAATATGTATTTTGAAGCAGAACGTCAAGGAAATAGACTTATTGTACGGGGTTCGCCAGAAGATTATGCAATTGCCAAAGATTTAATTCAACAACTTGATCAAGAACAACCCCAAGTAGCCATTGAAGTTTTGATAGTTCTTTTAGATTTGACAAAAACCAAACAGATTAGCTCCCAAATTAGAAATAAAAATCTTGAAACATTCAATTTCCAACAATCAGGCTTTGGAACACCTCAACAAGGAATACAAATAAATCCCACAACAGGAAGCTTGATACAAAATCTAATAAGCTTAGCAACTACTGCACAATTAGGATCAACAGTATTTACTTTAGGCAAAGAGAACGTTTGGGCCATTTTTAGTATTTTAAAAAATACACTAAGTACTCAGATCGTTGCAAACCCGTTTCTTACAACAACTAATAAGTATACTGCATCTACTTCTGTAGGTACCATCAGACGTGTTCCAACAAGCGCGATCGTCAGCGGTACAGCTACAACTAACTCATTTAATGACGTAGAAGCAAACTTATCTATTAAAATTACACCTCAAATAAACTCTTATGGAATTGTAAATTTAGATATAAAAATAAACTTTGATAATTTCACTAATTCAACAGCTGTAACTCCCAATGATTTAGCTATAGGCGACAAAACCACACGTGAGCTTTCTACAAATGCCAATGTTGCTGATAATGAACTTGTTGCCCTGGGTGGTTTAATATCTAATACACAAACTTTAAATGAAACAAGGTGGCCAATCTTAAGTAAAATTCCTATAATAGGAAATTTGTTTAAAAATAAAAATAGTTTTACCGATGATACTCATTTGATTGTTTTAATTTCTCCTAAAATAATTCGTTCTATAAATTTACAAAATATTTATACAAAAAATAAAGCCGAAGTTGTCAATAAAGAACTTGAAGGAATACAAGATAGATTCAATAAAAGAGATCCTGTAAGAAAATGGTTCTGGAAAGATCCAATCAATAAAAATAAAAATATGCTTAATGATTTTGTTTATGGAGAAAAGGAAACAGAAGGCTTAGAATTAAGTAATGAGCCAGACAAGAAAGAAAAAACAAAGACAAAACCAGTTGAAAAAAAAGAGGCTATAATTTGTCCAACCGGCAAAAAAGTGAGAAATTTAGCTGACTGTATTAAAGATGTGGATCAAGACGTAAATAAGGAACCAAATAATGCTTAAATATCTAAAATATATTTTGGTGCCAGATAAAATAAATAATTATTTTATATTTAGTCAGAAAAGATTAGGTTTTGATATTACCAAAAAACAAATAAATACATGTCAAATTAAAGTTTTTTCAAAACGAAATGTTGTTATTGAAAAATGTGAGCAAGAGTTCATTGAGGCCACAAATGGCACAGATGCTCAAACGCGAATAGCAACTGCTTTAAAAAATGTAATTTTAAAACAAAACAAATTTGATATTTCAGTTCTAGCATTGCCTAGCTCTCTTGTTATTTTCAAAGAAATTACTTTACCTTTTCTTGAACCCGAACAAATTAGATCAGTTTTAGATTTTGAAATTGAAGCAGCATTACCTTTTACAATAGATGAGGCAGTTTCAGATTTTATTATTACAAAACAGGACAAGAAAAGTAAGCAATCTACTATTTTAGTTGCAATTGCCCGCAAAACTGACATTCAAGAATTTATTGGCCCATTCAAAACAGCAGAAATAAATCCTACGATTTTAACAGTGGACATATTTGCAATATATGGAATTTACAAAGAGGTGCCTGCTTATGCAAAACTTGAAAATGGCGTTATTTTAATCGATTTGGAATTTTATTACACTACAATCTCATATATACAAAATGGACAATTAAAATTAATCAGATCAGTTGCTCAGGGAATATCCAATATAACTAAGAATTTAGCTAATATTTTAAATATAGATCCAAGTAAAGCATTAGAATATATTTTAAGATTCGGCTTTGAAAACAGCGATGATCAAAAATATAATGATTCTATAAAGCAAGCGTTTTCAGAATTCTCTGGAAAAGTCCAGTTTACAATAGAATCCTTCAAAACACAAATTGAAAATTTTACACCTATTGAAAAAATGGTAATTGTCGGTTCAGGGTTACAAATTAAGAAATTATGCTCTATTTTTAATGAGAAATTTAATTTTAATTGTGAGTTTTTTAATTATAATTTAATTTTGCAAAATCCTAATTTTAAAAACAAAGAAAAAAATTTTGGTTTTAATAACCTTAAAAGTTTTGCTATAGCTTATCCTTCCCCTGTTAATGAAGATTTTAATCTACTACGCAAAGATTTTGCAACAACCGATTCTTCATTATTAAACAAGCAGATTATTACAGCTCTAAGTTTAGTTTTTTTGATTTTATTCTCACTTTTAATTTATAGTCAAAGCCAAATTAGTAAATTTCAAAGAGCTGTAAATAATTCCAAAAAAGAGGTTATATCAAAACTAAAAGATAGCTTTGATATAACAGATCCTTCCACGTTAAAATCTTTGAGCAGTGTTATAAGCGCCGCCAATAATAAAGTTAATGAGGAAGAATCTATATGGTTTGCGTTTTCTGATCAAACACGTTTTTCATTCTTAAAATATCTTCAAGAATTAAGTACTCGTATAGATAGACAGGCTGTAGGTTTAGATTTAAAAAAACTAATAATAACTAAAGAATTAATAACTATAGATGGAGAAGTAAAAGATTTTAAAGCCCTTGAAACATTAGAAAATGAACTAAATGAATCAAAATTATTTAGTCATGTCTCGGTTCCTCAAGAAACTACCTTTACAATTAAGATTACTATTAAATCAAGTGAGGTGGAGCAATGAACCTGATTGAAAAAAGTAAAAATTTTATATTATCTTTGGATGAAAAAACCTTTAAAAAATATAGTTATATTATAATAGCTATAATATTAGTCCTAGTAGGACTTATTCTTTATAGGCATTATTCAAAAATAGGTAAACTAAAAAAAGAACTGCAAACAATTAACAGGTCACGAGAAGAAGCACAAATAATTTTAACAAAAGATGTCCAAGTTAAAAAACAGAAAAAGATAGTTGATGAGATTTTAGAAAAGGGTAAGAACTTTAAAATTGTACAATATTTTGATTCTACGACTAATGCATTAAGATTATCAAATAACGTAAAAGATAAAAAAGTTTCAGTTAACGAACTGGAAAACTTAAGAACCAAAGAATACAGTGAAGTTAAATTAGATGCAACTCTGACAGCCATAGACACAAAGCAACTTGTCGAGCTACTCAATGAATTTGAAAAAAATGAAAGAATATATACAAAAAATTTAGAAATAATAAAATCAAATAAGGTACCTGCTTTGGATGTAAATATAACAATTGCAACACTTCAGCCTAAAACAGAAGAAGTAGAATTTGCGGAGTAAGCTCGTGATTAATACAAAAAAGATAATTTTTCTAATATTACTTGCTTATAATTTTAATGTTTTTGCACCAAAAACGAATAATTCTGAGCCTATAAAAAACATCTTAGAATTAAAAGAAAATAGAAAAAAAACAAAACCATGTAACAAAAAAATTGAATTTAATTATAAAGAAGAAGATCTTTCTAAAATTATTAATCAACTGGCCTCTTTGAAAAATATAAATGTAATTTTGCCTCAACCACCTATTAAATTCTCAGCTAAATTTACTTTTTACAAAGAAGACAAAATTACTGTTGATGAAGCTTGGACAATTCTAATAACAGCATTAGACATAGCTGGTTTTAGTATTATTAAAAAAGATGATATTTATCAAATAGTACAAAACACTGCAGTTAATAAGGATGCTGGATTACCTATTTATATCAACTCTGATATAAAATCATTACCTGATTCTGATTTAAGAATTAGATACTTATATTATTTTAAAAATATCACCTTACAAACAGGATCTGCTGCTTTTACAAATTTGGACAATATTTTAAAGGGAATGATCAAAGAGTATGATGAAGACCCAAGAGCTGGTTACACCTTAGATCCTGTTTATAATACGTTAATGATTACTTCAAAATCAAGTAGCGTAAAAAATGGTATGAGCATAATTCAAGAACTTGACCAAATTGGCTTTAGAGAAGCTATGATTATTCTGCCATTGAATCAAGCAAAACCAACAACTGCCGCTGAGATAATTAATAAACTAATTTCTGCAGAAGAAGAGTTACCCTATAGGTATTTTAAGCCTCAAAAACCAGGCGGATTTTTGTTTTCAGAATCAACTAAAGTGATTCCTATTGAATCAATAGGATCCCTTGCAATTTTAGGCCCATCAGATTCAGTTGAAAGAGTAAAAGATTTTGTACAGAAATATATAGATCTTCCTCTTGAAGCTATTAAATCAGTAATTCACATTAGACCAATTGAATATATAGATGCAGATGAATTAGCAGGCATTTTACAAAAATTTGTACAATCTAAATCTATAGGTGCTCAATCTGAAGTTGCTGATAAAGATGGATTTTCAAGCATAATAATTAAATCAGATAAAGAAATTGCAGCTTCAGTTGCGCCTACAACTTTACAAGTTGACTCTGGCACAGCTACAGCTGTGGCAGCTGCTGCTACTCCGCAAAGACCCCAAGTTTCCGGAAATAATTTAATTATTGCTGCCAGATCAGATCATTGGCAAATGCTAAACAAAATTATTGATCAAATAGATAAACCTCAACTTCAAGTAATGATAGAATCAATTTTTGTAGAAATGACAATAGATGATTTGCGTCAAATTAGCTCACAGGCCAGAACCCATGTAAGTGTAGACGGAGGACCAAAAACTTTTAACTTCCAATCTGCTCAACTAGCGCCACCCGTACTTAATTATACAAACCCTCCAACAAATACAAATATCAATATAGAAAGAGGTGTATCATCCGATCTATTAGGAACTTTAATAACACCGCCCGGAAGCACTACGCCGCAAAATATAGTTACTTCACAAAACTTAACTCCTGGGGGAATAGCTTTCACATTTACAGATGGAAATGGCATAGCATATGTTCTTACTTTACTTGAACAATATACAGACTTAACAGTTGTTTCAAAACCCTTTGTAATTGCAAAAAATAATACACAAGCAATAATTATTCAGTCAGATTTGAGAAACGTTGAAGGCCCAGTTGATCTTCAAAATAGCTCTGCCGGTGCAGTAGTACGCCAAAACGTTTTAATTCCAGCCGATAGAAAGGTAAACGTACTACCTAGAATAAGTAATGCGGATGTTATTAATTTAGAGATTAACATAAGTTCAAACACATTTTTACCTAATAATGGTGGGCTACAAAATGTTAGGCAAACTAATGTGATAGCTACCAACACTAATGTAAGAAATAAAGAGGTGTTGGTTTTGGGTGGACTTATTACTAATCAAAAAAACCATAGTTATACTGAATGGCCCATATTGGCGCGCATACCTATAATTGGAAATTTATTTAAAAGTAAAAGCAAAGAGGTTAATAAAAGATATTTAGTTGTTTTCATGTCACCAACTTTAATTGCGCCAAGAATTGAAGGTGGATTAAGCAGAAAAACTAAGTCTTTAATTAATGACATGAAAGAAGATATTATAAATCAAGAAAAAGCTATCTTAGGAAGCAATTTTGTTGATCTTAGGGATCCAATAACACGCATAGTATTTGAACACAAAGTACAAGAATTCTTCAATGATGTTGATACTTATCAAAGTCAAACCGTATTTAAAGATCAAGGAAGACCAGATAGAGGAATATCATATAAAAAGAAAATTAGAACAACTGATGGCTATATCAAAGATATAGAAGGCTATACAACTAACAAGATTGCAAGAACAACCGCTGATGCCTTAAAAGCAGAAACAACTGTTTTGGGCCCGGATTTTGTAGATTTAAGAGACCCTGTTTCACGAGCAGTTTTTGATCATAAGCCTTACGAAGTTACTAAAGAAATAGAAGATTTTCATGACAAAGTTGAATTCCAAAAAAATCCTGATTCAGAATTAATAGAAGAAAAAAGAGTTAATTTAAAAGATATTGTTAAGGATCAACCTAACCCCTTAAAAATATTTTAAATCACTTCAAGATAGTTAATACTGGTATACTCTGAAATTAATTGGATTAAAACTCCAGGTAAAATTAATCCAGCTCCTTGATCTATAAATTTTTTTAAACTATATAAATATTCTTGATAAATTTTGAAAAACTTTATTTTATTTTCCTCTGAATATAAATGTTTGTTTTTTGATAGATAATGAAAAAAATTTCTTTTTTCATTATCCAAAACATTTGGATCTGCGCCCAAAAATAAAAGGAGTTTTAAATTTTTTAATTGACACCCTTCTGTTGCCCACATTAAAGAATTTATGCCATGCTTATTTGGCGTATCAATAGAATCTGGACACTTTGAATGCAGATACTTAATAATTGAACCATTTTCATAATAACAAGCAATTTGTATTGGAGTATACGTTACATTTTTATTATCTAACTTTACATGTGGCACTAATATTTCAATAATTGGAGCATTATTTTTAGAAATTGCATGAGCTAGCGCCGTAAAACCTGATAAATCTTCAATATTCATATTTGCTTCTTTTTCAATCAAAGTTTTTATTAAATCTACATGCACCTGACTAATGTCATCTCTAATTGCTATGTACATCAGTGGTGTCATGTCATAAGAGTTTTGATAATCAATTTTTATATGTTTAAAACGTTGCAATAACCTTAAAGCTTGAATAGGATTAAATTTAATCGCTTGAATAAATAAACTATTTCTAGATTTATCTCTTGGATCTACAAAATCAACATCTTCAAAGTTTTCATCTAGCTCAAAAACTCTACCTAAATTCTCTTCTAAATGTAACCTTTCAAATTTCAGCTCTATTGTAGATGAATACTTAAGAATCCCGGTTTTTTCATCAAATTCACTTCCTTCCAGCATTTCATTTATAAATTTAGTATCAGTTTCTTTATCCTCAAGAAAAGTTTGAACGATTTTTTTTCTACCATCACATATAATCCAAATTAACTCTTCATAATCCGTACTATTCTTTTGAAGTTTTGCTCCATACTGAACTAATAGTTTTAAAATTGTTTCACTTGTTGAAGAGTTTAATCCACGACGTAATTTATTCAAGATTCTGCCTAAAACCGTCACGTTTGATTGGTCCT
>Ga0207103_10097_pt1 | contig 25886 bp, 31 predicted proteins | sample Alteio_BWMinHeat_81_FD_153546 | JGI IMG/M metagenome (GOLD analysis project Ga0207103, IMG submission 153546) | Enriched cells from forest soil in Barre Woods Harvard Forest LTER site, Petersham, Massachusetts, United States -... | ecosystem: Environmental > Terrestrial > Soil > Temperate forest >...
CCGCCGGGTCTCAATAACAACAGCATATTGTGATTTCTGGCGCTCCCTTCGCACCCGGTTGTTATAGTTCGTCCGGCAACCATCATCACAGTATTGCCTGTCTTCTCTTCCCGGGCCAAGTTCTGCCCCGCAATCCTTGCATTTCCTGGTTCCCTTTTCTGCAGTGTCGCTGTCAGCCATATTTCAATGTTTCCTTTTTAAGCAAATTTTCAAAATTATTTCTTCACGTGAAAATCATTTTGAAACGATTAAAACCGTTTAAAATCGTTTAAATGCATAAAAAACTGATTCAAAGCACAAAACTTTGCCATCAGCAAACATAAAAAAGATGGTAAAAGTAAAAAACATGGCCAACATCCTCGACAGTGAACGCTTCGGGGATGATAAAAGACAATATTTCATTGACCTTAAAAAAGCAAGGAACCAAAAACACTATCTGCGGATCACCAGGCAGGACGAAGAGCAGGAAAACATTTACAAACGCACCCAGCTCGTCCTGTTCGAGGAAGATCTTGGCTTTTTTGTCGAAGCATTGAGCATGGTGCTTGGCCGCTATAGTAATGGGCAAATCGGTATAAGCAGTTGAAATCATGGAAATATCAAACGCAACTGATATAAAGGCATTGCCTTTTTTTGGAAAGGCCGAGAGAAAAACTATTGCAATACGGCGCTTCTGCCCTCAATAATGCCGAGTTGCTCGCCATCCTCTTTGGATCGGGGAACCGCCAATGCCCGGTCATGCAACTCAGTGAACAGGTCATCTTTGCGGCTGATAATGACCTGAACAGGCTCGCCTCTATGAATATAGCAGCGTTATGCGAGGTCAGGGGGATCGGCGAAGCAAAGGCCCTTATGATCAAAGCTGCGATGGAATTGGGTGAGCGGAGAATTGCGATGAACAACAAGGCATTGCTGCTGAATGATGAGGATGCGGTTATACGATTGATCCTGCCCTATTTTTCAAAGGGATGCGATCTGCAATATTTCCTGGTGATGTGCAATAGCCGGAATGAACTGCTGGCTACCCGTGAATTGCTGACAAAGGAAATACGGCATCCAAACCTGAAGGACATCATCCGGCTATGCCTGGATGCCGGGGCGGCCCACATTTTGCTGTGCCGGAATAAAGTAAAGATAAAAATCAATGACCGCTTTTTAAACGAAGAAAACGCCTTTGTGATCGAATTGGATGCAGCCGCCTGTATGCTGAAAATGATTTTTAAGGGACTGGTGGTCTGCGACACAGGCCAGGCCGTTTCCTCCCCTTAGCCGGGGAGGCCGCGCTTTCCGCTGTATCTGCTGCGCAGGATGCCGCTCCAATCCCTAACGGTTGGCCTTTTGATGCTGAAAAACAGGTTCACAACGCTTCGCCTGGTTCACCAGGTTTTCAGCGGAGGCCGTAAGACCTTGCTCCTGTTTCAGACCGCAAGGACTTACCTCAAATATCACAGTTTAAAAGCCTGTGGCCGCGACCGGTAAGAGCAACCGGTTTGGCCTCGGTTTTCAACCTTCTTTGGAGTTTTTCGATGGGCATCATTCCCCGCTTTTATCATTTGGATTTTTTGGAATGCTTCATTTGACCTTTGCTACAGGCAAATTTATACCCCCTCGCCCGTCAAGGCCATGCCGAGTGCCGCTAAAAAAATCTCCAGCCCTTTGGGTAGTATTTTTTTCCGGCAGCCTTGCCGGGCAGCCCCGCGCGCAAATGTTTTGCCTCTATCAAAGGCCAAAAGAGGCGTTTTGCCGAAATGGACTGGCGAACAGATTTATTAATTAAAAATTAAGTTTTATGTATTTCACAGGAAGATTGACCGCAGACGCTGAGGTCAGAAATGTCAAAGGTGACAGGAAAGTAACAGGTTTTAACGTAGCGATCAATGACCGCTTTAAAACCAAAGATGGGGAGAAAAGGGAAATTACCACTTACGTGGAATGTTCCTATTGGGTAAATCCGGGTTTAGCGGAGTACCTTAAAAAGGGGGTGATTGTTGAAATTATGGGGCGTGTCGAGGCTCGTGCATGGATGAAGCAGGACGAGGCACAGGCGGGTTTAACCTGCAATGTGTCCACCGTCAAATTGCTCGGCAAATCAAATACTAACCGGCTGGAAAGACGGGATACCAAAGCCAAAGTAACTTCTACAGGTGTTGACGAAGACGACCTGCCTTTTTAATCTAAACAATGAAAACGATGTTAAAATTCATCATTCAAAGCTTGCTGTCCGAAAAAGACGGCAATGTCTCCGGCCCGATGTCGCCGATGCTCTTTGCTAAAGAAATGGCCTTATCGGCGGATTTCAAATTCAACCGCCTTGCACGCGTGTGGTTTGATGATGATCGTATCAATCAAAAAAGAGAGGACGGCGGTCTGACAGGCCATGATACATTGATTATTGGAACAGTTTATAAAAACGATGTGTGGTTAAGCCTTTGGGTGGATTCCGGTGTGGGCGGTATGCCAATCGCTATGGTCTATCAATCCGACAATGAGGTGGAAATTACGCCTGTTTACCTACAGGAAAAATTTGCACGAAACCTTTCGGCAAGCGAGATAGGGGAAGTTTTCAACTTCGTTTTCAACGACATTAATCGAATAAACATCAAGCAGGAGTAACGCGGGGGGAGCAATCCCCCCTGTTTTCAAATTTTAAAAATCAAAATTATGCAACCGCTAAAACTATTAAACAACATTCAAAAAGCAAGGCTGATCCATGCCTTATTCTTTGACGAAATGCCGGCATTCCTCGAATTTCTCGAAGCGCAATGCCTGATGATCGAAGAAAACCGCCAGGAGATTAAACAGGAATGGAAACAAAACCTTTTAACCGCCGATATGTGGCTCGAGCTTTCCGCGGAAACCGCCAGATGTTTGAAGAAATTCGGTAAAGGTTTGCGCAACAGCAGTGCTGTATTCAGCGACCAACTATTTTTTGGCTATGGGGCGATTTTTACGAACCACCAATTGCAACAATACGTCGAAAACAACAGGCATTCCGACCCGAAATTCAAAACCGCCGTCGACCTTTTTATCAACTCTTAATCCCTCGATTATGACGCGTTCAAATTTATATATCACCCTAACTGACGGTAGGAAACTACAGTGCGTGGCTGACAGCAGCAGCGCACCCGAACAGGGTTATATTGTAGAACAACTGCTTATGCCCTTGTTATCGTTTGGCAATGCGGAACAGGAACTGGCTCTAATCGGCGAACATTGCTGCATTGACGAGTTAAGAATTAACGCTACCTATCGCTACACGATAGACCTTAAAAAAAAGGAAGTATGCTTCTATGAGGAAAACTACGATTACAAAACGGATACTTTCAAAAAAGGAAGAGACCTTTCAACCAGGTATAAAAACTACCAAAATTCATTGCGGTAATAAGGGAACATTAAAAATAAGTTTGATTGCAAACACTGAAAAAAGGCCAGGAAACTTATGAAAACGATAAAATTAAAACTATATCAATTTGCCGAATTGGATGATCAGGCTAAAAATAAGGCCATCGAAAAGTTATATGACATTAACCTGTTTTATGATTGGTACAAATTCAACTTCGATGATTTTATAACAATTTGTGAAACCATTGGCATATCTGTCGACAAAAAGAAAATTTATTTCCGGGGCTTTTATTCACAGGGTGACGGAAGTTCATTTCAGGCGACCGTCAATTTAGCGGAATTATTAAATGGAATAAAGGGTGAAAACTGGAAAACTTATGCGCCAAATCTTGATTTGGATTTAGCCATGCCGGGTATAGACAGGCGTCTGCAACGATCAATTCAGGAAAACAAATTCGGTTGCTATGGAGAAATTACGCAGCCCTCGCGAAGCTACGATGTAAGCGCAAGCATGGAAACAGATATTCCAAATAATGGACATGATTATTCCCAAATAGAAAACGAACTTGACAAACTGGAAGATTGGCTTATTGAGGTAGCTCAAACGCTTAACCATCATTTATATATATCCCTGCGGGATGAATATGATTACAAGACAAGCGAACAGGCCATCATCGAAACCATCGAAGCCAACGGGTGGAGCTTTACCGCAGATGGTAAACTCGCAACACGAATAGTAGAATTAGCAGAAAACGAACAGGAAACAAATTAAAAAAATTATGAAAACGAACTTTTTTCAAAATATAGCAGACCTTAATGTTCCGGGCAACTGGAAAATAGCTATCCATGCGGATGAGAAAGGACAATTTACCGTATCCGCTTTGTTCAATACGGATAACAATGGCGACAATGCCTGCAAGGTTGTACCGCCAACGGTTTTAAAAGGCACACCACAAGAGCTGGACGAGGGCTTTTTTGATACCATCGAAAGGCCTGTACAGGAAACCGCCGGATTGTTCCACAACATGGAAGCCTACTTGAAAGGGCTGGAAGACGCCAAAAAACAGTCCAAAATGGAACAGGACAAAAAAGCACAGGAACTCAAAAACAAACAACAACCCAAAGTCAAATCTAATGACGAGGGTATTGAGGTTTCCGAACCAAAAGAAGGTAAAGAGGAGAGGAAAAAACGGTACGATGATGCAATGAAACAGATAACCGGACTCAACGACTTTTGCAAATATGAGGAGGCTATAACCCTGCTCCCGTCCGTAGACGACTATCCCGAAAAACAAGGCGAACTGGAAAGGAAACGCGCTGACCTGACCCGGAAGAAGGAGCAACTGGAAGCGATGAAACTGTTTTAATTACCCTAACAAAGATTTTATGTTATTAGCAGAAATATTACCGCGTGTATTTATACACAAACAGGACGGGCAGGAAATCAGGCTCACCGACCCGGATAAGAACTTTAGCCCGGAAGCAGTTTGCAACTTTTATGCAGGATTGTATTCGATTTTAACCACCGCCAAAATCATGGGGCCGGAAATAAAACAAGACGCTATCGAATATCAATTCGTTTCCACTATCGGAACAAAAGGTTAACATGAAAACAAAATCAACAAAAGGACAAGTACAACCCGTAGACCCTCAGCAATGCAAACTCTATCTGCAACTCATGCATTTCGCAAACGACCTCGACCGCTTGCCGGATGCCAGGGAAGCCAGGACAAACAAACTCCGGCCTGCGCCGCCGGAATTGTTGCCGATGGTTTTTTAAAACACCGTTTTTTGCCTGTGTACGAAACGTCCGGCGAACTGCCAAAAAAAGAGAAGGTCGAACCCGTTTATTTAAAGGCTGTCAGAAACCTGACAGCCTACTATAAAATTGATACCATTGACCTGTGCGCCTATCCCTATCCCTATAACATATTGTTATCCAATTGGGACATTTCCCGGCAGATTAAAACCAAAGGACGTTACCGGGAAATCCGCATCGAAGAAACTGAAGACCGCAAAATCAATTTGTCTGTTGCGGAAAGTCTAAACACGGGTAGTACCTTATATTATATTCCCTTAGCCTCGCTTTTCAAGGCGCTTCAGTCCGGGGAGAACCTATGCGCCTTGCTCCTGCTTTCGGTTTGTGTTTACCTGTTTAGAAAAGCAGGGGTCTGTCATTACAAAGAGGATGAAAGCTATATCTGTTACCTATACGAAATTATGGATAACTGGATTGAGGATGACCGGGAAAGTATGGATGAGGCAGATTATGCGGAACAACGGGCTATATTGGATGAAGTGTTTTCGATTGGCGACCAAATGAAAGTTTTATTGCTTGACGAAATGGAACTGGAACAACTACAAAGCAGGATACAAAAGTTTGAACCTATAAGCCGGTTTGAAAAATCCTGCCTCAAACTTGCAAAAGAAACCCTTGCGCTTTGGATGGAATATCCAACCGCCAATCTCTACCAGCACCTCAACGAAGATAAAGACGAGGACGAAGACGATTATTACAGCAATGGCAAAATCAAAGTGACCGACTACATTTCTTTTATTGGTGAAACTTCCAGTTGTGTCTATGATACCATGATGAACATGCTAAACGATGATTTTAGTGAACGTTCCGGCGTACAGGATTTTGAAAACACCATCGTTTTTAACAAGCCTCATCGTAAATACAAAGACGTTTTGGCCTACGAAGAACGGGTGATTGGGGTCATAACAGATTTGTGCGACTTAATACCTGAATTGACATGAACGATTTAACAAACAATTTCGGGAAACTATACCATCCCGTAAAAGCACTCATCATTTACGAAAAACACGAGGGGATTGTAAAAAGCACCCCCTACGTGGAAAGCTACGATATAGACGAACGCGGTTGCCCCGTCAACGGGCATCCCTTAAACATAAAGGAAGCGAACACTTTTGCAAAGGCCTTAACCGTCAGCGAAAAGAAACAGCGCAATTTCTTAAACCCGAAAGGGATTTTGTCGCCGAATATTGTCTTTTTGAAGACGGGCAATGATGGTTTTGCCATTTGGCGCACACCCGCCAAACGTGTAAAAATGTTATTTACCGAAAGCCTCGGCATACCATCCGGGGAAGCAAATGTCCCGGCTTTATTATGGAAAGCTGGTAAAAACACATTATCAATTTTTGCCATTAGGGATGAACAGGTAAGCGGGCAGACCGTATTATTTCATGCGCCATTTTTCAATGTTTACGCAGACGGCAAAGTATGCATGGGTAATGTAGCTGTGAAAATTCCGAATGATTGCTGCATTGAAATGTTCATCGATTTGTGGCAGGAGTATTTTTTCAATAGCTATTTCAGCCACCTGTTTGGGGAGCATATACCCGTAAAAGGAAACATAGTTCAGCTATGGCAAAACCTTGTGAACAACACTAACCTATTCCCTATTGAATCTTTAATACCAAATAATATCACCATTAACAAGCTTTTACAATGAACACACCAACCGCCGTACATATCACCGACAATTATTTGATCAACCCGCCCAACCCTATAACCGTAAACTTGATTGGGGTGGGCGGTACCGGAAGCCAGATGCTGACCGCATTGGCACGTATCAACCATGCCCTTATAAACCTAAACCATCCCGGTTTAGTAGTGACGGTTTTCGACGACGACAGGGTAAGCGAAGCCAACCTTGGCAGGCAACTTTTTGCGGAAACGGAAATAGGCTTTTATAAATCAGTCGTTTTAATTAACAGGATTAACCGTTTTTTCGGTACAAACTGGAAGGCAGTAACAACCCGTTTTGCGGACGGAATGCCGGATGAAAAAAAGGCCAAAGCAAATCTTTATGTTACCTGCGTCGATACCGCTGCAGCCAGATTTAACATAAGTGAGATTTTATATTCGCTCGGAAAAAGCGGCAGGTATGACAGGGAGCGTCCGCTGTACTGGATGGATATGGGTAATAGCCGGTATACCGGGCAAGTCATACTCTCGACAATTGGCAATATCAAACAACCGGAGTCCGAATTATACAAGCCTGTTGAACACTTGCCTTTTATTACCGAAATGTTCCGTGATCAGTTGGAACACGCTGACCAATCCGATGACACGCCAAGTTGTTCCCTTGCTGAAGCGCTAACTAAACAAGATTTGTTTATCAATTCGGCCGTGGCAAATTTGGGTGCATCATTGCTTTGGCAACTGTTCCGCGAAGGTATGATCTTTAACCGTGGCTTGTTCCTGAATTTAAAGACATTTATTACACAACCCCTTAAAGTAGCGTAAATGATAAAGTTTCTGTCCGGCAATCTCTTGGAAAGCAACGCCTGTGCGCTCGTCAATACGGTTAACACCGTAGGCGTAATGGGCAAAGGCATTGCCCTGCAATTCAAAAATGAGTTTCCGCATAACTATACGATTTACCGCGAAGCTTGTCTGAAACATGAATTAAAAATTGGTCAGCTATTGACCGTCGAGGATAGCAGCCTATTTTTGGGCAAACGGCTTATCATCAACTTCCCGACGAAGACTCATTGGCGTTTGCCATCTGAATATAGCTACATCGAGAAAGGCTTGCAGGCATTGAACCAATTAATCAGGGAAAATGAAATCAGGTCAATCGCCCTCCCCGCCCTTGGTTGCGGAAACGGCGGGCTTGATTGGCTTCGCGTGAAAGAAATGATCTGCCAATATCTCAAACAACTTGATACGATCATGGAAGTTTATGAGCCAGGCCAGTGATTTTTACCGTCTCCAACGCCGGGCAGCCACTTTCTCCGTTTCACTTCAAAAAAGACTGCCCGGCACTTATTGCTTAAAAAACTTTTGAATAAGCTATTTAACCTACCTCTTCACTCCGTTTTACAAGCTAATCTGACTCAAAAATAAAATATGAACCATTTGGTTTTGACAAATTGCCTAATGTAGTCCGGCAGTTATTCGAAAAAGTGGAACATATTGAGGCATTGCTTTTTAACTTGCATCATGATAGGGAAGCCAGGGAAAAATTACTGCCGGTGCAAGAAGCCGCTGATTATTTGAAAATCACTGTGGCGGCACTGTATTCGTTGGTCAGCAGGCGTCAAATACCTGTTAAAAAGCCTGGAAGGCGACCGTACTTTCTGAACATCGAGCTGGATGAATGGATCAGGGCCGGGAAATTGAAAACAAATGATGAAATTGCCCGCGAGGCCGAAACAGAATTAATAACAGATCACCGAAAGTAAGGTGTCGCAAATTGCGACACCCCCGACTTGAGCAGGCTTTCAAATTCGGCAATGAAGCTATGGTGAAGCAACTTGCGACACCTCTAACTGGAGCGGGCTTCAAATCCTGCAAGCGAAATTAAGGTGTCACAAATTGTGACACCTTACGTTCATCAATTTTCCTTATGGTTTAATTTGAAACCTACGGGTTCTCTCGGTTCATTTTTTTGATAGATTAATTGCTTCAAGGCGTTAAACAGCGCTCTTATGTCATCGTCGTGCTGAACGACCAGGGTTTCTAAGCGTTCAAACTTTAATAAAAGATCTTTATGAGTGATCAGCATCTCCCGGAATTTAACAAACACTTCGATTATTTTTATGCTCATTGCAATAGCCCGCTGACTTTTTATCACGTTAGCAAGCATAAGGATGCCGTGTTCACTAAACACAAGGGGCAGCGATCCTCCAAGGTGTTTTATCGAGGGTATCACGTTTTGTGATACCAGAAAATTCGCTTCGTCTTCGTTTAACTGAAACATAAAGTGGCTGGGGAACCGTTCAGCGTTGCGTTTGATCTGTTGCCGTAACCTTCTCGCTTCTACATCGTACATTACAGCCAGGTCTCTGTCCAACATTACCTTTACTCCCCTGATTAAGTAAATTTTATCTGAAATGTGTTCTTCAGTTATGATCATATTAGTTTCCATCTACATATATTTTTACTTGCTCAGCCTTTCATTTAATACTGCCATATCCTCGCTAACTTTCCTTTCGATCACTTTTGCATAAACCTGGGTCGAGCGCATCGTCGTATGTCCCAATAATTTGCTGACCGTTTCCATAGGTACGCCATTTAGCAAGGTGACAGTCGTTGCGAACGTATGCCTGGCAATGTGAAAAGTAAGCACCTTAGTGATGTCACAGATTTCAGCAAGCTCTTTCAGGTAACTGTTCATCTTTTGGTTTGAGAGGACGGGGAAAATCGTTCCGTTAGTAGTCGCCCTGATGTTATTTTGATACTTGTCCATGATGCGCTGCGCCTGTTTTAATATCGGAACATTCACCGGAATAGTAGTCTTCTGCCTGTATGTTTTGATCCAAAGACCTCCGTCCTCTCCTTTGCATATATTCGCCGGCTTCAAATTGGTAACATCAACGAAAGCCAACCCGGTATAACAACAAAAGACAAAGATGTCCCGGACCATCGATAACCGCGGTAAACGAATTTCTTTGCTTTCAAGCGCTGCAAGTTCATGAGTTGTCAGAAATTCCTTTTCGACGCGGTTAAATTTTAACTGAAATTTCTCAAACGGGTCACGATGAATCCAATCCAGACGGAAAGCCAGGTTAATCATTTTCCTGAAGCGCTCCAGGTGCTTCATAATTCCATTATTGGTCAGCGGTTTCTGATGGTCGACGGGCTGGTGCTTACGGAGAAATATTTCAAAATCCTGGATGAATTTGTAATTCAGCTCTGAAAGAAAAAACTCCTTACGCTTATATTGTTTCGCCACAAACTTGGTCATATACTTTTGCGTGGTATAGTAATTCTTCATAGTTCCTTGAGCCAGTTGTCCCGCCTCCATTTCATTGTGGTAGGCTACAATTTCCGCCAGTGTATGCTCATCACTTCCTGTCCTTAAAAATGCAGCTTTAATCAATTCTGCAGTAATCACCTTTCTTTGTACCTGTAAGTCCTTATAACAATCACCGATGGATTGACGCACTTGTTCAAGATAGGTGTTCATTTCCCTGCCCTCGGCGGTGTTTGATTTACCCATACCTTTCTTCATATCCCAGCATTTTACAGTGATCTTTTGCTGTAATACCATTAGCGCTTTTTGTCCATTTACCGTGATTCCGACGAATACAGGGGCTTTTCCGTCCCTCACTTTGTCCGGTCTTATGTTAAAATAGATCCCGAAACTGTTTGTTGTTTTCATATCATTTAATATTAATTGATTCCCGTTTGAATTTTAGGTGTTTTAAAATGACTCAAAAGGGGCTGAAAATGGCTCAAAAACAGGCAAATTTTGTCATTTTTGAGTGCTTGTAACTAATTGTATTACAATCAATTACATCACTTTCGCACACCTCAAATCTAAAATTAAATTTTAGGTGTGCACTTTGGTATCAAACAGACTGAGAAATAATGATATTTATTGATATTTTTGGGAGAGGCTCTAAAGCACAAAACCCTGTAAATCAGGTGATTTACAGGGTTTTGATTCGTTTTGACATCCTAAAAAGTCGGGGTGGCAGGATTCGAACCTGCGGCCTCCACATCCCAAATGTGGCGCGATACCGGGCTACGCTACACCCCGAAAAGGTCTGCGAAGGTAGGGTTTATAAATTGCCGTTGCAAATATTTTTAGAAAAGAAAATTAATGAAGCAACTACAGGCAAAAAATTCGCTTTTTGCGGCAGCAAGTAGCATACAGTAAATCACCATGTTATAAATTAGTCCTTGTTTAGGGGAGGATCAGACTGACCTATAAAATCAAAGACGGGTATTGATACTCCAATGAATAATTATTATTGCCAACGCTATGGTAATAACCAATCCAAGGAAAACGAGTACCCAGTATAAAAAAGTTCTCATTAACGTCGAGGCATTTTTATCAAATCGTAGCGAAATTAAAAAAATATTTCGCATAATATTGAATAGCAACTAATTAATTAAAAAAAAACGACATCTTTCAGACCGTATTATCCTTGACACCCTACTATTATTGGGTGAATTGGATAGAAATAATACTTGGCCTGCCGTAACCTTCCTTTCATTAGGATAGTCTAACTCAATAGCTATTATACCATTTAATAAGCTAATGAAACTGGAAAATTTACCCCGGGTGCCATTTGCTTTTTTTGCAGTGACTGTGGGTTTGTCCCCCATGGCCTGTTAACTGGCTGATATGCGCAGCGTCGGGCTACTGCATTCAAAGCCAAAAGAACTCTTAGCCACGTCATTTTATATCCCTCTATTTTACACACATATAATTTTTGAGGGCGTTGCGCTGTTAACCGGTTGGTCGCAGTTTAGCAAGAGGCTTAGCAACCGTAATTTGAGCCTGCACAGGGTATTGGGCAAAATATATGTGGCCTCGGTTGTAGTAAGCAGCATTGCCGGCTTATTTATAGCTTTTTTTACATCCGGCGGTATCGCAAGCGTTTTGGGGTTCGGCTCACTGGCGCTGTTATGGCTGTTATCGATCCTTAAAGCCTATACCAGCATTCTTAAAAAAGATATCGGACAACACGAAAAATGGATGATCCGTAACTACGCACTCACTTTTGCCGCGGTAACGTTACGCATCTGCTTGCCCTTTTCACAGGCGGTCTTGCATGCTGATTTCCTTACATCATACCGCATTATTTCCTCGCTGTGCCCGGTGCCGAACCTGATCGCGGCTGAGTTAATTGTTCGAAAAAAGTCGCAGCTCCCGGTTTTTGCGCCGAAAGCTGCCTGACCATTCTTATGGGTGTGCGGGAGGTGCCGGAGGTGGTGGCGGCGGAGCCGGTAAATGAACATGCAGCCTGCGATGATTCCACCTGTGGTGCTTATGAAACGGAGGCCTGTGCGGCGGACCGGGCGGGCGTGGCGGAGGCGGCGGAGCTGGAACTTGCTGATTGGACGGCAGTGAAGCCGGCGTTGCCGCCCCGGCGCTGCCAAGCTGAATGCTCAAAGCCAGGATAAGTATTATGCCTGTTAATTTTAAGATTTTCATGAATTGGATTTGCGATTAAATATAATTGATACTAAAAAACGTACAGGGTATCACGATAGTATAACCCGGCTATTTAATAATAGTTTTAAAAAGAAAATCGGCCGCAAATTGTCCGGCTTCAAGCCAGCGTTGCTGCGTTCCTTTTCCACCCGAAAAAAACGGGTTAAAATGTTTTTGCAGTTCGTGCGAATAACCATCGAAAATTTTCAGGTCGTTGGGGACCCCTAACTCATCTGCTTTTTCATGAATATCTTTGCCGCCAAACAACGGTGCGCTTTTATGGGTTGGCGGCACTACGTTATCATTGCTTCCTAAAACGCATACCATCGGTATACGTCTATTTTTCAGCCAATTCAAGTCATAAATTGCTCCCCAAAAATTGATGATGGCTGCAACTTTTACCCCATCCTTTGGCTTGTTTAGGGCAATGCTATCTGCGGGAAGCTTTGTCAGTTTAGCCAGTTCTGTATTACTGCTGTAAGCCGCCTGAAGGGCAATGATCCCTCCGGCCGAGTTACCCGCAAGTATAATTTTGTCAGTGTCGATATGATAAAGCGAAGCATTTTTTTTGAAATACGCTACAGCCGTCTTAGCATCCTGAACCGCATAGTAACTTGCTTTTAAAAACTCATCAAAATTAAAAACAGGGTTTTTCTTACTGAGCCTGTAATTAAGGGCCGCGCACACATAGCCCCGCTGTGCAAAGGTTTTGCACCACAACTGAATTCCTTTAGCTGATTTAGAGCCAAATTTAAAACCGCCGCCGTGCATCCAGATAATCAGTGGCCTTTTGATCTCCGGGTCATCTTTCGGCTGATATAAATCAAACAAATAAGCCTTTTTTTCCTTTTCAAGGGCGGCGGGGTCATAACTCAGGTTTTGGTCGATATTAACATTCCGGAAAACGATGTCTTTATAGCGATGATTGGTTTGTGCCTGCACGTTTGTTTGGAAAAAGAAGAAAATGCTGAAGATAAGCAGATTTTTAAGCGTCATAACTAAATATACGATACAATCGGGTTATGCGGTTGTTTGCACGGATCTATTTTAAGGCGCTTCGGCGATCGCAGCCCGGAGATACTTATTAAAATTATTAAATTTGGATGCTGATAAATGCTTAATAAAATATAATGACGTTTTTGAAGGAAACAGGCAGTCTATATACCGGTAATATAAGCCATGAACAAGATATCAAGTTACATGAATTGCTTGTGTACTTGTCGAAAAACTCCCCTTTTTATAAAGAACTGTTCCTAAAAAATAATATTCGTACAGAGGACATAAGGACGATTGCCGATCTGACTAAAATCCCCACAACGACAAAAGACGACCTGCAACAACGTAATAATGATTTTTTGTGCGTGCCGCCGAACCAGATTGCTGAGTATACGTCAACGTCGGGCACTTTAGGCAGCCCCGTAACCATTGCCCTTACTGAAAATGACCTGCAAAGATTGGCCAAAAACGAATATAATTCGTTTCTATGTGCTGATGGTTCAAAGGAAGATTTGTACCAGTTAATGCTCACCCTCGACCGTCAATTTATGGCGGGGATAGCCTACCACATGGGCATCCGAAAGATAGGCGCGGGCATCATCAGGCTTGGGCCGGGCGTTCCTTCGATGCAATTGGAAACGATTTTAAGGCTGAAACCGACTACTATTGTTGCCGTGCCTTCATTTATCCTGAAATTGATACAATATGCAAAGGAGACAGGCATCGATATTAATCAAACTTCGGTTAAAAAGGCCGTTTGTATCGGCGAAAACATCCGCAACAGCGATTTTTCGTTAAATATTTTAGGCAGGAAGATCACCGAGGCATGGAACATAAAATTATACTCCACCTACGCCTCAACCGAAATGCAGACCGCTTTTACCGAATGCGGCGAGGGTCGCGGGGGGCATTACCAGCCGGACCTGCTGATCGTCGAGCTGCTGGATGAGCAAAACGAACCGGTAGGCCCGAACACGCCGGGAGAGGTGACAATCACCACGCTTGGTGTTGAGGGAATGCCCTTATTACGATATAAAACGGGGGATATCTGCACGTTCGATGATGATCCCTGCGCCTGCGGACGCACAACATTGCGCCTCACGCCGTTGATGGGCCGCAAAAAGCAAATGATCAAATTTAAAGGTACTACGCTCTACCCTCCTGCCCTGTTCGACTTGCTAAATGAAATGGATGAGGTACTGGATTTTGTGATAGAAGTTTATGCCAATGAGATCGGGCTTGACCAGGTGTTGCTTCATGTTGTTCCGGCAGAAGAAAGTGAGGAATGTGACCATCGCATCCGGGCTTATTTGCAGGCAAGGCTGCGGGTTAGTCCGCAGATCAGGTATGTATCTGCAGAAAAAATATTAAAAATGCAGTTTAGCGAAACCAGCAGAAAACCTATAAAGTTTATCGACAAACGATCATAAAATTGGCTAAACGAATTGTTAATGAGCTGAATATGCCAGCAACGGCAGCAACCCGAACACACAATGAATAAAAAAGTATTAGCCATTTATTACACGCAATCGGGGCAACTTGCCGAGATCATTTCCTCATTTACGGCGCCGCTCACAGAAGCCGGCGCGGTTGTTGAAAACATACAGATAAAACCGGTTGAAAACTTTAATTTCCCTTGGACAGGCCGGAGTTTTTTTTCGGTGATGCCGGATTGTGTGCTGGGTGTGCCAAGGGTTATCGAGGAACCGTCGTTCAAAGAAGAAAAATACGATCTCGTTATCCTCGGTTACCAGCCCTGGTTTTTATCGCCGAGCATCCCGTCAAATTCATTATTACAAAACGGAAAATTTAAAAAACTAATAGCCGAAACCCCGGTTGTTACTGTTAGTGAGGCGAGAAATATGTGGATCAACGCATTTGTGCGTGTGAGGAAAATGCTAAGTGACGCAGGAGCGAAACATGTAGGGAACGTTGCTTTGTTCGACCGGCATCCCAACCCGGTTAGTTTTGTCACCATTTTTTATTGGATGCTGACAGGGAAGAAAGAAAAATACCTGAACATCTTTCCGAAGCCCGGCGTTGATGAAAAAGATATCCGGGGCGCGGGAAAATTTGGACAAATTGTGGCCGAACACCTGGCAACAAATAGCTGGGATAATTTGCAGGATAAACTATTGGCACAAAAAGCCGTCGAAATAAAATATCCGCTGATGTTTATTGAAGCACGGGCAAAACCGATATTTAACGCCTGGGCAAAGATCATCTCGAAACGAAAAAACAAAACGGCATGGCTGGGGGCATTTAAATATTACCTTTTTGCGGCGCTATTTTTAGGTGCACCGATATTGCTTACCTTAGATGCCGTATTTCTGCGGCCGTTTTCGTCAAAGCGCATCGCGGCTAAGAAATTGAGCTATATGAAAGTAAATAACTGAAATTGAGAATCAATAGTCAAGAATCAAGAACCGATTATAAAATATGTCTGAAAACAAAGTTTATATTAACCGTACCTCGCACTATTTCCCCAATGAGCCTGTTTCAAACGAGGAGATGGAAGCCTACCTGGGGTATATTAATAACAAACCTTCCAAATCGAAAAAGATCGTACTGCGCAACAATGGCATTACCAACCGCTATTATGCGCTCGACAAAAATCATAAATCAACCCATACCAATGCCGAAATGACCGCTAATGCGGTTAGAGCCTTGTTTGATAATGATCCCGTTCAATTAGACCAGGTAGAGCTGCTTTCCTGCGGCACTTCCTCGCCCGACCAAATAATGCCCAGCCACGGTGTAATGACCCACGGCTGGCTGCCCGAAACCGGCGGCATCGAGGTGGTGTCGCCGTCCGGTGTGTGCTGCGCCGGGATGCATGCGTTAAAATACGCTTACCTGGCCATAAAGGCAGGCGAGATAAAAACAGCGGTAGCAACCGGATCGGAAAGGTTTTCAGGCCTCTTAGTTTCGGATGTATTCGAAGAAGAGGCGCACAAGCTTGCGGAGATGGCCGAGAACCCTTATATCGCTTTCCAGAAGGATTTTTTAAGGTGGATGCTGTCTGACGGCGCATCGGCATTTTTAATGAGCGACGAGCCGAATAAAGAAGGTTTGAGCTTGAGTTTGGACTGGATAGAAGGCGTATCCTATGCGAACGATATGAAAACCTGCATGTACATGGGCGGTGAAAAAATGGAAGACGGCTCGTTAAAGGGTTTTATGGATTATACGCCCGAGGAGATCATGAACCGGTCGGTTTTCAGCATTAAACAGGATATTACCTTGCTAAGCGACAATATTGTGCCGCTGGGCGGAAAAAAGATCAAAGAGATATTTGAAAAGAAGGGCCTTACCGTAGCGGACATCGATTACTTTTTGCCGCATATCTCCAGCGATTTCTTCCGGCCTAAGATATATGACATGATTGAAGAAAACGGCGGCGGCATCCCTTATGAAAAATGGTTTATTAACCTGTACACCGTTGGTAACGTTGGCGCCGCATCGGTATATTTGATGATAGATGAACTGTTTAACAGCGGCAGGCTAAAAAAAGGAGAGCGGCTATTACTGCTGGTGCCGGAGAGCGCCAGGTTTTCGTATATGTACGCGATGTTGACCGTGGTGTAAAAAAAAGCAATTTGTCATCCTGAGCGAGTAGCGGAGGATCTTCTACGCCACGCATCCGGCCCCGATAGCTACCGGGATTGCAGGCGGTAATGTCGCTTCGAGATCCTTCGCTGCGCTCAGGATGACAAAAAAACCAAAAATGAAAAAAGACGAAGTCCCACAGGATTTAGGTGCGCTTGGCAAAATAACCAAAGAGCTTTGTTATGCAACGGACAGTTCGGGCAAATACGTTGCCGAGCAGAGCACCGGCTGGGACGTAAAATCCAAAGCGCTGGATGTTGCCTGGGATGACATTCAAAAACGGATCGCGGCAGCCAAACAAAAGGTATTAAAAGGTGAAGCCAGCCCGCTGCTGTTTTTTATGGAATACCGCCTGATGGATGCAGGAATTTTAGCCGGGTACACCGGTTTTTGGCAATGGCAGGTAAAGCGACATTTAAAGCCGAACGCATTTAAATCACTGTCAAACAAACAATTACAAAAATACGCCGATGCCTTTAACGTAAAGGTTGACGACCTAAAAACAACGACCGTTAATGATTGATTTCGAGCACCACCAGGGCGCACATTGTGAATCGGGCGTTACCACTAATTTATTGCGAAAAAGTTCGGGCGGAAAGATCACCGAACCGCTGGCCTTCGGCATAGGTGCGGGTTTGTTTTTTGCGTATATCCCGTTTATCAAAATAAATAACGGCCCGGCAATCGCCTTCCGGACTTTGCCCGGAGATATTTTTAACCGTACCTGTAGGTCGCTGGGGATACCCGTCAATCGTAGAAAATTCAGCTCGAAAGAAAAAGCGGAAACATATTTGGTTGACAGATTGAAGGAAGGCATCCCCGTGGGTTGCCAGGTTGGCGTTTACTACTTACCATATTTTCCGCGGGAATACCGTTTTCATTTTAATGCGCATAACATCATTGTATTTGACAAAGTCGACGATAATTTTTTTGTGAGCGACCCGATAATGGAAACAACCACCGTATTAAGCAGTTATGAGTTGGAACGTGTGCGGTTTGCAAAGGGCGCACTGGCGCCGAAGGGGCACATCTACTACCCTGCAAAAAACGTAAGTATAACGGACGAAACGATCCGGAAGGCCATAAAAAGCGGGATAAAAAAGAACGTATACAATATGCTCTACATTCCCGGCAGCTTTGCGGGCGTGGCGGGCATAAAAAATACAGGCAAAAAAATAAAAGCCTGGCGCGATAAGCTGGGGCTAGGGAAAGCAGGCTCGTACCTGGCGCAAATGGTACGCATGCAGGAGGAGATTGGCACTGGTGGTGGCGGTTTCCGGTATATTTATGCGGCGTTTTTACAAGAGGCGGATGTTTATTTGCCCGGCAACCAATTACAGGAAATATCGGTAACTTTTACAAAGGCCGGCGATATGTGGCGCGAAGCGGCAGTGCATGCAGCCGGTATTTATAAGGGCCGCTTATGCAGCCAGGAGGATTTTAATACAATGGGTGATTACTTACTGGAGATTGCAGAAATAGAGAAAGATGCATTTAAGACGCTTAAAAAAATAAAATGGCAGTAGCAAACCCTTTGGCGGTAAGTATTGAGCGGCTCGATTTCCGTTACCCGGGAAGCGACGAGGCTTTGCTGTCGAATTTAAGTTTGAGCATCGATAAGGGGAATAGCTTTGGGTTGTTTGGCCCAAACGGCGCTGGTAAAACAACGCTAATGAATTTGATGACCGGTGTACTTAATGCCAATAGAGGTGATGTAAAGATTATGGGCCACCCAATGGGCACGCCCAGTAAAAAAGTGAACCGCCTTTTTGGCTTTGTGCCTCAGGATTTTTCTTTTTACGACGAGTTAAATCCCGTTGAAAATATGGAATTTTATGGCGCCTGGGCAGGCCTTGACGGCAAAAGGATAAAAAAGCGCACCGCCGAGTTGCTGGATATTTTGGGGCTTGAAGACGTAAAACACAAGCCTGTAGGTAAGTTTTCCGGGGGCATGAAGCGCAGGGTAAACCTCGCAATCGGGGTGATCCATAACCCGTCCGTATTGTTTTTGGACGAACCGACCGTTGGTGTCGATGTACAAACACGCCACGCTATCATTAGCTATCTGAAAGAGCTTAACGAAAATGGCACTACCCTTATTTATACTTCGCACCAATTAAGTGAAGCTGAAACGCTGTGCAGGGATATTGCTTTGATTGACAGCGGAAAGATCGTAGCGGAAGGCACGCTGGACGATCTGAATAAAAAGTACCAAAAGAAAAGCCTTGAGGACTTGTTTTTAAGTTTAACCGGTAAAGATTTCAGGGACTGATGTATAAGCTTTGGATCACGATAAAAAAAGATGCCAGGATACTGCTGCGTGATAAAACGGGCATCTCGCTGATGTTTGTGATGCCGATTATTTTGGTGATGGTGGTTACGAGCATCCAAAACAGTACTTTCCAGCTGATGAATAAATCGAAGCTGCCGGTATTGGTTTGTAACCGCGATACCGGGCAGGCCAGCCTGCAATTAATGGCAGCCATTAACCGGGTTGGATTATTAAAAGTTTCGGCTTTGCCAAAGAACCAACCGGTGGATAAGATAGCCGAGGTAATGAAGACTAAAGATGCGGAGCTGGCCATTGTAATACCCAATGATTTTTCGGCAAGAGTAGCCGCAAAAGCCCAAAATGCGGCCAACAAGGCCCTAAAAAGCTTCGGTTTGCAGGGCGATTCGACGAAAAACCAGGTGTTATCAACCGTCCCTCCTTTCACCCTGTATTTTAGCCCGGTTTTGCAGGAACAGTTGCGGTTTTCTATCCGCGGCGGCCTCAGGAGCGCGCTGCAACTCGTCGAAAGCCGGGAAACTTTGCGCAAGCTTTATTTCGCCATCAATGAAAAGCAGTTGCCGCCGGCGCTGGAAGACGAAATGATCAATAACCAATCGGACATTGGCATGGTATCCGTATCAAAAAATGCAGGTCGCCAGGTGCCAAACACCAGCCAGCATAATGTTCCGTCATGGACCATCTTTGCGATGTTTTTTATTATTATGTCGCTGGCAGCCAGCGTAGTGCGCGAGAAGATCAGCGGGAGCTTTATCCGGTTAAAAACTCTGCCGACCAATTATTTGACCGGTTTATTGTCTAAACAGATCACTTATCTCGCTGTCACGTTGTTCCAGGCGGTTGTGATCTTCTCTATGGGCATCTATCTTTTCCCGCATATCGGGCTTCCGGGCCTAAACTTGCCATCCGATCTGACGGCCTTGATCATCACAACCGTTATTACCGGGTGGTGCGCGGTAAGCTATGCCATCTGTGTAGGCGTTTTTTCAAATACTCAAATACAGGCCAGCGGTTTTGGCGCGGTTTCTATTGTGATTTTGGCCGTTGTGGGCGGATTGATGGTACCGACTTTTGCGATGGAAGGATATATGAAAACGGTGTCGAATATCTCGCCGTTGCACTGGTCGCTGGAGTGTTATTACGACCTGTTTTTACTGGGCGGAAAATTACGCGATGTTTTCGCAAACTTAATTCCTTTATTTATTATTACCCTTGCACTGCAGGCGCTCACATTTATCGGCCTGAAAAGACAAAATTTGATATAACCCGATGGAAAACACCGAATTAAGACAACAGCTGAAAAGCCAGATCATAAAATTTCTGAACCTGACAGATCTCAAACCCGAAGATATAAAAGATAATGAACCGCTATTCGGCGATGGTTTGGGGCTGGATTCTATTGATTCTCTCGAGCTTATTGTCCTGCTGAAAAAAGAATACGGCATTGACATCCGTGACCCCCGTGAAGGACGTAAGGTGCTGGTTGACGTAGCAACAATTGCGGATTATATAGAGGCGCATAAGAAATAGTTCGCAAGTGGCTTTACCCAAAACTTACGAAGTTTAATTCGTAGTGTTTTATTTTTTAATGGCCATGTTGAGGGCTTCGCCGTTTTAAAACTTCGTAAATTTCACCCAGTTACAAAAATCCCCTGCAATTTAAAACAAACCGCATCGTTATTGGTCAGGTTAGCCTGCACTGAAAACAAATTATCCTCGATATTTGTGAACGAGATGCTTAGCCGGAGTTGATCGTCTCCGGGTACAACTACGTTCATGAATTTGATCTGCTGCGCTTTTTTCAATCGGAGTTTACTCTTTAAAACAGTTTCCAATACATCCTTAACCAATTGCAGCATGCAAGCGCCCGGAACGACCGGTTGGCCGGGAAAATGGCCTTTAAATATTTCGCTGTCCCCTTTCACCATAATTACAGCCTCAGCCTTCCCATCCGAATGGCTAAGATCGAGAATCTTAAAAATGTTGTTACCCTGCTCCATCATGTGTTCAACTTAAGGCCGAAACCAGCATCAGCGAATGATACTTTTGCAGGTAATGGTTATAGATCAATATTTTTTTAGGTGAAACTACCATGCCTTTTTCCATAACGACCTGCGGCACAGCTTGCTGCTTCAGGATATTTGCCGCCAGCCAAAGGGCAAATGATGAAGAAACCGGGTATTCGCCGCAAAGGTGTTTGTAATTGGCGATAGCAGTATTTTTAAACAATGATTTGCCAGGGGTGTCATAAATTTCGTTATTGCCGATGTCGCCGTTACGGCCTGTAATTACAAGGTCGATCTGGTCAATGCCAAGGCTATTTGAAGTTAAAAATTCTACAATAGCTGCTTCAATATTCCCTTGTTTGTACAGTGTTTTTAAGGACGTTAGCTCGGCCATGCTTTCCCTTGAGGAATTGGCTTGCAAAAGAAAAAACGCAGCGCCCTCCCCTCCTATTGTTCCTTTTGAACGTTCCTTAAAGAGATCAAGGTTGGATATTGGATGTCTTTTATAAAGCCCGAGCCGGGTCAGCACTTTAAAGCTCGTATCCACCATTTCTTCTGTGGCCCCTACCAGTACATTATTTGTTTCACCCTCGTTCAACAGCATCATCCCGTCGGTGAGGGCGCTTTCAAACGAAATGCCTTTGTGCACATAAGTCAAATTGTAATTATGGCATTGCAGCATCAGGGCGATCTGTGCGGCGACTGTGTTATGGGTGGATTGTATAAATGCTGTCGGCGGCAGCAAATCCTCCTGCTGCTCCACTAAGCGGGTTAAAAACGTAATGGTGTCCTCCAGGCAGCCAAAAGCTGTGCCGGTTACAATGGCGCCGGGCATTTCGACGCCGGCATCCTGCAAGCATTTTTTTGAGGCCGCTACCCCCATTTTGATCACGTGGCTCATGCGCCGTATCTGTTTGGGGTCGATAAATTCCTTATAATCTGGCTCAATTGCAGCTAAACGGGTGCCGGTATATTCCACTATTTCGTCCAAAAAGCCATCATCAAATGTTTTTTGGGGCGATATACAGGCAGTGGAGCGTATGTAAACCTTCATATCAGCTTGTCGAAAAAATTAATGAAGTACAATTACCCCCGAAACCAAAGGAATTCGACATAACATTTCGCACTTTTTGCCCCTTTAAGAACTTCGTTACCGGCTTTAGCGGCAGGTCCTCCATTTGCGTTTCGAACCTAAGGTTCGGGTAAATAATGCCGTGTTTGATGGCCAGCACTGAAAATACCGCTTCGATGCCGCCGCTTGCGCCAAGGGTATGACCGGTGTAAGACTTGGTAGAACTCATAGGTGGAAATTTACCATCAAACACCCGGGTGATGGCCGTTCCCTCGGCGCTGTCGTTATTGGGCGTACCGGTGCCATGCAGGTTGATATAATCGATGTCCAAAGGCCGCAATCCGCTTTTCTCCAGCGCACGTGTCATAGCGAGGTATGAACCCGTACCTTCCGGCGAGGAAGCTGTTTGGTGATAGGCGTCATTACTGTTGGCGTAGCCGCTCAGTTTGCAGTACGGTACTTTAGTTAACGTTTTTGCAACTTTTTCGGACACCAAAACAACGTAACCCGCGCCTTCGCCAAGATTTAGCCCGGCCCGGTGCTCGTCAAAGGGTTTGCAAAATTCCTTATCGAGGATCATCAGCGTATTAAAACCGTTTAGTGTAAATTTGGTGAGCGCATCCGCTCCGCCAGCTATGGCGATGTCGAGCACATCATTTTTGATAAGCCTTGCGGCATAAAAAATGGAATTGGCCGAGGACGAGCAGGCAGTACTTATCGTTGTTACCACATCGCTAACACCCAACTGGTCAGCAACGGTTTCCGTTATACTGCCGCATTCGTGATCCCAGATAAAGCGTAATTTGCCTTTATTATTATCTGCCAGGAAATCGACAAAAAAATCTTCGCTTTTGTCCATTCCACCAACGGTATTGGCTGAGATGAGCCCGGTCCGCCATTTGGACGGATCCGGGATAGCCGCATCCGCAATGGCCTCTTTCGCAGCTACCAGGCTCAATTGGGTTGTGCGGCTGATCTCGGGCGACAGGCCGGTCATCTCGGCTAATTCTCGGGTCGTCAATTTAACTGCGGCGACCGGCAGCTCGCCCCGATGAATAGTATCAAACAAAGTGATCGCGTCCATCCCTGCCTTTTCCTGTTCAAAAGAAACCAGATGTTCGGCAACATCATTCCCGATAGCCGAAATAACCCCAACACCCGCTATATAAACCGCTGAGCTCATTATTCAAATCCGCCATTAAATATCGTGTCCATACTTTCCGCCGAAAATAAAACAGCATTTCCTTTTTTTGTTTTCTCCACCAAAAATAAAACCGATCTGTAATCTTGCCTTAACACATCTACCCAGCCGCAAATACAGGCCTGCACCAGATCATTATCAAGCAGGTAACTAACTTGCCGGTAAAGAAAGTCTGCATTAAACGCTTCCTGAACAAAAAAAGCCTGCTCTCCTTTAAAACGGTGACGGATGCTAATCTCGCCCATCACGATATTGGGCAATGTATAAACAAACAACGATGGGCTGGCCACATCGGCAACGGTATCATAGTATTTCAGGTCGTCATCCAGGCTGCTGTTGGCGTTTGCAATAACGATGCCGACATCTTCTGACTTGTATCCGTCTTTGTTAAAGGTATTTTGCAACAACAAGTCCGCTGTCAGCCAGCCCAGTTTGCTCAAATTATCCATTTTATAAAATTTGGGATAATTGAATTGGAAATGCTGGTAGGCGGTCAACAGAAAATCGTTTATCGGCGTGGCGCTTTTGAACAAAACAGCGCCATCCTCGCTGATGATACCATCAGAAATCGTACAATTTGCCGATATGTAATACGGCCCTTTCAAAACGAAGGCGGTAAAATGGAACCATCGATCGTAGAGACGCGATACATCGCGTCTCCCGCCAAATAGGCGCCGACGTTGCAAAGTACCCCCCCGCCGGTTTCGGGGTTCGCCGTGTAGTGCAGAGACGCAATGCATTGCGTCTCTACGGCGAAAAATTTTGATGCTCTATCCATATCTCAAAATTAGTTCATTTCCCGATAACCGCCGCCGCATTACACCCGCCAAAACCGGATGCTGTTTTTAAAAAATTGTCAGCCTTTATACTTCGGTGGTCTGCGCTTGCATTTATCCGGTGTGATTCAGGCGCAACTTCGAATCCGGGTGTGCCGATAAACAGGTCCTGTCGCAATGATTCCATTGAAATAATTGTTTCAATCAGCCCGGCTGCACCCAGCGTATGCCCGTAGTACCCTTTTAAGCTGTTTAGCGGAAGTTTGCCCGCGCCGGCAATGTGCACGGCATTGGCTTCCATCTCGTCATTGTAAACGGTCCCTGTGCCGTGTGCAGAAATGAAACCGATCTCCTCCGTATGTACCCCGGCATCGGCTATCGATCTGCTGATCGCCAGCGCCAGTTCCGCACCGGTCCGGGATGGCCCGGAAATGTGATTGGCATCATTGCTTAACGAGCCGCCTTTTATCTTGAGGCGGCCGGCGTACTTTTTGTTAGTTGACAGGATGATCGTTCCTGCACCTTCACCAAGGTTCAAACCATTGTGCGATCTGTCGAAGGGGCGGCATACACCCGGGCTTAATGCCTGAAAGGACTGAAAGCCCGACAGGATAAATTTGGAGATCACATCGGCGCCTGCAATTATGGCGTTTTCATAGGTTCCTGATCGCAATAAACGCATCGCTGTTATGATGCCCAGCACGCCGGAAATGCAGGCGTTGGAAACCACGATTGGTTTTTGCTTAAACCTAAAATGATCTGCAATAAGTTGGGCTGAGGTGGTTAAGGACATCCTTTTTTTTAAAGCCTCTGAATATTTTTCCGTTTCCAGCAAACTGATATTGCCTTTTGTGGTGGAGATGACCAGGATAGTTTTGTCATCCCGGATATTGATATCGGTCTGCTTCAGTGCTTCGTCAATCGAAGCGACCAACAAGCACTCAAATTTGGTGTAGCTGCCGTTTGAGATGATCTGCTGGTCGTCATCAAACAAAGCCGCAAAAAAAGGCTGCGAAGACATTTCGTTTTGGCTGTGCCGCTTTACGCCACTAATATTGTTTTTAAGATTAATAAAGTTTTCGGCCGTCGTTTTTCCGATCGGCGAATAAACATTATCAGCCATTACAAAAACATCTTTAACCATTGCCGTTCCCGTCTTATCCATGTCAACTACTCGTCCGCCGAAAACAATTTCATTTCACATCCTGCGATCAATTCACATTTGTTCCAAACCTTCCCCGAAATTACGGTGACATTAAAAATCCGGTTTTCGATCCTGATTTCGGTGATCAGTTCATCATTCACCGCAGGCAGACTGAATACTTCCAGGTTATTCACCGCTGCAATATACCCTGAAACCACCGGCCTGTTTTCGTCCTGTGCGAGGTAACCTGCACCGAGGGCAGCGGTTTGGGCTATGTTTTCCAGCAGGCCCGATTCCTGGAAAAAGCCATCTTTCTCAAAAACATTGCCTTCCAATATCAAAAAACTGCTGCGGGCAACAGTGGCATCCGTATGGAGCAATTTGCCCACCATTACAAAAGGAGGCTTTTGCGGAATCAACGAGACGATATCTTCAACCGGGAATTTCATATCAGGTGTATAAGCCTCCGTTTATCGAAAGCACCTGCCCTGTAATATACGCCGCCTCCTGCGAGGCCAGGAATGCCACG
>Ga0207103_10026_pt1 | contig 25724 bp, 23 predicted proteins | sample Alteio_BWMinHeat_81_FD_153546 | JGI IMG/M metagenome (GOLD analysis project Ga0207103, IMG submission 153546) | Enriched cells from forest soil in Barre Woods Harvard Forest LTER site, Petersham, Massachusetts, United States -... | ecosystem: Environmental > Terrestrial > Soil > Temperate forest >...
CGGCAATGTGGACCACCTTTTCTTTTCCGCCAAACAGGGGCCGACGTTCGGAACGCCTGGAATGCTCTGGGCATCGCTGACGCTGGCGCTGTTGACCGTGCCGGTCGTCATCGTTGCCACCGAGGAAGCGCTGGCGGCGGTGCCGCTCTCCATGCGCGAAGGCTCGTATGCGTGCGGGGCGAGTAAGTGGCAAACGATCTGGTACATCGTGCTGCCGCGCGCCATGCCGGGCGTCTTGACGGGCATGATTCTGGCAATGGCCCGCGGCGCCGGCGAGGTCGCGCCGTTGATGCTCGTCGGCGCTGTCAAGACCGCCTCCGGTGCCTTGGTGGATAGCGGCTTCCCCTACATCCATGCGGATCGCAGTTTTCTGCACCTGGGCTTCAACATTTACGATGTCGGTTTCCAGAGTCAGAACAGCGAGGCGGGCAAGCCGATGGTGTTCACGATTACGATGCTCCTGATCGTGCTGATTACGACGTTGAACATTGCCGCGATGTGGATTCGCAGCCGTCTGCGCAAGAAATATGCGGCCGGGAAGTTCTAGCGGCCGCTACAACAATAGGGTCAGGGTCGTGACCGTCCGGGTGGCCCTGGCCGATTGCTAACGGAGACGAATCATGGCAGCCATCCAGACGCCCGCCCTGAATGCGTCCTCGGCCCCCTTGCAGGGGGTGACCAACGCGCCGGCGGCAACGCCCGCGGTGGAAATGGTCGGCGGCCGTTTGCAGGCGATCGGCCGCGGCGAACCCATCTCGACCGCGGTTCACCCCGAATTGTCGCGGCAAGAGATGGTCCTGCACATGGACAACTATTCCCTCTGGTACGGCGCCAAGCAGGCGCTGTTCGACGTGACGCTCGGCGTGCCGCGCCACAAGATCACCGCCCTGATCGGCCCGTCCGGCTGCGGCAAATCGACGCTGTTGCGCTCGGTCAATCGCATGAACGACCTGATCGACAGCGTCAAGACCAAGGGCGACATGCGCCTCAACGGCGACCCGATCTACGGCCGTTCCGTGGACGTGATCGAGTTGCGCAAACGCATGGGCATGGTCTTTCAGAAGCCGAACCCGTTTCCGATGAGCGTCTACGAGAACGTCATTTACCCGCTGCGCATCGACGGCGAGCGCGATCGCCGCGTGCTGGACGAAGTGTGCGAAAAGAGTCTCCGCGGCGCCGCGTTATGGGACGAGGTCAAGGATGGTCTTCACCAGAGCGGTCTGGAGTTGTCCGGCGGCCAGCAGCAGCGCTTGTGCATTGCGCGGGCCATCGCCGGCGATCCGGAAGTGCTGCTGCTCGACGAGCCGTGTTCGGCACTCGATCCCATTGCCACGGGGAAGATTGAGGATCTGATGCAAGAGTTGCGTGGCATCTACTCGGTGCTGATTGTGACGCACAACATGCAGCAGGCGGCACGGACCAGCGATTTCACGGCGTTCATGTACATGGGTCGCGTCATCGAATACGGCGTCACTAGCGTGCTGTTCACGACGCCGCACATCAAAGATACGCAGGACTACATCACGGGACGCTTTGGATAATAGCGTCTACTCGCTTCGTATAGGACCTATAGGACGCATGCGTCCTATAGGTCTCATCCGAGAAGAAAGATGTGGCGCTTTCCACAGCGCGGGTCGCGGGATAGTGTGCTATTGTGAGTTGTTCCGCCCGCAACCGCGATGATGGACTGGGCCATGCCAAGCCAGGACGATCCCGTTGCCGTCTACAAAGAGTTGTCCGAGTGGTACGAGCGCCGCGGCGAGCCGCCGATGCGCGACCGTTTCCTCGTTCTGGCCGCCGACGCGGCGCAGCGCGGCGGCCGCGTCGAGGATGCCGAACGCTTCCGCTTCCGCCTGCTCAAGCTCAATCCGCATCACATGCTCAAGCCGTACACATCGTTCACCCAGGCGCTCCAGGCGCCGGATGTGCAAACCTACATCCGCGATCTGCGCCTCAACTACCCGCCGGAGGTCGCTCTCGTCCTGCTCCATTCGTTGCGCAGCACCGGGATGAAACTCGACGACACCGTGTCACCGTCCGCGAACCGACCCCACGACGAGGACGATGCGACAGTGACACTGGGCGATCCCTCCGAACAACTCAAGGTGTTTTCCGACCAGCACGAGTCGGACGCGCCGGAAACGGCCGCTTTGCCCCGCCATTTGCTCGAAGCGGCGCAGCGCCCGGCCCCGAAGCCGCCGCAACCGAAGCCGCCGCTGCCTGCGGCGCGGACGCCCCCTTCGTCCCATAACGTGCCCCGACCGCAGCCGGCAGCGACTCCGAAGAAGAAAGCGGCTCCCGCGCCGCGACCGTCCGCGCACGCTGCGCCGGCGCCCTATGTGCCGTTGCTCGATCCCGATACGACGCCTGGGGGCGGTTGGTTTGCGGTGGTCTTATTTATCCTCGTCTGCCTCACCGGCCTCGTTCTGGCGGGATACATTGTCGCCCGGCCGTTCCTGCCGTGATGGCGCGGCCAATGAACAAAGCGGAGAGGCTTTCGCCCCTCCGCTTTTGCCGTTCTCTGTTCGTTGCTCACTGAGCGTCGGGAATCGTCAGTACCGTTCCGGGCGGCAGACGATCCGGCGCGCCCAACTTATCGCGGTTGGCCTGATAGATGAGGTCGAACTTTTCACCCGTGCCGTAGTAGCGCCGCGAAATCCCCATCAGCGTGTCGCCGCTCTCGACGACGTACTTGCGTGCGCCGGACGGCTGCGCTTCGGCTCGTCCCTGCGTCGTTGCGTTGCCGTTGTTGGGCGGCGGCTGCGTCACGGCCGGGGCGGACTTCGGAATCGTGGCGAACGCATCCGCCGCGGTCGTATCCTTGCGGAAGAAGATCACTGCCACGATAATCACCAGGCCCACACCGAAGACCATTCCGAGTTTGGCATCGTTGGGCATTGGCGGACCCTCCATGTGAAAGACATGAACCACCTCCGCTCCCTGGAGGAATCGCGCTTCGTACTCCTCGATTAGACAGCGCCGCGCGGCCAGCTGTCTGCGCGATTTGTTCGTCGCGGCACAAATTCCCGCGCCGTCGCACCACAGAAAGAGCAGGACGCGCATCGGACGCACAGCGGCCATACGTCCTGCGATCCGCAAAAGCCGCTTATTCGTTGGCAACGGAGTCGTCCGACGGAATACAATCGCCGCTACGCTCGCACCAAGGAGAAACCCATGTGCCGCTTCCTTCCCCTCGCGTTCCTGCTCCCCTTCGTCGTTCCTGTCGCGGCCAATGCCGCCGATCCCGCGCCGCAAGGGCCAGCCGACCTCATCATTCATCACGCGCGCGTCGTCACCGTTGACGACAAGTTTCACGTCGTCGAAGCGGTCGCCGTCAAGGACAGCCGCATTCTAGCCGTCGGCACGAACGACGACATGCTGAAACTCAAGGGAGAGAAGACGCGCCTCCTCGACGCCGAGTCGCGCACCGTGTTGCCGGGTTTGTATGACAGTCATGTTCATCCCACCGGAGCGGCGACGAGCAAGATCCCAAAAATCAAATCGCTCAAGGATGCCCTCGCCTACATCAAAGAGCAAACCAAGATCGTTCCCGAGGGCGACTGGATCGTGCTTTGGTATCTCTTCCCGACGCGGCTCGATGAAGCGCGGTTCCCGACGAAAGCAGAACTCGACGAAGTGGCTCCGAAACATCCGGTATTGTTTCATGCGGGGCCGGCCGGAATGGTCAACTCAATGGCACTGAAGATCTCCGGCGTCACGAAAGACACGCCGAATCCGGGAACCGGCATCGTCGTCAAGGACGCCAAGGGCGAACCGACCGGCATGTTGCGCAGCGCCTATCGAGTGCTGAAAGGCGTACCCAGCGAGAGCGATAAATTCAGCGACGAGGAGCGCCGCGAAGCATTGAAGAAACTGTTCCACCTTTACAACGCACAGGGTTTGACGAGCATCGCCGACCGCAACGCGGGCCGGGGCGCGCTCGACCAGTATCTCGACCTCAAGAAGCGCGACGAGCTGACGCTGCGCGTGAATGTGGCGCGGAGTTTCGATCCGTCGGGCAACCGCGAGCAGGTGGCCAAGCGCTTCGAGGAGTTGCCGGGCAAGGACGGTCTCGGCGGTCCGACCGGCGCCGGCGACGATTGGGTGCGCATTGGGCCGATCAAGCTGTTCCTCGACGGCGGCATGCTCAACGGCACCGCGTACATGCGCCAGCCGTGGCCCAAGGGCGATACCTATCAGATCACCGAAGACGACTATCGCGGCCTGCTGTTCATCAAGCCGGATCAGCTTCAGATGGTGTGCGAGGAAGGCGCGAAACGCAAATGGCAGATGACCGCGCACACGGCCGGCGAAGGCGCGATGGATGTGCTGCTCGATGCCTATGACCTCGTGAACCGGATGACGCCGATCAAGGATTTGCGCTTCTGCATCACGCACGCCAATTTTCCGTCGCAGCGCAATCTCGAACGCTGTAAGGCGCTCGGCGTGGTGGCCGACGTGCAGCCGGCGTGGCTGTACAAGGACGGTTCGACGCTTTATCGCGTCCTCGGCGACAAGCGCGTGCGCTGGTTCCAGCCGTACAAGAGTTGGATGGAGTACACGACCATCGGCGGCGGCAGCGATCACATGCTGGGACAGGATTCGTTCGATTCGATCAATCCGTGGAATCCGTGGCTCGCCATCGAAGTGGCCGTGACGCGCAAGACGGAGCGCGGCGACGTGCTGTTCAAGGAAGAAGCATTGACGCGCGAGCAGGCCATTCGGTTGTATACGATCAACAACGCGTATTTGTGCCACGAGGAGAAGCTGAAAGGCAGTCTGGAGCCGGGCAAGTTCGCGGACCTCATCATGATTGACCGCGATCCGCTGGCGTGTCCGGCGAATACTATCCACGAGACGAAAGTGCTCATGACGATGGTCGGCGGCAAGGTGGTGTACGAGCGCAAGTGAGAGCGCGTATCTACCGCTTACTGCGCGTAAAACTGAATCACGGCTTGCACGGCGCGCTGCCATTGCTGTTGGCGGCGCTGGCGCGTCGCTTCGTCGAGGCGCGGCTCAAAGCGCCGCGCCTCGGCGTCTAGGCGGCGCAGGGCGTCGAGATCCGGCCAGACGCCGGCGCTCAGCCCCGCCAGATACGCCGCGCCGAGGGCCGTCGCCTCGCTGTGCAATGTCTGGATGACCGGCAGTCCAAGAACGTCTGCCTGACATTGCAGAAACCACGCGTTGCGCGCCATGCCGCCGTCAACGCGCAACTGACGCAAACGTGTCCCGGCGTCGAGCGCCGCCGCGTCGATCAGATCGCCGACCTGAAACGCGACGCCCTCCAACGTCGCCCGGCTCACGTCGGCGCCGGTCGTGCCGCGCGTCAGACCAAAGACCACGCCGCGCGCTTCGGGAATCCAATGCGGCGCCCCCAGGCCGACAAAGCCCGGCACGAAGATGACCGGCTGTTCTGGATCGGAGCGCGCCGCCATTTCCTCGACCGCCGGGGCCGCGTCGAACAATTTCAAACCATCGCGCAACCACTGCACCGCGGCGCCGGCGACGAAGACGCTGCCCTCAATGGCGTACTGCGGCGGCCCCTCGCCGCTGGCCGCCAGCGTCGTCAACAGGCGATGCCGCGACAGTGTCGGCGTCGTGCCGAGATGTTGCAGGAAAAACGCGCCGGTGCCGTAGGTGCATTTGGCCTCGCCGGGGGCGAAGGCGCACTGGCCGAAGAGTGCCGCCTGCTGATCGCCGGCCACGCCGCGGAACGGGATGCCATCCGGCAGAAAAGCCAGTCCGTGTGTGACGCCGTAGTCCGCCGCGCTGGGCCGCACCTCCGGAAGTAGCGCGCGCGGCACCTCGAAATAGCGGCACAGTTCGTCGTCCCAGGCCGCCGTTGAGAGGTTCAGCAGCAACGTGCGCGAGGCATTGGTGCGGTCTGTCGCGTGGACGCGGCCGCCGGTCAGCCGCCAGAGCAGGAACGCGTCGATGGTACCGCAGGCTAATCGGCCCGCTTCGGCTCGCGTTCGCAGCGCGGGGTCCTGGCGCAGCAGCCAGCGGAGTTTCGTCGCGGAGAAATACGGATCGAGGACGAGGCCGGTGCGTTGCTGAATCCAGTCCTGATCCGCGCGGTGTTCGCGGCAGAAGTCCGCCGTGCGTCGATCTTGCCAGACGATGGCATGGGCGACAGGCCGCCCCGTGTCGCGTTCCCAGATAACGACGGTTTCGCGCTGATTAGTGACGCCGACGGCGGCGAGTTGTTTGGCGTCGATGCCGGCGGCGGCGAGGGCGCGCGGCGTCACGTCGCGGACGGATGCCCAGATTTCGTCGGCGTCGTGTTCGACCCAACCCGGCTGCGGATAGTGTTGCGTCAGTTCGCGGGCGGCGCTGCCGCAGGCACGGCCGGTGGCGTCGTAGACGACGGCGCGCGTGCTGGTGGTTCCCTGATCGATGGACAGGATATATGGCGGCGGCATGAGAGAGGTCTCCGAAGAGGGAGAAAGCCTGCCATCAGCTTATGACGATAACGTCCTCTCGGCCTTGATTGGTGGACGGGTTGCCTCCTCCAGACCAATGGTGTAATATTCTTATGAGGCGCGTCCGTAGCTCAACGGTAGAGCGCCAGTCTCTAAAGCTGATGTCGTTGCGGGTTCGAGTCCCGCCGGACGCAATCGCGGTTCATTCATCAACGGAGGTTCTCATGCAATTCCTGTAGGTAGATCAAACTCCTTACGTGTACGTCCTCATCCGGCGCGATCTGTCGGCGCCGCAGCAAATCGTTCAGGCGTGTCACGCCTGTCTCGAAGCCTCTCGCGCGTTTCTCTCTTCCGATTGCGAACATCCTCATCTCGTCGTGTGCGGTGTGCGCGATGAACGGCGTCTGGGACGCTGTCTCGATCGTCTGCGCCAGGCCGGCCTGCGTTTTTCCGCGTTCTTAGAACCCGATCTCGACAACCAACTCACCGCCGCCGCCACGGAGCCGTTGCGCGGTTCCCAACGACGCGTGTTTCAGGACTATCACCTGTTGACTGACGGCGGGTGAGGAATGTCCGGAGCGCGTTTGGCTCATGTGACAGGAGAACCAGATGATTCATCAATCGACGTGGGGTTGGCATCCGTGCGACTACGCGACGTTTCGCCTGCTCAAACGGCTGCATCGCGCGTGTGAGGAAGCGCGGCGGCAGTTCGCGGCGTGGCAGCGCTGGCGGCGGAAGATGCCGCACAACCGCGTCATTCGTCGCTGGCTGCGCGACGACCAGGGACGGCGCATCGGCTGTGTGATCGCTGGGCCGAGGCCGGAACCGTCGCTGTCGCCGCTGTTCTGCGTGCGGCGGTTGACCCCGTCGTTTTGGAGTGAGGATGGAAAGCCGTTGAAGGAGGCGCGGTTCGTCGAAGATGTTGTCTTCGATGATCGCGGCCTGCAGACGGCGTATCGCACGGCACGGAAGCTGGCGGCGTCGCCGGAGACGGTACAACCGCTGTCCATCGCGGTCGAAGAACTGCAACGTCTGGCGGCGGACCTGCCGGAGTAATGCCAGAGCAAGCGAGGTGGTGAGGTGGTGAGGTAGTGGAGCACTTTCCTTCGCCACCTCACTACCTCACCACCTCACTACCTCACCACCTTACGTCTTGGGTACTAGACAGGCGGCGCGGTCCGTGATACAGAAGATACCGGGAACGCTGTCGCCGTGACGCGGTTCCTGTGCCCGCCGGACCAACCTCTATCGTTTCCCTCCTGCCAGGATGTCTCCATCATGAAACGCACTTTGGCCGTTCACGCCCTCGTCGTTGGAATGTTCCTTGCCACGTCCGCCGCCGTCTTCGCGGACAACTGGCCGCAGTGGCGCGGTCCGACCAACGACTGCATCAGCAAGGAAAAGAATCTGCCCACCAAATGGAGCGAAACGGAAACCATCGCCTGGAAACTGCCGCTGCCCGGCGAGGCCGGCTCGACGCCGATCGTTTGGGGCGATCGCATCTTTCTCACCGGCAAGGACGGCAAAAACCTCGTGCTGCTCTGCGCCAGCACGGACGGCAAAGAACTGTGGAAGAAACCCATCGGCACGACGGCCGGCAATTCCCCGAAGGGAGACGAAGGCAACACGGTGTCCGCCTCGTCGCCGTGTACGGACGGCAAACACGTCTTCACCTTTGACGGCGGCAGCGGCAACCTGGTGTGCTTCGACTTTGAAGGCCAGGAAATCTGGAAAGTGGACCTCCAGAACCGCTACGGCAAGTTCACCATGAACTGGGGCACGCACACGTCGCCGCTGCTGGACGGCGACCGGTTGTACATGCAACTACTCCATCGCAATGCCGGCCTCGTCATCGCGCTGAACAAGGCCGACGGCAAGGAGATTTGGAAGGTCAAACGCGAAACCGATGCCCGCGCGGAGTCCAAAGAGTCGTATGCGACGCCGTCGATTTGGCGCAAAGGGGAGCAAGAGTATCTGGTCACGCACGGTGGCGATTGTACTGTCGCGCACCGCCTGACCGACGGCAGCGAAATCTGGCGTGTTGGCGGGCTGAACCCCCGCGCCACCGATTCCCTGCGTTTGGTGGCCTCACCCACGGTCTCCGCGGATCTGATTGTGGTGCCGTCCGCCAAGAGCGGTCCGGTCGTTGGAGTCAAGCCGGAGGCGACCGGCGCGGTCAATGCGGGAAGCAAGTTCGAGCAATGGCGGCGGCCGGACAAAACGCCGGACGTATCCTCGCCGCTCATCGTGGACGGTCTGGTGTACCTGTGCGGCGAGGGCGGCATCCTTTATTGCGTGGACGCGAAAACCGGAAAGGACCACTACGCCGAACGGCTGCATAGTAGCCGCTATCGCGCTTCGCCGGTGTACGCCGACGGCCACGTCTACTGCACCGCGCACGACGGCGTTGTCACCGTGGTCAAAGTGGGACCGAAGTTCGAGAAGGTGTCTGAGAACAAGCTGCCCGAAGAGATCGCAGCAACGCCGGTGATCGCCGACGGCAAGATCTACTTGCGCGGCTTCCAGAACCTCTACGCGATTGGCACGACGAAAAAGTGAAGTTGTCGTTGCCGCTTGCGGTTTCGCGAAACTGCAAGCGGCCACTTGCACATCACCTTATGCAGATCGCATCCACGAAATTGCTTCGTCTGCTCGACGCGGATCAACCGCTGGAGGTGCGCTGCGCCGTCGTGCTGGTGCTCGGCGAGGTCGGCGCGAAAGACGCGACGGTGTCGAAGACCCTGTGCGAGCTGCTTCAGGACGAGCAACTGGCGCTGCGGCTTCAGGTGGTGAAAACGATTGGCAAGCTGAAGATTGAGCCGGCGCTGCCGCAGTTGGTGGCCCGCGTCGAGAAGGGCGGCGAGGAAGCGGAACTCGCCGCGCACGCCGCCGCACGCCTCGGCGCCAAGGGCACGGCGGCGCTGCAAGATCTGATGCACCATGTCGCGCCGGGCGTGCGCCGCTATATCGCGGCGGCGCTGGCCAGCGCCGGCACTGCCAGTTCCGAGAATGCAACGCTCGGCGTCCTCGTCGATAGAGACGCCGCCGTCGTTGAGTCCGCAGTGCGGTCGCTCATCGGGCAGATTCCGTCGTTGAGCGCCGCGCAAAAGAAGGCGTGGGCCGATCACATCCTGCAACTCGCCGATCGCAAGAAATCCAAGACGCCGCTCGCGCCGGTGTCGGAAGCGGCCGTCGTCCGTCTGCTCGCGGCGCTGGACGATCCGCGCGCAGAGCCTGTGCTGTGGGGGTGCATCTTGCCGCCGCATCCGCCGGAAGTGCGGGCGGCGGCGCTCCAGGCGCTCGGCAAGTGGAGCGAAGCGCCGAATAAGGAGCAGTTGAAGCGCTTATTTACCTGTGCCGCCGAGCGCGACTTTCGTCTTGCGGCGCCGGCGCTGGCGATCCTCAATCGTCTGTCGGTCAACGAGCGTTCGCTGCCGGACTGGTTGTCGCTGTTCGACGCGCCCGACATGGCCGTGCGCCGCATGGCGCTGGAGAAACTCGGCGACCGCGATTCGCCAGCCGTCGCCGAAGCGCTGCTCCAGCAGTTGAACCATTCCGACCGCGAGTTGCGCGACGCGGCGCTGGCGCGGTTGGCGAAACTCGAAGCGGGCCGCAAGGCGCTGACGGCGGCGCTGTTAGATGCCGACTCCGCGGATCGCACCTGGCAGATGGCCAAGGCGCAGGCGTCGTTCGTGAAGGATTATCCGGCGAAGTGGCGCGAGCCGGTGTTCGACAAGGCGAGTGAATATCTTGAGGCCGGCGACCGCCGCGCCGATCCACTGCTGTTTCTGCTGCGCGAGGCCGACCCCGCGGAGTTGCGCGACCGGCTCGAACAGCGGGCGCTGGCGTGGCGCAAGAAGAAAGACTATGGGACGGCCCTCTTGTACCTGCGCTTGCTAGGCCGCGATCCGGCGTGCGGCCTGGCGATCCGCCTGGAACTGGCGGCGTGCGGCTTGAGGATTTCGGGTAAAGACCTCGCCGCCGACGCTCGCGCCGCCGATCCGTGCTTGCAGCAGTTCACGCATCTGACGCAGCAGGACGACGGGCAATTAGTCGAGCAGGTGGAAAAGATGAAATGGTTGGAGCCGGAGGATTTGTACTATCTCGGCTTCCATCTCGCTGAGCAGCCCGGACGAGCGCGCAAGGTCGCGGAACAAGTGCTGCATCTGGTCGCCAAGCGTTCGCCGCGCTCGAAGATGGGGCAGGCCGCCAAGAGCAAATTGCGCAGTGCGGGGTTGGAATAATCTGGCGTTCTGAGAAATGGGTTTCATGGGACTTATACGACTCATAAGTCCTACAAGACCCATCTCTCTACACAATCACATTCTGCCGAAACAACTCGAACGCCACGTCCCACGCCGCCTGCGGACTCGCGAAATCCGGTCCCGTCGATTGGACATCCGGTCCATCCGGCGTCAAGCGCAGCGCGGCACGCCAGCGCTGGTTGTCGGCCTGTTCAATGCGCAGGTACGCCTCGCCGAGGTTGGGCGCTGACACCTTCAACATATTCTCCGAACCGGCGGGTTCGGCCTTGCACTGACGCTGCTTGAACCAGAACGGCAAGATCGGCTGCATACCTTTTCTCCCAAGAAGCGGCGTATTTCCTTGTGACGCCGCGGTGTGCCGCGGTATCTTATCAACCCAGACACCGATGCACAGCGTTTCGCCCGCGCCTCTCGTGGTTCCGTTCCCTGGCTTATACTCAGACACGCACCCGGCGAACTTGTCTCGTCCGGCAACCGTACCTCGTTCCCATACGGAGGACTCGACCGTGAAGCAACTTTCCTTCCTCGCGCTGCTCGCCGTCGTTGTGGTGACGGCGCCGGCTGCGAACGTCCAGGCACAAACGAAACCGGACCCCGCGTCCATCCGACTGTACTCCGCGATGCGGGCGTACATTCTGGACAAGGCCGTCATCGACGAACTTAAACTCGACGAGACCCAGCAGGCCAAACTGACCGCCTTGCAGAAAGAAACGCGGTCCTACCTCACCGACGTTAGCACGCTGACGTACTTGCTGCCCGAGAAGGACAGCACGGAGTTGCGCAACCAGTCACAACTCGTCCTCGCGCAGGAGATGCTCACGATTCTGAAAGACAACCAGACGCAGCGCTTGAAAGAGATCACGCTCCAGCAGGCCGCCAGCGGACAAGGCTTCTACGGCTCGATCCTGACTCTCAATCCGAAAGTGGCCGATGAGTTGAAACTGACCGACGAACAGAAAACCAAGTTGCGGCAAGGTGGCCGGCGCGGGCAGTCGTTGATGGACCTGCTGACGGATGAGCAGAAGAAGAAGTGGTCCGACATCGCCGGTAAACCGTTCGAGGGGAAGCTGGGGCCTGGCGGGCGTCCGGGCGGCAACTTCCTGACGTTCACGCTGGCTGTGCCGTTGCAATATCTCGATGACCCCGCGGTTCAGAAAGACCTGGAACTGACCGATGCGCAGAAGAAGAAGCTCGCCGAACTGGACAAGAAACAGAGCGACGTGGTTGCTAAGTTGGCCAGTCTGAACGACGAGGAACAGAGCAAACTGGCCGATGAGACGCGGAAACAACTGACGAAGGACGTTGAGGAATTGCTGAGCGCGGCGCAGGTGAAGCGGCTCAAGCAACTCCGGTTCCAGTTCACCGTGGCGCCGCGGCGGTTCGGCGGTGGCGGTCCCGGCGGCGGCGCCTTCGACGGGGTTGTGATCCCCATGCAACCTATCTACGTCCTGCCGACGCCGACTGCCGCGAACAGTCTTCATCTGAACGAGGAGCAAACCACACAAATCCGGAAGCGGGCAGAGCAGCGGGAGACCGACGTTGGCAAAGCGTTGCTGAGCGATGACAAGTTCGAGGACATTGAAAAGAAAGTCGCCAAGCTGAACGAAAGCGCCAACGCCGACCTGCTCGCGCTGCTGACCGACGAACAGAAGACGGAGTTCAAGGAACTGACCGGCAAAGCGTTCAACGGCCCGATCCCGCCGCCGTTCGGCTTCCGAGGTGGTCCGGGCCTCCCTCGGGGATTCATCCGGATCGCTGTGGTGGAAGACTTATACTTCGCTGAGTTACTCTATCTCACCGTGAAGGATGTGCAGGCCGAACTGAAACTGACGGAAGACCAGATCAAGCAAGTGTCCACGCAGGAAGAGAAGTGGCGCACCGCCCTGATGTACGTTGCTACGACGCTAAACGCGGAGAAGCGAGCGAAGGCGCTGAAGTCACTGTCGGCCTTGGTCGAGAAGCAGATGGGCGATCTGTTGAAGGCCGAGCAGATGAAACGACTGAAGCAACTCGCGATCCGGGCGCGTGCCGACGTTGACGGAACGACTGGCCTGTGCAGCTATCCCGGCGCGGCGGCCGAGTTGAAACTGACGGCCGACCAGAAAGCGAAAGCGGCGGCTGGCGAACCGGAGAAAGCGGTTCTCAGCGAAGAGCAGCGGAAGAAAGTCCGCGAGTTGCGCGGCGAGCCAATCGGCTTCAGCCTGACTACGGGGGGATTCGGCGGTCCGGGCCGCTTCTTCTCCCCCGCGCCAGAGCGGTTAAATTGGCTGGAGATCGAGTCGATCCAGAAAGAGGTGAAGCTGACGGAAGCCCAGCTGACCAAGGTGCGGGTAATCGGGAAGAAGCACCAGACCCAGGTGCGCATCGAAGAGGAAAAGGCCGACGGGCAATATCCTGCGGAGAAGATTCAGGCGCTGGACGAGGCGACGCTCAAAGCGCTAGACGCCCTGCTGATGCCGGAGCAGAGCAAACGGCTGCGGCAACTCGAATTGCAGCAGGTGTCTCAATTCAACCTTGGCGAAGCGCTGCGGGAGAAGGACGTTATTGAGGGATTGAAGTTGAGCAAGGACCAACAGGAGAAAATCGCCGCCATCGAAGAGGACAACAAGAAGCGAGTCACGCTGCTTGATCGGGAGATCGTTCGGCGCTTTGGCCGAGGCGGACCGGGCGGCGGACCGGGAACTGGCCCTATGACACCGGACGTGCGCGGCAAGTTGAACGAACGGCGGCAGACCAAACTGCAAGAGGTGTTGACCACCGAGCAGAAAGAGAAATGGAAGGAACTGCTCGGCAAGCCATTCGACTTCGGCGGCCCGCCGGGGTTCCCAGAGTAACGAAGGGAAAAGCGCAAAGCGGGTCGAGAATTTACTCGACCCGCCTTGCGCAGTTAGGATGCTATTCTTTCGGTTCCTTCTCCGGACTCGGAGGCGGAGTCAACTCGCGCACCATTGACTGCACGCGCGTCAGCGATTCGTGGACCTTCTTGGCGTCCTTCTCTTTGGCGCTGTCGCGCAGCAACACGGCCTCCTTGGCCAGATTTTCGCTCAGCTTCGGCAACGCGTCCTTCTGCTTGGCCGGCACGTCCTGCGCCTTCGCCAGGAAGCGCGCGGTTTGCTCCAAGCCGCGCGCCGCGTCCTCCACATCCGACCAGCGATCCACGTAGTACGCCTCCATCGCGCCGGTGGCCTGGAGACGCGCCCGTGTCGAGAGATCGTTGTAGGGCATTGGCCCGCGGTCTTCCGGCAGTAGCCGCAACGGTTCGCGCTCCGGCACAATGGCGCACGCGGGCAACAAGAACAACATCAAAAAACCTGCCAGCAGCACGCGCTTCACGATGCACCTCTCTGAAAACAAGAGGACGCCTCATGCGCCGCACGCTCAACGGCCATGAGGTCCAGGAAGTTCCGTATACGTTCGCGGCGCGACGGTGCTGGACATTTCCGGAATCGCCAGCCGATCGCGCCCCAGTCGCTCCTGTTCGGCGATGGTTAGATGCGGGTCATCGACCTGCACAGGATCCCGTTTGTGAGCGAAGGGTCCGCTGACGCCCTGACAGCCGGCGCTGAACAGCAGGATTCCCAGCACGAGCCAGAGACTGCGGTGCATGATGTACTCCATTCCATGAGGTGAATCAAGATTCCGTTCGCGTAAGTCCCGCACCTATTATCGACTATCATGCTCAGTCCGCGCTCGCGGCAGAGATATTTTCAAGCATCCCCCGTGCAAATCTCTCACCGAGGCCCTACAACCCGCATAATCGGCATATCCCTAACATCCCACCTGCGCCGCAAGGTCGCCGCTCTCCCTCGGCGGGCGCAACTTGAGACGCGCTCCCGCCCTTGCTACGATGATTACACGCCCCGGTCGAAGGGTGGTTTTCATGGCTTCCGATTCCGTCTCCTCACAGGCGCCGCAGGTGGCGCTCGTCGGCGCCGGCCCCGGTCATCCCGAGTTCATCACCCTTCGCGCCGTCGAATGTCTGCGCCGCGCCGACCTCGTTCTATACGATCGCCTAGTGCCGCGTCGGATACTCGAACACGCCGCGCTGACGGCTAAATGTATCTGTATCGACAGTCTGCACGAACGGCACGCGCAGCGTATTCCACATATCCATCAAACCATGATCGACGCCGCCAAGCAAGGATTACGTGTTGTGCGGCTCAAGGGCGGCGATCCGTTCGTCTTCGGTCGCGGCGGCGAAGAGGCGGCGGCGCTGCGGGCGGCGGGCATCTCCTACGAGATCGTTCCAGGTGTTACCGCGGCCTTGGGGGCGGCAGCGTGTGCCGCTATTCCCTTGACGCATCGCCATTACGCCAGCGGCGTCGCGTTCATCGCCGGACACGAGCAACCCGACAAGGGTGACAGCGCTCTCGATTTCGCGGCGCTGGCCCGTTTCCCCGGAACACTCGTGTTCTACATGGGCGTGGTGCGATTGCCGTTTCTCGTGCAGAGTTTGATCGAACACGGCAAGCCGCCGGACACGCCCTGCGCCGCGGTGCGCTGGGCGGCGACGCCGCAACAGCAGACAGTCGAAGCGCCACTGCGCGAACTGCCACAGGTCGTTGCTCAGGCTGAGATGAAAGCGCCGGCACTGATTATCGTCGGCGCCGTCGTCGGACTGCGGCGCGAGCTGGAGTGGTTTGAGCGCCGACCGCTATTCGGCAAACACGTTCTCGTCACGCGACCGCGCCATCAAGCCGGGGACATGGTGCGACAGCTGGAGGAATTGGGCGCGCGCACGTCGCTGCTCCCGGCGGTGGAAGTGCGCCCGCCGATGGACTGGAGCGCCGTCGATCGCGCCATCGCGGAACTATCGCGCTATCAATGGCTCGTCTTCACCAGCGCGAACGGCGTGTCCTTTTTCCTGCGCCGCTTACGGGAAGTCGGCCGCGATCTGCGGGCGCTAGGTTCGCTGCGCCTGGCGGCGATCGGTCCTGCCACTGCCGACGCCTTGCGCGAATATCATCTCGAACCGGACCTGGTGCCGGACGAGTATCGCTCCGAGAATCTAGCGGCCGCGCTGCGCGATCGGGTGCGCGGACAGCGCGTGCTGCTGGCCCGCGCCGACCGTGGGAGGGAATTGCTGCACGAGGAACTCGCCGCCGTCGCCGAGGTCGAACAGGTCGCCGTCTATTCGCAGTGCGATGCCGTCGATTGGGACGCGGCCGTTTTGGAGGAATTGAAGGCCGGGCACGTCGATTACGTGACGCTGACCAGTTCCAACATCGCCCGTGCCCTGGTTCGCTCGCTTGAGGCGTCGGGTCTGGCGGTACTGCGCGACGGGCGCGTGCGACTGGTCACAATCAGTCCGGTGACAAGCGCGGCGGTGCGCGAACTAGGGCTGCCGGTGGCAGCGGAAGCGCGTGAATACACGGTCGCGGGCGTTGTCACCGCGTTGCTCGAAGACGTGCAGGAGAAAGAGAAGCGTTTGCCGAAGGGTTAGCGCAGATCCTTATAGGCATCCCAAGCGAGATAGCCGACAAGGCCGCAACCGACCATGCCGAATACATCCACCATGACGCTGATGCGGCCAAAGGGAAATGCCAGGGCCAGATCGAGCAGGAATAGCAGGAGGAGGAATCCAGCCACTCCCATCGACCCCCAGCACAGCCACTTTTCCATGGGGAGACCTTTCACCGCCTGCATGGACAAACCCGGCTCCATAGGTTGCCGCCGGACACAGCGTCGTCCTGCGCGCAACGATCCTCGATTGAACTCAATTGCACCATTGTAGCGGTTCGTCCACAAGGCGGCACGGTCCGCGCAGCCGGAAAATTCTACCGGCTGGGACGATACGGCAGGCACTACCGCTACACTATGACTGCTTTCCCCGTCCGCACCGACTGACATTCCTTGTGACACAACGCCAGCGCGTCGCGCGCCAGTTGACCACTAAGCAGGTCCGGCTCGACACCGTCGCGGACGCCATTGACCGCCGTCTGAATCTCCGTTGTGAACGCGATCTCCGGTTCGACGCCTTTCAACTTCGGCGTCTTCGCCTTGCCGTCCGGCGTGTAGAGCGTCAACGGCTGCGCTCCCGACGTGAATGCCAGCGTCGCCTTTTCCAGGTAGATTTCGTAACCGTGGACGAACGGCCTGCCGCTCATCGCCACGGCGCCGCTCGAACACGTCACCACCGGGCCGCCGTCGCCGTACAGGTATTGCGTGGTCAGATAGGGCACGCTGCCATCGTCGGCGACGATGCCGCTGGAACACACCTTGGCGGGAACGCCGGCGATGAGGCCGATGAAGTGCGTGTCGTGAATGTGCAGATCGATGGCGGGGCCGCCGGTCTTGCTGGCGTCGCCGATGTCGGCGGACCAGTCCGGGCGCGAGATGACGCGCGTGAAGTGGGCGCCAACCAAACGGCCATAGGTCCCGGAACGAATCGCTTCGGCGGCGAACGCGAATTCCGGCACAAACGGTAGGACATGGGCGACCATCAGCAGTTTGCCGGCTTTGTGCGCTGCCTTGACCATCGCATCGGCGGCGCGCGTCTCCAGCGCGATCGCCTTCTCGACGAGGACGTGCTTGCCGGCCTTCAACGCGGCCAGGACCATTGGTTCGTGCAGATTCGTCGGCGTGCAAATGTCGATCAGATCGACATCGGGATCGGCCAGCAGGTCCTCGAATTGCGGATAGCGCTTCACTTTGCCGAGGTCCATCATCGTTCCCGGCGGGCCGAAGTTACCGCGAATACCGCGCCAGTCGCCCGCCAGTTTTTTCTGGTCGCGCGTCTGGATGGCGACGACGCGGCCGCCTTTCACCTTTTGCGCGGCCAGATAATGAATCATGCCCATAAAACCAACGCCGACGATCCCAATTCTCACCATTGATAAGTCCTTGTTAGGTATTATCTTGTGGCATACATCGCTGCAAGAAAGAGGACCGGTTGGGCCTGTTCTGTAGGCGCTCCGCCCTTTCTTTGTGGCATTCTTGGTGCATTTTTCTGGATCACGTCCATGATGCATTACCTTACTCGTTCTAACCAAGCGACGTGCGGAAGCAAGACCGGTGGGGAGCTGCCCCGAACCGGTTTGGGTCAGCCCGCCGTTCGATGCGTGGGCCGATGAAACCGACGCACCTAGGGCCGTTGCCGGGTCGCCCTGGGCAGTTACCCACCCAGGGCTCCCACAGATCCGGACGTGCCCAATTAAGGCATCCGGCTCGTCCGGTCAGCGCTTCACACGCGCCGGTACACCGAGTGGACGACCCGTGCTGCCGGCAGCGGCATCCGCTCCAGCAGTCCCCACAGGCTTGCCCAGCCGAAGCAGCCTTTCCAGCTGCGCCGAGAAAGCCACTTCCGCCAGATTCGCGCCACGATTGCTCTCATGCGGTTCAACGAGGAGCAGTTCCCCGTCACCCCGTAGTAGGCATCGTGGCCGCGCAGTTTCTGGCTCAGCGTCGTGTGCTGCTCCTGGATCGGTCGGTGCCGGTTTCGCCGACACCATTCCCCTATCGCTTTCGCGAACCGGCGGATTCGGCTGGCCGCCGTCCGTTTCTTGACTACCGCGTTGTTCCTCCTCGACTTCCCCCAGTAGTGGGTGAACCCCAGGAAGTCAAACGTCCCGGGTCGGTTCCCCGACTCCGGTTCCCCCCGTCCTTTCCGCTCCTGTGGCCGCGCGAACGGCACCAGTCGCGTCTTGTCCGGGTGGAGCGCCAGTCCGTACTTTCCGAATCGTTTCGGCAGCACCTCCATCACTCGTCGTGCGTCCGACTCGTCGGTGAACCCGATAACGAGATCGTCCGCGTAACGGATCAGGGATGCTCGGCCCGCCAGACGCGGCTTGACCACTTCTTCCCACCAGAGGTCTAGCACATAATGCAGATAGACATTAGCGAGTAAGGGAGAGATCACCCCGCCCTGGGGGGAGCCGGTCGAGGGGTACGTCACTGCACCTCCCTCCATGACTCCCGCGTTCAGCCATTTGCCGATCAGTCGCAGCACTACCCCGTCACGTACCCTTTGCCTGAGCAGTTCCCGCAAGTGGGCATGATCCAGAGTGTCGAAAAACTTCCGGATGTCCACTTCCAAGACCCATCTACTCCCGTCCTTCATCAGCTGGTGCTGTAGGTTTCCCAGGGCTTGGTGCGCCGATCGCCCTGGCCGAAAACCGTAGGAGCAGGGCTTGAAGTCCTGCTCATAGAGCGGTTGCAGCAGCATGACGATCGCGCGCTGGAGAACTTTGTCCTCCAGCGTTGGTATCCCGATCGGCCGAGTCTCAGCAGACCCGGGTCCTTTCGAGATATACACCCGTCGCACCGGCGGTGCTCGGTAGGAACCGGACTTGGCCCGGTCCAGAAGCGAACGCAGATTGGCAATCAGGTCCGCTTCGTAGTCCGCGGCGGTTATCCCGTCCACACCGGTGGCGCCGTCCCGGCGCGTACCCCAGTAGGCCACGAGCAACCAGGTGAAGTCGAGGTGGTGGTTCAGGGAAGTGAATCCCATTTGCGGGGCTTGCTGCGCAAGCTCCGCTATCCGCTGTTGTCGCGTTGACACGGACTCGGCTCCTGGAATAGCCGCCATGTTTCCCTCCAGCAGATCGTTGACCGAAGGCCCCCTTCCCCGTCCAGGCTCCAGGCCGGGGTAGCCTGTTCGCCTGGCGTAAAGGTACTATGAGGCCTTCCGACTCCTGCCTGCCCATCGGTCCCAGCTCATGGTGTTCGCAGAGGACCTACCGCCGTTCGCCAGCAATGCTTTCGCTCCCAGTGCGGCTCACTGGCAACCGCAGGGCCGGGTCCTTGTGGATCGGCTGACCCTTTGAGCCGAGATAGACGACGGGGACAAGCAGGCCTCCCAGGTTCCTGGGGAACCCCAAGGTGACCGCGCCGACTTCTGAGACCCCGGCGGGACCGCCCTCCCAGGCCGATAAGGGAGAGCAAGCGCGGCCCCCACTTGCGCGCACGGCAGGGGCTCCCACGACGTGACCAATTTCGGGGCTGAATGGGCCGGCTCGGACACACGCTGTCTACGCTTCGCCCGGGGGGTCACCCCACCAGGACGCAAGACTCGCTTCCGGTTGTTGGCCAGACTCTACCGGGTGGGCTCGATGGCCCACTGGGTTCCTCCGAAAGGTTTCTTCGACGCTTCTTACATCGCTTTCCCCCTTTCCCAGGCTTACCCTGGCGCAAACGCGCTTCGGTCCGACCAGCGGCCAGAGGAGGAGACCTCGCCGCAGCTTCACAATTCTGCGGCATGCCATCGACTCTGCGAATTCGGCAGAAAAAGCCTTGGCTATGCTTGACAACAAAAGTTGTCAATGATACTATCTCCTCATGCTCGACATCCAAGTTATCGATGATCCGGCGGCAGCGACGGTGGCCTTGGAGCCCACGCGGAGTCGACTCCTCTCCGAGTTGGCCACGCCCGCCTCGGCGGCGACGTTGGCCACGCGGGTCGGCTTGGCTCGGCAGAAAGTCAACTACCATCTGCACGCGCTGGAGGCGCACGGGCTGGTGCGGCTGGCCCAGGAACGCAAGTGGGGCGGGCTAACGGAACGGCTGCTCGTGGCGACGGCCTCGTCCTATGTCGTTTCGCCGAGCGCCATGGGCCCGGTCGCCGTCGATCCGAGTCGGGAACGCGATCGGCTGTCCGCGAGCTATCTCATTGCCCTGGGCGCACGGGTTGTCCGCGAGGTGGCTGACCTCGTTCGTCGTGCGACAGAGGCGGGCAAACGCCTGGCGACCCTGGCAGTGGATACCGAGGTTCGCTTCCGGTCGCCGGCGGATCGGGCGGCGTTCAGCCAGGAACTCACCGAGGCCATCACGAAACTCGTTTCGAAGTATCACGATGATTCGGCCCCCGGCGGCCGCGCGCATCGCCTGGTGGTCGTGGCGCACCCTCTGCCGCAAAAATCCAATCCCAAGGAGCCATCATGAGCGTGAAGAAAGAAGCCTCCGGACGCCGTTCCATCCAGGTTGAAGTCGAGGTCCCCGGCAGCGCCCAGTCTGCGGTGGCGCGACGATCGGCAGAAGCCCAGTTGCGTACGCTTATCGCCAAGTTCGCGCCCGCGCATCTACGGCTCCTAGGCGCAATGCGACGGTGGCTGCGAAAGCGCCTGCCCACCGCGCATGAGGTGGTGTATGAGTATCACAACTTAGGCGCCGTGGTAATCAGCTTTTCACCGAACGATCACGGGTACGAGGGCGTTCTTGGAATCCGCGCGGACGCGAACGGCGTCAAGCTGTACTTCAATCAGGGTAAGGAATTGCCGGATCCTGCGAAATTGTTGCAGGGGTCCGGCAGGCAGACGCGCTCGATTGACGTGGAGGGCGCGTCCACACTCGCTCGTCCGGCGGTCGCGAGCCTGATCGACGAAGCCATCGCGCGCAATCCCGTGCCGTTCGAGGGCGCGGGCCGTGGGTCGGTGGTCATTCGTCCGGCATCGCCCAAGAAGCGTAGGTAGTGGCGCCCCGCCTAACATGCAGTACACCTGACAAGGCCGTGGGCGCCGTGGCGGAAAGCCGACCGGTCTTCAAACGCGTCTTTGCAGGTGAACCGCGGTCGTTCGCCGGTAGGACAGGGGCAAAAAATCGGAGTGACCCAATGGGAAAGCGTAAGGCTGCACCGACACCACCTGAAAACCGATTTATTCTGCACCGCTTCAACGGCGACGAGGTCTATCGTTTCAAATCGGCCATCATGTTTACGTATTCAGCGGACCCTGTAATGCTCAGTTTCGAGGTCGAGGCTGATTGCGATGCCATAAGCCGCTGCGAAGATACGGCCGAACTTGGCATGGCACCCAAGGCAGCAGTTGATGTCGAATTGCCTGATTTCAATCTCGATCAGCTTGTGGGGCGAAAGTTCTCCATCCCCGGCACGAAGACTGACGCTGAAGATTCGTGCAAGTCCCTGTTCTACTATTGCGAACATGAACCTCTGCGGAAAAACAAGATCACGGTGGTGTCGCGGAGAGGCGACTTGTTCTGGCTGCGTTGGACTGCGGAAACCAAGGATGTGATTTATTACGATGGCAGCAAGCCCCCGACGAAAGTCGAGATCGAGGGCGAGTTCTTGTTTGTCACAGACGTGAAAAAGTGGTTCGCCGAGCACTGACCATGCTGGAGAATGCCGCAGAAATCTGATCCCAAGGAGCCATCATGAGTGTGAAGAAAGAAGCCTCCGGACGCCGTTCCATCCAGGTTGAAGTCGAGGTCCCCGGCACGCCGGAGGAAGTCTGGCAGGCCATCGCCTCCGGGCCGGGCATCTCGGCCTGGTTCACGCCGGCTGAGTTCGAGGAGCGCGATGGGAAGCCCGTCGCGGTGACGTTGAACTTCGGCCCGGGCATGGAGTCGCGCTCCGTGGTGACGGCCTGGGATCCGCCGCGGATATTCGCCAAGGAGGGAGGCGGTTGGGTCCCGGGCTCGCCGCCGATCGCGACCGAGTTTAGCGTCGAAGCGCGGGCGGGTGGCGTCTGCGTCGTCCGTGTGGTGCAAAGCCTGTTCGCCAGCACGGACGACTGGGACCAACAACTGATCGGGTCGGAATCGGGTTGGCCCGGCGCCTTCCGCATCCTGCGCCTCTACCTCACGCACTTCCGCGGGCAGCGCTCCGCGTTCATGCAGTTCAAGGCTCCCGTCGCGGGAGCGGTAGCGGAGGCCTGGGCGACGCTGACCGCTGCTCTGGGGCTGAACGGCGTGGGCGCCGGGCAGCGTTGGGCCGTTCCGGCGGGCGTCCCGGCGCTGGGCGGCGAGGTGGAGCTCGTCAACCAGAGTCCGCCCGGCGCCCTGCTGCGGCTCGACCAACCGGGGCCTGGCGTCGCGGCCCTGTTCATCATGAAGTTCGGCGGGTCGGTCATCGCGGCGTTCAGCTTCTACCTCTACGGCGATCAGGCGGCCGGGACCGTCGCCCGCGAAACGCCGCTGTGGCAGGCGTGGATTCAACAACGTTTCCCGATGCCGACGGAGCCGGGCAAGAGCGACTGACCGCGTGGTTCGTCCACGGCGGTTCCTTGATGGCAGAGCGAATCGAAATCACTGTGGCCGAAACAACCGGTCGCGGCATCCATAGAAACTTTGTCAGCGGCTGGTGGCGGTCTGCGTTAGACCGCCACCAGCCGCCATTTCTCGGAGGCGATCATGAAGGCGATCCTTTCAATGGCGTTGGTACTCGGGCTCTGCGGCTTTGCGGGCGCGCGGGATGAGAAGGCAGACCCGGTCGGGACGTGGAAGTGCGAGTACGAGATCGGCGACCAGAAGCGGACGCTCACTTTGACGATCAAGAAGGACGGGGACAAACTCGCCGGAACGATGACCTGGCCGGACCAGAAGGATGAGCCTCTCAAGGATGTGAAGCTGAAGGACGGCACTGTGACGTTTTCCAACGTCCGGAAGTTTCAGGGTAAAGAGATCGCCATCGATTACACCCTGAAGATTGACGGGGACACGCTCAAGGGGAAAGCCGCGGCGGAATTCGGGGGCCAGAAGCAGGAATTTGATATGAACGGGAAGAGGGAGAAGAAAGACAAGTAGGGAGAAAAGGAGTCGGGAGTCGAATTGAGGACCAAGTAGGCTGAGCAAGCTGCTACAGCGGACCGGCGGCCCCTCCGGTTGGTTCTGCGTATTACGTTCTTGCAGGCCGCCGGCCGCTGAGCTTTGGGGTTTGGGCCTCAAGTTTCGCTTGCTCTTTGCCGTTCGGCCATTGTGGAGCGAATGACCGCGTAGTCATGGGGGTGCATTCCCGTCGTTGCGTGCTCGCTGCCTGGTTCCCTCTCCCATATTCGGGGGGTTAGCAGTCCGTTGAAGTACTCTCCGCCTGGCGCATTCTCTCTGGCGACGTTCGCACTGGATGACTCCGCATGGCTTTGGCCAAACGCAAGGCGCGACCGGAACCGCTTTTCGTCGCTGCCAAACAACTCACGCCATCGGCCGGCCATCCGTTCAACCAGAAGCTCAATCAACTCCTTGATGAGGATCGCGTTGACGCACCGCTACAGGAGGACTCCACATGCTAACATTGTGACCACTCGCGTCCGCGGAATGATGCCGGGTCGCCCTGGGCAGTTACCCACCCAGGGCTCCCACAGATCCGGACGTGCCCAATTAAGGCATCCGGCTCGTCCGGTCAGCGCTTCACACGCGCCGGTACACCGAGTGGACGACCCGTGCTGCCGGCAGCGGCATCCGCTCCAGCAGTCCCCACAGGCTTGCCCAGCCGAAGCAGCCTTTCCAGCTGCGCCGAGAAAGCCACTTCCGCCAGATTCGCGCCACGATTGCTCTCATGCGGTTCAACGAGGAGCAGTTCCCCGTCACCCCGTAGTAGGCATCGTGGCCGCGCAGTTTCTGGCTCAGCGTCGTGTGCTGCTCCTGGATCGGTCGGTGCCGGTTTCGCCGACACCATTCCCCTATCGCTTTCGCGAACCGGCGGATTCGGCTGGCCGCCGTCCGTTTCTTGACTACCGCGTTGTTCCTCCTCGACTTCCCCCAGTAGTGGGTGAACCCCAGGAAGTCAAACGTCCCGGGTCGGTTCCCCGACTCCGGTTCCCCCCGTCCTTTCCGCTCCTGTGGCCGCGCGAACGGCACCAGTCGCGTCTTGTCCGGGTGGAGCGCCAGTCCGTACTTTCCGAATCGTTTCGGCAGCACCTCCATCACTCGTCGTGCGTCCGACTCGTCGGTGAACCCGATAACGAGATCGTCCGCGTAACGGATCAGGGATGCTCGGCCCGCCAGACGCGGCTTGACCACTTCTTCCCACCAGAGGTCTAGCACATAATGCAGATAGACATTAGCGAGTAAGGGAGAGATCACCCCGCCCTGGGGGGAGCCGGTCGAGGGGTACGTCACTGCACCTCCCTCCATGACTCCCGCGTTCAGCCATTTGCCGATCAGTCGCAGCACTACCCCGTCACGTACCCTTTGCCTGAGCAGTTCCCGCAAGTGGGCATGATCCAGAGTGTCGAAAAACTTCCGGATGTCCACTTCCAAGACCCATCTACTCCCGTCCTTCATCAGCTGGTGCTGTAGGTTTCCCAGGGCTTGGTGCGCCGATCGCCCTGGCCGAAAACCGTAGGAGCAGGGCTTGAAGTCCTGCTCATAGAGCGGTTGCAGCAGCATGACGATCGCGCGCTGGAGAACTTTGTCCTCCAGCGTTGGTATCCCGATCGGCCGAGTCTCAGCAGACCCGGGTCCTTTCGAGATATACACCCGTCGCACCGGCGGTGCTCGGTAGGAACCGGACTTGGCCCGGTCCAGAAGCGAACGCAGATTGGCAATCAGGTCCGCTTCGTAGTCCGCGGCGGTTATCCCGTCCACACCGGTGGCGCCGTCCCGGCGCGTACCCCAGTAGGCCACGAGCAACCAGGTGAAGTCGAGGTGGTGGTTCAGGGAAGTGAATCCCATTTGCGGGGCTTGCTGCGCAAGCTCCGCTATCCGCTGTTGTCGCGTTGACACGGACTCGGCTCCTGGAATAGCCGCCATGTTTCCCTCCAGCAGATCGTTGACCGAAGGCCCCCTTCCCCGTCCAGGCTCCAGGCCGGGGTAGCCTGTTCGCCTGGCGTAAAGGTACTATGAGGCCTTCCGACTCCTGCCTGCCCATCGGTCCCAGCTCATGGTGTTCGCAGAGGACCTACCGCCGTTCGCCAGCAATGCTTTCGCTCCCAGTGCGGCTCACTGGCAACCGCAGGGCCGGGTCCTTGTGGATCGGCTGACCCTTTGAGCCGAGATAGACGACGGGGACAAGCAGGCCTCCCAGGTTCCTGGGGAACCCCAAGGTGACCGCGCCGACTTCTGAGACCCCGGCGGGACCGCCCTCCCAGGCCGATAAGGGAGAGCAAGCGCGGCCCCCACTTGCGCGCACGGCAGGGGCTCCCACGACGTGACCAATTTCGGGGCTGAATGGGCCGGCTCGGACACACGCTGTCTACGCTTCGCCCGGGGGGTCACCCCACCAGGACGCAAGACTCGCTTCCGGTTGTTGGCCAGACTCTACCGGGTGGGCTCGATGGCCCACTGGGTTCCTCCGAAAGGTTTCTTCGACGCTTCTTACATCGCTTTCCCCCTTTCCCAGGCTTACCCTGGCGCAAACGCGCTTCGGTCC
>Ga0207103_10098_pt1 | contig 25529 bp, 28 predicted proteins | sample Alteio_BWMinHeat_81_FD_153546 | JGI IMG/M metagenome (GOLD analysis project Ga0207103, IMG submission 153546) | Enriched cells from forest soil in Barre Woods Harvard Forest LTER site, Petersham, Massachusetts, United States -... | ecosystem: Environmental > Terrestrial > Soil > Temperate forest >...
GTTTGGCACACTGGGTCCACTCGGCGAAGAGCCTGGCGCCTTTACAACCTGGACGCCGCTCTGCGACATCTACGAGACGGACAAGAGCATCGTCATCAAGATGGAGTTGCCTGAAGTGAAAAAACAGAATGTGTCGGTCACGTTTGATAACAATCTGCTGACGATTCACGGTGAGAGAAAGGCAGAGGAGGAGACCAAGGAGCAGAACTATCATCGCGTCGAGCGAAGCTACGGGCAGTTCTTGCGCAGCTTCACACTTCCTCCATTTGTCGATTCAAAGAAGATCGCCGCTGAGTTCAAGGAGGGGATGCTAATCGTAACCCTTCCTAAGGCGGAGGAAGCCAAGGCCAAGCAGATCGAAATCAAGGTCGCGGGATAATTGGTTCCGCACGAGGCGCGGGCGGCAGATTGCTGCCTGGACCCGTGAAGTTGAAGCCACAGAGCTTCCTAATTTCGAGAGGGTGGGCAAGCTCGCCCTCTCAACACACGCTGCTCTCCAGCAAAGGATTATCATGATGCCAGCTAAGATGTTTGTGGGTCACCTGCTGCATGACAATGTCGGTGACGGAGTCACGATAGTGGAAGACCTAAAGAAACGATGTCCGCTTTGTAACCAGGAGTATCCGGCAGACAACTCCTTCTGTCGCACGGATGGCTCGCTTCTGGAAGAGCGCAGTCTCCGTTCACCAGACGCCCGCATGGCCAGGGACGCAGATTCCGGCGTCTGGTCCGTATCGGGCCACGCGGAAGAAGGCTAGAGTCAACAGCAAAGGATAATCGTTATGTCAGCTAAACTGTTTGTCGGTAATGTCTCGTACGACACTACCAGTCAAGAACTCCACGACCTCTTCGCCGAGGTAGGGGCGGTAGAATCGTGTATCGTATTAACAGACCCTAATACTGGCCGTTCCAGGGGCTTTGCCTTCGTCGAGATGAATTCGACAGAGGCGGCCGACGCGGCCAAAGAAAAATTCAACGGCCGAGACCTCCAAGGGCGCACCCTCACAGTCAAAGAAGGTGCAATGATGGGATCAGGTAATTTCGAGAGTTCCAGAAGGTCTGAGCCGAGAGCAACCTAACGGGACCGCCGTTTGTCGCAAAATGTGATTGTTTCATTGGCCAGCTCGGACCTGCTCCAGGCGAAAACTCCGAGCGAGAATGCAGCGTCTGGTGGGACGACTGTCGCGCTTTACAAGTCCTGTCAATTTGCTATACTCGCCCGGTAGGGGGACTTGAAACATGCCACAGTGCAGGTGCGATTCTTTGGATCACGAGAATCATCCTGGCAAGCCTTGCGACCAGCCACCGACGACCAGCGACGGGTATTGCGAGGCGTGCAAGTCAGCAAAAGAGCACGCGGATACAGAGCCAGAGATTCCGTCCTACAAGCCTCGATAGCGCGCCTCACCGCCATTCACCAATCAAGACCCTCTCCAGTCTCAAGCCTTTCTCCTGGCTCCAGAGAATCCTTCTGGTAAGCCCGTCCGATACGCCCATACCCAACTCCAATCTTAATCATTCATTGTATAGAATTGAACAGATTTCATAGAAATGGAATTGTACAATGACGCTCGGGGTCTCAGAGTAACTGCCACTACGGAACAACACAAAGAAGGTGTTTTTTCGGGCAGAGGACGTTCCAGGAATTCCGGGACCCAAGATTGCGTTATGCAGTCTAAAAACCGGGGGGTAATTTCTCCGGTCGAGCCATGTAATCCGCCGGCCTCCTTGTGGCGCGCACATTTCGTGGAAGGCGCTAACGTTACCAGGAGGACAGCATTAACTGAAAGGACCATTCTCATGTATTTGAATAGAAGCAAGAAACTAACGATGGCCGGGGTTCTAGCCCTAGGCTTACTGGGCGGCCGGGGCGCGCCCCGCGATGCTACGGCAGAGGCGCGGGCCAGGAATTCTGCATATCAGGAAGCGAGCCAGGAACACCGAGATGACGAACACCGCCAAGATGACGGTGATCGCCGAGACGAAGGATACCGGCATAGCCACGCTTATCACAGAGCGTTCGACCGCGGATTCAAAACCGGCCTTGACCGGGGCAAAGACGACGGCCGCAGCCGGCGCAACGAGGATCCAGACAATTCAGAACATTACCGCGACGCCGATAGCGGCTACCATTCTAACGATGGGCCCATCGAAGCTTATCGGTTGGGGTATCGCGAGGGATTCAGGCGCGGATACGCCCAAAACTATCGCCGCTACTACCGCCGGTAGGAAGCAGCAAGCGTCTTGCGTCGGCGACAACGCCTTGCGCGCTATTGTTGCCGGCGCATACTTCATTGCGAGCTTAGGAGACAAGCCTAAAGGAGAGGTTAAACAATGGGAGTGCCAAACAGACGAGAGATCGGCGGGAAGATTAATAAGGCAAAGGGAGTGGCAAAGCAGAAAATAGGTCACGCGGTGGGCAATAGAAGGCTGGAAAGGGAAGGTTCCGTCGAGCGCGCCAAGGGGAGTGTCCAGGAGGCAGTCGGCAAAGCGACTCGCAAAACGGGTGATGCCGTCAAGAGCCTTGGAAAAACCATTCGCAAACGATAGGGCCCGATTCCGTGACCAGGGGAGACGACCCGGGCAATAGGCGTGTGTCCAACTGTGTGCCACCGGTCGAACTGTTGGGTTGGCCGCACGGCTATTGCCCTTCAAACCCCGAGTATTCGGGGCAATTAGGGGCGCCGCCACCAGACCGGTTTTCACCAAAAACTGGCGAAGAACCCACTTTCTGTACAATTGTCCAATAGTGAACAGCCCCGGATTCGGAAGTGCGCTATCGTGGTACATCGCGCACGAGTTTGTGACACGAGCAAGCCTGCCACATAGGGCAATCACTAACTCCGAGAAACAGTCTCCATTGTCGAGAACATGACAATCCGGGCGCGATTTCCGCGGGGAATCGGGCGGGCTGATAAAGCTGACACTCGGTCAGGCAAGCTTGCAGACAGGTGATCTAACAATTTAGTGACCAAGAGGAGAGTACAATGATTCGATTGAAAGTAGTAGCAGCAATTTTTTGTTTCGGCTTGATGGCCCTGGCGTTCTCGCCCGGCGTCAAGGCTGACGAGTGGAATAAGGAAACGGTTGTGACGTTCAGCGCGCCGTTCGAGATCCCGGGCGGAGTGATTTTGCCGGCCGGCACCTACGTCTTCAAGCTGATGGATTCGTCATCTGACCGGAACATCGTCCAAATCTTCAGCCAGGACAGAATGCATCTTTACGCAACTATCCTAGCTATACCGAATTACCGGCTGCGGTCGACAGACCGAACAGTGATGACGTTTGGAGAGAGGGCGGCCGGCTCGCCTGAAGCGATCAGGGCATGGTTTTATCCCGGTAACAACTGGGGCCAGGAATTTGTGTATCCAAAAGCGAGGGCGATAGAAATCGCAAAGCTGACAAATCTGCCCGTTCTCGCAATGCCCTCCGAACTGGCCATTGACATAACGGCGCCGGCAGACTCGGCAGACCAGCCGCCCGTGGTAGCTTTGAAGCAGGCTACTCTCAAAGCGGTCAAGCCTACAGGAGAAGAGGTCGAGATGGCTGATGTTGTCGTGTCGCCGCCTACCGAGATCGCCGCCGCTCACCCCCACAAGCACGTCAAGCGATTGCCCCAGACGGCCACCCAATTGCCGCTACTGGCATTGATTGGGATGCTGTCGCTCGGCGCAGGCTTCGCTTTATTGATGATTTCGAAGCGAAAAGCTTGACGAGTAAAGGGCGTACGCAGGCGGCTCGCCGGGGGGGCCTTACGGGACTCCCCGGCAGGATTGCCTTAATGACAGCGCTACGTGAGTAGCTGGTCACGAAGGGACTGGATAGATGAAAGACCGGTCGATATCGGTTGAGCCTGCGATTGGCTCCGGTCTGGCTCTAGTCCTGTTTCTGCTCCTGATTGTTCTACCCGGCGCTGCCTTCTTGCCGGCACGTGGCACGTTTCAGGGTAGCCAGGACCCGCAAAATCCGATCAGGTTAAATGTGGACCTGGTCGTTTTGCATGCAACGGTGCAGAATCGCGACCACGTTCTGGTCTCTGGACTCGGGAAAGACGACTTCCAGGTTTACGAGGACGGCGTACGCCAACAGATCGACTCATTCAGTCACGAAGATATACCGGTCACGGTTGGGCTCGTGATAGACAACAGTGGAAGCATGCGACCGAAACGAGATGAAGTGATCGCCGCCGCCCTGGCGTTTGCCAGATCCAGCAATCCGGAAGACCAGATTTTCGTGGTCAATTTTAACGAGAAGGTCTCCTTTGGACTTCCAGGAGGCACTCCTTTTGCGGACAAATCGGTTCCGCTCGCGGTTGCCCTTTCCAAAATTGCAACAAACGGCATGACGGCGCTCTACGACGGCGTGGCTGCCGGGCTCGAACACTTGAAGATGGGAAATCGGGATAAGAAGGTGCTGATCGTGATTAGCGACGGTGGCGACAACGCCAGCCGTCACAAGCTGGCTGAGGTCATGACCATGGCGGTGCAGGCCGAGGCGATCATCTACACCCTGGGTATTTTTGATGAGTCCGATGAGGATCGAAATCCTCGAGTGCTTAAACAGATTGCCAAGACGACGGGTGGTGAAGCTTTCTTGCCAGAATCGCTAAAAGAGATCGTACCTATTTGCGAACGAATCGCCCGCGACATTCGCAACCAGTACACGCTGGCGTATATATCCACGAACCTAAAGCAGGACGGGAATTATCGGACCATACAGGTAAAGGCCGGCGGCGGGGGCCGGGGCAACCTTTCAGTCCGAACCCGCGCCGGCTACCGCGCGCCCCTGGCGCCCTGAACTGATGATGCAGCTCGAGCGATATAACATGGACATCAAGATCAATCGGCAACAGCACCTCCCGGCCCTAAAGGGCCGGCTCCTCCGTTGGAGCCGAAATGTCTTTTTTGTCATCGGCACCCTCGCGCTGGGCTACTGCGCCTTCGTGCTGCTGGACGCGCGGCTCTTTCAGGCTGGTGAAACCTCGCGATTTGAACACGCGCTGCAGGATGCCAAGCCAGCTACGAGCAACGGTGAAGCGGCTGCTTCGGCGGCGCCATCCGGGTCCGGCGCGGAGGCCGGCGGACCGAAGGCTAACAGCACGAAAGGCTCCGGCCATGCCAGGGCCGTGGGCGAGGGTGATTCGCTGGGGCGAATCGAGATAGCCAGAATCGGCCTTGCGGTGATGGTTCTGGAGGGCATCGACGAGGTGACTCTACGCCGCGCAGTCGGGCATATTCCGGATACTGCAATGCCTGGTGAGCAAGGCAACGTTGCTCTGGCGGGACACCGCGACACATTTTTCAGAACCCTGCGTAATATTCGTCTGGGTGACGAAATCACGCTAAAAACGCTGGCAGCGTCCTACCGCTACGAGGTCGACTCCACCCGGATAGTAGCGCCCGACGACACTGACGTACTCGACGATGCCCGCGATGACATTCTTACGCTGGTGACCTGCTACCCGTTCGATTTTGTGGGACATGCACCAAAGCGGTTTATCGTCCGCGCTCACATGATTCCGTGATGAGCGCCATCGCTAAATGAAGGTTTAGTTTCCTTCCGGTTGATTGTACGGGTCATTCTCAAGGCATAGAATCAGCCCTCCCGGCCACAAAGAGCGTTTCCGGGAGGGGCAAGCACATAGGGATATGCCCCGACGAACTATGGATTAGGAAGAGGATCAACCGTTCCTAACACCACCGGGCCCGAGCTTCTGTCACCATCAAATGCCAATGCGGGAAAGCCGGCTGGGAGAAATGCCGCGCTGTCTTTGGGATCGGCGAACCAGATGGCAACGAATTTCAGATTTACATCCTCCATACGAACGGTTGGCGGATCGCCAGCGGTCTTGATTGCGAAGGCCTCCAGAATGACTGTCCTTATCATGGCTGAGCCTCGACCGGATCTGTTCGTTGTAAGGTCGGCGATATATTGAGAGGAACCAAAGGGAATGTCGGAGAGCTCGTGCAGAAACACCGTGAAATTGGTATTTGCTGGCAAGCCTTCGACCTCGACCTTCATCTTATCGGTCCCCTGCTCGTCGGCAAGGTGAAACACCGTTATCGATCCGCTTGGATTGAACCCTGCCTTCGTCATTCCAGCCTTGGCGGGACCCAAGAATACGAAGTCGCGCTTTATCGCCGTGCTATCCGCGGGACTTTCCCTCCGGCTCTGCAAGGACAATGAAGTGATTCCAAGAAATGATAGGCCAATAGCGATACCGATCACCGCAAAAACGACTCTTCTCATGTGACTCTCCTTCTTGTCGAGCTATGAGGAGGCATCCACTTCGGACTGAAAGCATCCCCTTAAAACGCGAGCCGCAGGTACGATTCTCTCACTTGCCCGATGACTTCGTTATAACGGACACCGCGTCAGATCCCTAACATACCGCGCTTTCCAGTCCGGCGCAGTTCACTTTTGAACAATTGTGGAAAGAGATTAGTCCGATGGTCTCTCTCGAGCCACTCCCACATCGATGCGCATGCTTCCGAGGCCTTTCTTTCTTCGTTTTCCAGTGGCAGCGAGGCCTTTGCCCAGACGCTGTTCGCAGTCGACCGTGACCATGTCGAGCCCGAACTGGAAGAAGAAAACTTTATGGTGGGCCGAGGACGTGGGCAGTACCGTCAGGCTATCAACGCCAGGTAAGTGGTGAGCTTGTTTTCTTTGATGATCAGATGGTGTGCGGTATTGAACTCAATGAGGTTCAGATTCTTGAACCTTTGCATAAACATGCTGATCCGAGGCCGCGTGGTGCCTTACCATCGAGGCCAGTTCTTCGTGAGAAATCTTCAACTCGATGCGTATGCTGCGAGGGTCCTTCTGACCCATCTGTCGGGCCAATTGCAGCAATGTCTGGCCCAGGCGCTGTTCGCTGTCAACCGTGACCAGGTTGGCGATGACTTGTTGTTGGTCTGCAACCCGTACTGTCAGATACTTGACAAAGCCTTCCAGGAGCGCGTCTTGAGCCAAGCGCTCGAGAAACCTGGTACAATGCACTTTTTTCAAAGTACTGTCTTCCATTGCAGTCGCCGTTTCCAGTCGGCCCTCCGGCCCAGAAAGGCACAACTCGCCGAAAACATCTCCCGCACCGTGGATCGCCAGCATACACTCTTTACCTTCGGACGAGACCATAATGAGCTTGATCTGGCCGCTCTCGACGAAATATACCATGCCGTCCTTATCCCCAACCACGTATACATTATGGTGCCTGGCGACCTCGAGAGGGGTCGAGTTCTTGGTTTCGTTGAGGAACGACCCGCGCATTTGCTCCTTAAATTGATCAGACTCAGCGTTCCTTTTAATCATTTCTCTTCCTTTCCGGCCGAGACAATACTGGACACCAGTCACCCCAAACAGCATAACCTCAACACGGGACTGGGCGCTGTTCAATATTAGACAGCCATTGATTTAAGTTCCGAGCGGCTGGTCGGAGTGGCGGGGGCATCACTCACGCCCAAAAGGAAATCAGCGGACCGGGCGAGTAACTACCCAGTCCGCCGTTAAAACTCGGCCGCGCGTTACGAATCGGCCCTTCCATGCTCTATTCTGCGGTCGTGAATCCGAAAGGCACGGCTCGGCTTTTGGCGCGGTTTCGCTCATCACTGTCGGGCTGTTATCGTGCCGGTCGCCTGGTATGATGTTCCTGCGAACCCAGGTACGCCGAACTCGCTGAGACCGCCTGTGCTGCCTGTGATTGGCCCTTGTGTCATTGGGCCTGTTTTGGCCGGCGGAAAGCACGCTGGTGAATTACGCGCTCCGCGATGATCGAGCTGGAGAGAGGCCCAAAGAATCAAATCTCTAATGCGTTCTTGTTCTTGGCCCTTCCGGCTTTTCTATTGCGCTCCTTGCTCGGTTTGTTTTTTCCGCTTGTTTATGGAGTTCAAGATTGCACGGTAATATTGTTTATTATGCTACGAATCCCCCTGACCGTCCCCGCCAGCTTTTCGGCTCGCATCTTGAGATCCTCATGCGGCACTTGACCGCTTAGTGTGGCGGTACCGCCTGAGACCTTCACATCGACTGAATAAGAGCGCAGCTCTCGATCGTCCAGCAGCTTCGAGTTTACGTCCCTTTCAACATCGGCGCTCGAGAGTGCGGATGCCATCGGCGGAGCAACTGCTGCCGGTGCCGCGGCCGGCTGGGACGGGGGCACCACTATGACACTTGGCTGTTGCTGGCCTGGCTGCGCAGTCGTCTGCTTGGCAGCGGCGCTTCTCTCCTGCGCCAGTTGTTGATCACTCTTCGCCTGCTGACTACTTATAATCAGCATTGTGATTACTATGGCGGCGGCGATGCCTGCCACCACTAAAACTGCGACCACCACGCCTGACATGCCTCGGCGTTCCTGAACTACTGATTCGTATTGAGTCTCGACGATGGGACGACTTCCAACGATGCGACGACAAGCAGGTGCATCTTGAACTGTCGTTCGCTTTTCCGTATATTCGCTCATTTTCTATCCCTCCCCTTCCATTTTTAGTTCCTATGCTGCCGGGCAGGCGATTCATCGAACCAGCCATCGCGATAGCACTTGAAATTGCTCACGAGTGACCAGAGTACCGAAGCAAGCTAAAGGACGGCCCAAACAGTCCCAGAAAATCGGACGGCAATACCTGCCGCGCCCTCGGCTTGCGCGCTTTTACGCCAGTCCCCGGCGACCGCTGATTAGGTTAAAGATCAAGACTATCACCGCAACAACAAGCAACAAGTGAATCAACCCACCGCCGATGCCGCCGATCAGACCCATCAACCACAGAACAAGAAGAACAACAAAGAATATCCAAAGCATAACTCACCCCGCGTTTCAGATTTGCTGACAGTTTTCCGTATCGAGACCAGGCGCCGTGACCGAATCACGGTCCGGTAACAATCTGAATAGTACGCTCACCGGCATACCATTTCTGTCCAATACTGAACAGTTTGACGAACAATTGGTTGCTGTCGGAATTAGGTATTGTCCTGGAATTAGAAACTGCCGGCCCTTCTCCGATTCTTTCTCTCCTGCTCTCGCCTAATATCAGGGCAACAGTCCTAAGCGATTGATTGCCGGTACGCAGCGAGCTGGTAGAAGGGTGAAGTTTACATGTCGGTAGCGTTAGGCATAAGCTCTAACTGAGTTGATAAGATCGATTTCTCGTTGAACCGCGGATCTACTGATAGGAGGATCATGAGATGGCCAACACGGCTGCGGATGTTCTGGTGGAGGGCATCATCGATTGGGGCGTCGACACAATTTTCGGACTTCCCGGCGACGGCATCAACGGCATCATGGAAGCGCTGCGCACCCGGCAGGATCGCGTGCGCTTTATCCAGGTGCGGCATGAAGAAGCCGCCGCGTTTATGGCTTGCGCTTATGCAAAATATACCGGACGCCTGGGATGTTGTCTCGCCACTTCCGGACCGGGCGGGATCCATTTGTTGAACGGACTGTACGACGCAAAGATGGATCAAGCCCCGGTCCTGGCGTTAACGGGTCAGACCTATTCCGATTTGAAGGGAAGTAACTTCCAGCAGGAAGTCAACATGACGCGACTGTTTGACGACGTGGCGGTCTACAACCAGGAAGTGATCAACCCCAATCAGGTCGAGATGCTGGCAAACGAGGCATGCCGCCGCGCGCTCAATCATCGCGGCGTAGCGCACATAACTTTCCCGGTGGACTACCAGGAAGTGGAGCCCTCTGGGAAGGCCACCATGCATAAGCGCGAAGGCTCGACGACCAGTCGTTGGACACCGGCTCGCGCCGTGCCTCCCGAAGCTGAATTAATGCGAGCCGCCGCCATTTTGGATGAAGCGAAAAAGCCCGTGGTCCTGGTAGGACAAGGCGCGCGTGGCGCGGGCGAGGAGGTGATCGAACTCGCAGACAAACTGGGCGCCCCGATCGTGAAGGCTTTGCTGGGCAAAGAAGTCGTTCCCGATGACCATCCACTCTGCACGGGCGGCTTGGGATTGCTGGGAACGACGCCGTCGGTTGAGGCGATGGAGGAGTGTGACGCGCTGCTGATTATCGGCTCGTCTTTTCCCTACGTCGAATACTTACCCAAGCCGGACAAGGCAAAGGGGGTGCAGATCGACGACAAAGCTGATCGTATTGGCCTGCGCTTTCCGGTGTCAGCCGGATTGATTGGCGATGCGAAAGCGACAACGGTAGCGCTTTTGCGGATCATCAAACGCAAAGAAGATCGCAGCTTTATCGAGAAAGCGCAGAAAGGCATGAAGGAGTGGTGGGAGTTGATGCGCACCCAGGCGATGGTTGACGAGGCACCAATCAAACCGCAGCGAGTAGCGTGGGAGTTGTCGGAGCTCGCCTCCGATGATGCAATCATCTCCACCGACTCAGGCACGATCACTACTTGGATTGCCCGCAATTTTAAGATGCGCGGCACTCAAAAGTTTAGCTGCTCCGGAAATCTGTCGACAATGGCGCCAGGCCTGCCATATGCGATTGCCGCTAAACTCGCTTTCCCTGAGCGCCAGTCGATAGCTTTTGTAGGCGATGGCGGTTTCACAATGTTGATGGGGGAGTTCCTGACGGCAGTCAAGTACAACCTACCCATTGTCGTCGTCATCATCAAGAACAACACACTGGGTCAGATCAAGTGGGAGCAGATTGTTTTTCTGGGCAATCCTGAGTATGGCTGCGAGTTGCACAATCCAAGCTTTGCCAGGTACGCCGATACGTGCGGCGGCCTTGGTTGGACCGTCGAGAAACCAGAAGAGATTCGATCGACGTTGGAACACGCTCTGAGCTCGAACAAGCCATCGCTGATCGAAGTAGTCGTCGATCCCTACGAGCCGCCAATGCCGCCAAAGGTTACGGCTAAACAAGCGCTTCAATTCGCCAAAGCGCTGGCGAAAGGACAACCGCACGGAGGGCGGATCGCGCTGACGCTTTTCCGCGACAAGCTGAATGAGTTGTTATGAAGCCTGGCGGTGAGAACAATTAAGGCCGGCGAACCTGATTAACAGCATGCAGCCGGGCCGCCTTTTCGCGGGGCCCGGACTTATCCCTCACTCGTTTCTCCACTCGCCTCAAGCCGCGTGGGCTCTTGCGGCGAACTGTTCAGCTCCTCCAACGACGATAGCCAAAGCCCCCGCCGCCAAAGAGCAGGATCAGGACTACGATAACAATCAATATTGTCATGTCACTCACTCCTTCCAGCCCGGGCTTCACACTGCCCCGGCTAATCTCGCTCGTCTCAATTCCGGATGCTCTTGCCTTCGAATGAACTAGCGCAGTTGAAGCACCACGCCTGGTTTATTGATGTTTATATCAATTTCATGCTTTGCAGGCCCGCGCCGCAAGACACCCGTGAAATAAAGCGCGGCCAACACCACAATCAAACCGAACACAACGGCCAGGACGGTCAACGCACCGCTGCCGCCCCCGCCATCGGAATGAACTTCTATGATTCTATCTGTCATCGTTCTAGCCTCCGTTCGTGGTCAATAGCTATAATACCCCTATCTCGAATCCTGCACGGTTCAGTATTGGACAACCGCAGCCACAATGTCGCCTTCGCCGCGATTGAGCCTTTGGTAAAGAGCCTTCTGGTTCTTGACGACCTTCATTACGAACGTGAGGCCGTGCTCCCGGGAAAACGCCTGGAGCAACTCGTATTCGTAGCCCATTAGGCTCGCCACGAAGAAGAAAGTATGTGGTTGACGTGTAACGCGAGAATCGTGAGCGTGCCACGCTGTCTAATCCATGTCGAAAAGAAGATTGGCCGCCGTTTGCTTGGCCGCCTTCCGTCAAAACCTTCTCACAGCTTTCCCGTTCGTGAGACCGGTCTTATTTGCGAAATTGTCCAATATTGAACGGAACCCCTTCCCTGGTGAGCGTAGCATTAGGAAGAGCTGGCATTGCAGGAGCTGCAGCGCACACGGTATTGGACGTCTAAACGGCTCGATTCACACGGTTAGAGGCGGCAACGGAGCGCGCTAGCCTGCTTTTGGCGACCGCTGCACGGTCTGGGGCAAACCCAAGGCCCGCAGCGCTGAAAAGAGGAGCAGCGACCTGGAAGCGTAGCCTTAAAGGAGGAAAGAATGGGCGACAACGTGATTTATCAGGCCAAGCAGTTCAACCTGAGCGGCTTAAACGGCATTTCTGACAAGACCCTCGATATGCACTTCAAACTCTACGAGGGATATGTTACGCAGACCAATTTGTTGGCGGAAAAGATTGCCGAAATCATCAAGGACGGTCACATCGATCAGGAAGAAACGCCGGCTTACTCGGAACTAACCCGCCGTCTTGGGTTCGAGTATAACGGGATGGTCTTGCACGAAGACTATTTCGGCAACATGAAGCGGGGCGGAGCAGGCGATCCGGAACGTAATTCGGCATTCCTCAAAGCGGCAGAGCAAAGCTTTGGCAGCTATGCTGTTTGGAAGACGGACTTCGTCGGCGTTGGCAAGATGCGCGGGGTTGGGTGGGCTATCTGCAATCAAAATCCGGCGAACGATAGACTGTCGAACCACTGGATCAGTATGCACGAGATTGGCAACATTGCCGGTTTCAATCCAGTGCTCGTGATGGACGTCTGGGAGCATGCGTACTTGCTGGACTATAAACCAGCGGAGCGGCCCAAGTACATCGAAGCATTCTTCTCCAATATCGATTGGACCTCGGTCGAACAGCGCCTGAGGAAGGAAACCGGGGATCGTTCCAAGGCCGCTCAGCCGTCTGTCCCTCGCTAGACTTGGGCGTGGGGACCCGGCAAATGCTTGTCAGTACCGCTGGGGCGAAGAGCTTGCCGCCAGCGGCGCATTTATAATGCCTGCGCCGATACTCCCGGCGACCGCTACATGTCGGAAGTTGAAGGAGCGAGTGCAGAGAACCTGAACCCTGGGAAAGAAATGAAAGGACCACTATGAGCACTCTTAAAAGAGTCGAGTCAATAGTAGTGCTGTTCTTCCTCACGGCTATTGCCGCTACGCTGCTAGTCGGTCCGCGCGGGAGTACAACGGTTCTCGCGCAGCAACAGACTTCATTCACACCGGTTGTTGAAGAACCTTTCGCGGTCGTGATGAAACGCGACAAAGAGGCCAAGCCACGCGTGATGGCTGAGCACCAGCGGCTACTCGAGGATCGCTACGACTTGAGCCCTCATGTCGATCCGAACGTGACGATGACCCGTGGTAAGCCGATTTCTGTAGGACCAACGGCGAGGCTCAAAGGCGTGACCTGGGAGCAACTAGGGCGAATGTCACCCGAAGAAATCAGGGAGAAAGGTTTGTTCCCCTACCTACCGCTTCCCCACGTCAATCATCCCGTCGGCGGAATGGTCTTTCCGCAATGCGAGGTCAAGGTCTTGCCCAGGCTCGAACGATTCGACATGGATTTTGACTTGCCCGAGCAGTTCTTGCCCGAGTTCCCTCCCGCGATTTTTCTTACCACGCGGGCGGATCTTGGCGACGGCTCCAAAGGGCAACTGGTGACCAACGAGAATTTCTACGATTTGTTCAACGGCATTCTGAATCCGAAGCAGCTCGACGGTCTGCGTCTGCTGCTCACGCAGTTTCCACAGCAGCAGTTCAACGCGACGGCGGATCGCAAGACAGAAAGGCCCGATGGAATGAGAGGCGTTGCGTGCTTTGATTGTCACGTCAACGGGCATACCTCAGGCGCGGCGCACCTGGCCGGCGACACACGGCCGCAGGAGAATCGCCGCCGGATCGACACGCCGTCGCTTCGCGGCGTCAACATTCAACGGTTATTTGGATCACAGCGGGCCTTGCGGACAGTTGAGGACTTCACCGAGTTCGAGCAACGCGCCGCCTACTTCGACGGTGATCCGCTTCTCGCCACCAAGAAGGGCTTAAACATCCTTGACCGCGGCTCACAGGTTCACGATATGGCGGAGTTTCAAGAGCTGCTGGATTTTCCGCCGGCGCCGAAACTGAACCTGTTGGGCCGTCTCGACCGGTCTAAGTCAACCGAAAGCGAGATACGCGGCGAAGAATTGTTTTTTGGGAAGGCCCAGTGCGCGGCGTGCCACACTCCGCCCTTCTACACCGATAACCTGATGCACGACATCAAGGTCGAACGATTCTACAAGTCGCGGATGGAAGGCGGAATGATGATCACGGCTCAGGGGCCGATCAAGACCTTCCCTTTACGCGGCATCAGAGAATCGCCTCCGTACCTCCATGATGGCCGGTTGCTGACGTTGGAAGATAGCGTGGAATTCTTCAATCTGGTCCTACAACTTGATCTGGCGGCTCGAGACAAGAAAGACCTGGTGGCATTCCTTCGTGTGTTGTAGCAGTCCAAGCGAGGGTTGTTTGAGGACGCTCTCCTCGACGGCAACTCAGTATAGTCAAGAAGAGCGCCCTCTTTGTAGTGCGGAGATGAATTCGGGGAAGAGGAACGGAACGGGTACGTTGAGAGAATCCTCCAACTCACGGGCGCCGTCTATTACAGACAAAACTTTCATACCGCGAGGAAATGCCCTCGATAAAGCAACGCAAGAAACGAATCTATAAAAGATGAAGGAGAGCGGTCACTTATGAGATACTCGATGATGTTTGCCATAGTGTTTGTCCTTGCCATCATTCTGCTTCCAATGCCTCCGGGCAAAAGCGCGGCCGACATAGGGAACCAGACGGTAGGGAACAGTAGCCAGTCAGGACTCCAGGTCCTTAACCAGATAACGCCCGCTTCAACCGTTTCGCCTAGCGGAGACATAAATCCGTATGGTGTCGCGTTTGTACCTGACGGGTTCTCGCAACGTGGCACAGCGCTAACCGCGGGTGACATTCTGGTTTCGAATTTTAACAATCAGAGCAATCTACAGGGGACAGGCAGGACCATAGTAAGGATCACGCCGACTGGCCAAACCTCGGTTTTTTTCCAGGGTAATGCCGGGCTGGGACTGACAACCGCGCTCGGCGTATTAAAGTCGGGCTTCGTGCTTGTAGGAAGCGTCCCTTCCACGGACGGAACGTGCGGGATGATTCAACAGGGCTCGCTGCTGGTGCTCAACGGTCAAGGGCAGCTCGTGATGACTCTGTCCGATCCAGCGCTGCTGGACAGCCCCTGGGACCTTGCTATCCTGGAGGAAGGACACAAAGTGAAGGTGTTTGTCTCCAATGTGATTAGCGGGACAGTAACGCGCCTGGGCCTCTCCGTCCATCATGGCGTGCTGCAGTTAGAAAGCAAGACTCAAATTGCCTCCGGTTTCATGCATGGCTGCAACGCGACGGCATTGGTGGTCGGTCCGACCGGGCTGGCGTTTGACTCCGCATCAGGCACTCTTTACGTGGCCTCGACTGCTGACAATGTGATCTTCGCGGTCGATAGCGCCGAGACGGCGACAAAGAGCGCTGGCGCCGGCCGGATGGTTTATTCAGATAACACTCATCTGCATGGACCGCTTGGCCTCGTGTTGGCGCCGAACGGAAACCTTCTGACCAGCAACGGTGACGCTGTAAATCCGGATCCAACCCAAGCGAGTGAAATCGTGGAGTTCACGGTGACCGGGACGTTCATCAGCGAGTTCCAGGTCGACACCCCGCTAGGGGCGGCGTTCGGCATCGCCCTGGCACCGGTCGGACAGGGTTTTGCCGAGTTAGCCGCGGTAAACGACAACACCAATACTCTTCTGACCAGGATAGTCCGAAGTCAGTAATCACCCTGAGTGGCTACGCGCGCAACTCTGCCCTCAAGAGTTCCATACTGACCTCCTCTCTTTTCGAGATTGCGCAATATTGCACGGCAATTTAATTCCTGCCCGGCGGATTTATCAATAGGGACCTCAAGGATTGCCGCGCGGTTCAAACATTTCGGTATGGAGGCAAAGCAGGCCCGGAGTTATGAGCAACAGAGACGAGGTCGGCAAAGTCGTTACTCGTAGCTTTTCAAGCTAGTGCAATCTGAATTTTTGAGGAGTCAGAGTGAAGATTCGCAATATCCCAATAGTGCCCGTCATTATGTTACTCTCGCTGGGCCTGGTTGCCTCCATATGGTATCTAACGCATCATGGCCTGGCGGGTGAAGGCCCCGTGGACGAGGCGGGGGATGTCCCATTAGGCCCTCCCATCGACCGCGACCTTGAAGCCATTAAACAGCATGGCACGCTGACGATTCTCGCGCCTTACAATTCAACGACATACTTTCTTCTTCGCGGCGAGCCTATGGGTTACGAATACGAGTTGCTCAAGGCTTTTTCCCAGGAGCACGGCCTCACGTTGGTAATGAAGGTCGTCAAGAACCAGAGGACTCTTTACCAAAGGCTCAATCGCGGTGAAGGCGACATTGTGGCTGCCCGGATTATCCCTAAACCGGAGGATGAAGCAAAGGTTTCGTTCACACATGCGCTATACCGGACTGAGCCGGCGCTGGTGCAGCAGATAGCGCCGCCTGATAAAGCGAATCTGCCTGGCCCGGTCAAGACCGCCATAATGTCTGAGCCCGCCGACATAATCCCCGGGGAGATAGAAATACCCGCCAGGCTCATTACAAAGCCGTCTCAGCTAGCCGGAGAGACAGTCACGTTGCCAAAGAACTCTGCCTACCGCAGGACACTGATAGAACTGGCGGATGAAATCTCAGGCGACATACAGGTTGTCGAGGTGGGCGGCAAGATCGATGATGAAGCGCTGGTCAATAAAGTGGCAAAAGGAGATATCGAGTATACCGTCGTGCAGAATAATTTGGCTGAGTTGAAGGAAGCCTATTTCACCAATATCAGGATTCGCCCACTTGTTGGGGCGTCAAACAGGATCGCGTGGGTGATCAGGAAAAACTCATCCGAACTGCTAAAAGAGTTGAACCGATGGATAGAATACAAACAAACCGGCACATCACTATTCGATAAAATGTACAAGAAATATTTCATCGACCGCAAGGGCTACAAGGAGCGTGCCGAAAGTGGGTACCTCATGCATGAGACAGGGAAGCTAAGCCAGTACGATCCTCTGCTCAGACGATACTCGGTGGAACTTAGCTGGGACTGGAGGCTGCTGGCATCGCAAACGTTTCAAGAATCCCGCTTCAAGCCCAATGCGAAGTCATGGGCCGGGGCAACAGGCCTGCTGCAGCTCATGCCGGCGACTGGACAAGAGTTTGGCGTCCAGAATCTGCGAGACCCGGAGGACAACGTGCGTGGTGCGGTCAAGTTCCTTGCCTGGTTGACCGATCATTGGAGTAAGACAATCGAAGATAAAGATGAGCGGCTTAAGTTCATCCTGGCATCATACAACTGCGGCGCAGGCCATGTAGAAGACGCGCAACGGCTCACAGAAAGGTACGGGGGCAACCCGAAGGCCTGGGACGATGTCGCGTATTGGCTCTTGCAGGAATCAAAGGTGCAGTATTCAGCGGACCCGGTAGTGAAATATGGCTTCTGTCGCGGCATCGAACCGGTGACATATGTGAGTGTGATCCTTGAGCGGTTTGGGCTCTACAGAAGGTTTGTCACTGCTTAATCCTGTCTGGGCCTGATTATTGAGTGCAACAGCGAGCACCATCCCATCAAGGGCCAAGACTCTCCGCTTAACCACGCATCGATTTCTCCAGGCTCGGCTCTCGGCCGCTGTCGATCGGAAACTTTATTTTTACAGTTGTCCAATACTGAACGGAGCTGGATTCAAGATAAGAATATTATAGCTGTTGATCGCGAATGTGAGGCCCAGGCCGGAAGGAGAGTGACATGAGTGACATGACAATACTAGTTGTTATCGTAGTCCTGATCCTGCTATTTGGCGGCGGGGGCTATGGCTATCGTCGTTGGAGGACCTGAACAGCTCGCCGCCCTGGTTGAGGCGAATGGAGAACCGAGCGGCGGGATTAGTCCGGGCCCGTGAAAGGTGGCCCGGACGCATGCTGTTTAATCATATCGCCGGCCAGATGGAACAAGCCGGCGCATCAAATTACGAAGGCGTATTAATAGGAAAAGGAGGGTTCAATCATGGGACTACCGAACGAGGGTGAAGTTAGGGGCAAGATTAATAAGGTAAAGGGCACGGTAAAAGAAAATATTGGGCACGCGGTGGGCAATCCAGATATGGAAAGCGATGGCGCCGCGGAGCGCCGCAGTGGGAGTATTCAGGAGAGCGTGGGTAAAGCCGGACGCAAAGTTGGTGATGCCGTAAAGGACCTTGGTAAAGCCATCCGGAAATGAACGATGACTTGGTACAAATAACATCGAAAGGAAACCGAGCTAAGCTAAACCCCGCGGCCCCGTCGGTACTCGACCAGTCCATCCTCGAAGAATTTCACCATCTCCGGGCTATATCTGATCGCTGCCTCGCGCAGAGCAGCCGCGGCTGCATCCTCAACCATTCCTTTCACGCGCGTTAGCTCCAGCGCTTCTCCCACGATCTCCCCTTTGGGCCGTGTTGGATGGCGGACGGTCCACGCCTGCCTGAAGGCTTCCAGGTCTTCCGTGCTCAGAGTACCGTACTTAGCATGTATGCTTGTGTTCAAATCCTCCTGGGCAATGACGCCGAGCCTGAGCAGCGCCAAGAGGTCCTCAAAGTAGACCAGCGCGGCTTGCGCGACCGGGGAGAGGATGATTCTAGGACCCAGCATAGGCAACTCACATCAGGGCAACTCCACCGTTGGACGAGTATATCATGTTCCGCGCTCTGCTGAGTTGTTATAATGCGCCCCGGGAAGAACCGGTGAACGCAATGGTCGAGGTGGAGGAAGCTGATTTACCGCTGTCGCCGAATAGCCTCTTCCGTCAGGGAGTTGCTCATGAAGCTTGTCGAGTCGATGCGAAGTGCTTGAAATCGCATCGGTTGACTGCTTGACACAAAAGGAGCCAAGGTATATACTCGCGCCCGTAGTTACTTGGCCCCCCGCACGCTCGGGTTCTGTTGGGTGCGCTCGCCGCTGAACACTCCACCGAACGCTCCATCAGATAAACCGACAGCCTGGTCTTCGCGAAGGTAGAGACTCGGCAGCTTTCGTGGGATGAGCTGGTAGTTCCTATGTCGCGTTAAGCCGACATCATGACGAGGGATAAGGCGGGAAGAGCCTTTCGCAGTTGGGCGCGATATTGGGTTCGGATCAATAAACTCCAATAATGATGTCGGGAAGGATGGAGATCCATGAGCTTGAACCGCAAGTCTTTGAGCCTCCTGGCAGGCGTGGCGGTCGCCTTGTTGTTTTTTGGCGCTTCCACCGCGTCGGGTCAGATATCACTGGGGACGGCGCAGAGTTTCGCGGTCCTCGGTGGCTCAACCGTGACCAATACAAATACACCAACCATCGTTAACGGAAATCTGGGTGTCAGCCCGGGCAGTGCGGTCACCGGTTTTCCTCCTGGTATAGTGACTGGAGGAACGATACATGCCGCTGATGCGACTGCAGCTCAGGCTCAGGCTGATCTCACCACTGCGTACAATGCTATATTGGCCACGGGGTGCACTGTCGACTTGACCGGTCAGGATCTGGGTGGCCTCACCCTGACGCCCGGGGTGTATTGTTTTACGTCCTCGGCCCAGTTGACAGGAACACTCACTCTCAATGCGCTTGGCAACCCCAATGCGCTCTTCATCTTCAAGATCGGGTCCACGCTGACGACCGCGAGCGGCTCGACTGTTCAGGTGATCAATCCCGGTACCGCTTGCAATGTGTTTTGGCAGGTCGGCAGTTCGGCGACGCTCGGCACAGCCACGACTTTTGTAGGGAACATTCTGGCGCTCACGAGCATTACGCTGAACACCGGGACAAACGTCTCTGGTAGGGCCCTTGCGCGAAATGGCGCAGTGACGCTCGACAACAGCCATGTCACTGTGTGCGGGCCTACGAGCGCCTGTCCGGTCATCACGGTGAACCCGGCCGCGCTGCCCAACGGCACCGTCGGGACCCCTTACAGCCAGACGGTCTCGGGAGCCGGGGGAACCGGGCCATACACCTTCACGGTTTCGAGCGGGGCACTGCCGACCGGCCTGACGCTCAACACAACCACCGGCGTCATCTCGGGGACGCCAACGGGGGGGGGCACTTTCCCCTTCACAATCACGGCTACTGACGCGAACGGCTGTCCCGGCAGTCGCCTGTACTCGATAGCGATCGCCGGGCCGCCAGCCTGCCCGGTCATCACAGTGAACCCGGCAACGCTTCCGCCCGGTGTCGTGGGGACGCCCTACAGCCAGACGATCTCAGCAGTGGGCGGGACCGCGCCATACGCCTTTGCGGTTTCGAGCGGGTTTCTGCCCCCCGGCCTGACGCTCAACACCGCCAACATGGGGACCGTAGTCATCTCGGGGACGCCGACCACGCCAGGGCAATTCAACTTCACGATCACCGCTACGGACGCCAACGGATGCCCCGGCGGCCGTCCGTACTCGATCGTGATCCCGTTCCTGCCCGGCGGCTGCCCCGTCATCACGGTGACCCCGGCCACACTCCCCACGCCTGTCGTGGGGACGGCCTATAGCCAGGGAGTTTTTGCTACCGGCGGGACACCGCCATTCACCTTCACGGTTTCGAGCGGGGCGCTACCCCCAGGCCTGACGCTCAACGGAACCGTCGGCGTCATCTCGGGGACGCCGACAGTGGCAGGCACCTTCAGTTTCACAATCACCGCCACCGACGCGAACGGCTGTCCCGGCAGCCGCGCGTACTCCTTCCAGGTCCCACCTGGCGGGTCTGGCGGCCCTCCCGGTGGCACCGTTCCCACGTTATCAGAGTGGGGCGCCATATTGATGGGGCTGCTCATTGCTGCTGTTTGCACCTTGTTCATGGTCGGTCACGGCAAGGCCGCGTCGCTCGCGGCAGGCGTTCCTTCTACTGCGTTCACTGGAGCGCAAAAAACCGTAGACTGGAAGCTGCTGGCGCGTACTGTGATGTTCGTCGAAGGGGGGATTGCGCTGGCGCTGATTGCGCTTCGGGCAAACCAGGTTGATGTCCTCGGGGCTCTCAGTTCAGGTCTCGTGGTCGCGTTCATCTTGCACTTGTTGATTATTGGAGCGCGGCGGCGTTGAGAGTGTGGCGCAACTGTCGGGTTTTTGATGAGTGATGCCTAAGGCCCATTTCGCCAGGCATCACTCGTGCTTCTCTTTGGGGTGGGGAAGTCGCAACGTGAGGAAGCGTTGCCAGCGTGGCAAGGTGGCCGTTGAGTATGTTGCCGATCAGGCGAGCGATTGAGTTCTTGACGGCCAATCGCAAGGTGCTGCAGTTTTTCGCGCTGTTCGGGTTCATATTTGCTGCTTGTTACTTGCTGTTTGGCGTAATTCCCAGAGTTCGGTCGGGAGTCATCAATCCCTACACTGAGGTTCTGGCGGAAGCGGTAGCAGCGGTCGTTAACCTGTTCGGCGCAGATGCCGTAGCGAAGGGTGCTCTGGTCGACTCTCCTCATTACTCGATGGACATTGCCATGGGATGCGACGGCGTCGAGGCGTCGTGCCTGTACCTGGCCGGAGTGCTGGCGTTCCCTACCTCGTGGCGAGCCAGGTTCATAGGATTGGCGTTTGGAGTCCCGTTGATCCAGGCCATAAACCTGGCTCGCCTCGTGGGACTCTATTACGTCGGGATGTACTTGCCATCCTTAGCCAATCAAATCCATGACTACGTTGCCCAGACTATCGTCATCCTTCTCTCAACCGCCATCCTCATCTTCTGGCTCGAGCGATTTGGGGTTCGGCATCAGCGGGCATAAATGGCTGAGACTGTTTGCGCTAGCGGTTGCACTCTACGTTGCGATCCTTCCCCTGTGGTGGTATTCGCTCGGCGCCATCTCCTTGATAGCAGGCACGTGCGCGAGCTGGATTTATACGTTCTTTGATGCTCGAGTAGCAATCAACCCAAAAGGCGAAGCAGTCCAATTTGTGCTGGACGGAAGATCGCAGTCGAATGCCCTAAGAATGGATTTGGTGACCTACGGTTTGCCGATTCTGATGGCGCTTGTCCTCGCGACTCGGTCGAGCTCGCTGGTGGCTAAGCTGCGGGCGCTTGCGATTGGGTGCGCCGTCATGTTCGTGCTGACAATCTGCGCGTTGGTGGCGTGGGCCAAGATTACAAGCATGCAGCTCCAGCAGCAAGCAGCGCCATGGAGCGACCAGTCGAGCTTTTCGTATCTTGTTTTTCACGGCTATGGGTTCTCGCAACCCGCGGTAGCGGTGGTGATCTGGTTGATGCTGATCATGCTTGGCTCGTTCAAGGGAAGATCGAGCCATAAAAGCGGTGCTGCAACGGTCGGGCGGAACGCTCCGTGTCCCTGCGGAAGCGGGCGAAAGTACAAACGTTGCTGTGGCGCATAATGAACTCGACGCAGCGCGGCTGTGAAGCTGACCGCGACTATACCGCTAACACCATGGCGACGGTTGCCGCGCTCATCACGAGTGCGGTGGCCCAGCCCAACCAGCGCAGAAGTGGCGGACTGACTTCGTCGCCCATTATGGTCTTGTCGCTCGTCAGCAGTGTGACAAGCACAATCAGTGGCGCTGCGAGAATGCCATTCAGAACGGCCGACCAGAAAAGCATGTGCACGGCGCTGACCCTGGCATAATTCAGACCAAGGCCTATAACCATCGCGGCCGCCAGCACCGCATAGAACTTAATTGATAGCGGTGGGCGATCCTCAAGCGATCCGCGCCAGTGCATTGCCTCTGACACTGCGTAGGCGGCCGATCCCGCCAGGACAGGAACGCCGAGCATCCCGATACCGATCAGGCCTACCGCAAACAGGATATAGGCCGCATTACCCGCGACCGGCCGCAAGGCTTCGGCAGCCTCTCGCGCGGTCCCGATGTCGCGGTGGCCTGAAACATAGAGGGTTGCACCGGCCGTCAGAATGATAAAGTACATGATCAGGTTCGAGTACGCCATTCCGGTCACTACGTCCGTTCTCGCGGCCCGCAGTTCCTCGGGAGTCGCGCCACGTCGCTTCGCGATAGACTTCTTTCCACTCGCGCGGTCTTCCTCGACCTCCTGAGCTGATTGCCAGAAAAACAGGTAGGGCGAGATTGTGGTGCCCAGGACGCCGAGGAAGGTAGCGAGGTACGCTACACTCCACTCAATCCTCGGCACGAATGTCGCTCTCAGCACCTGGGCCCAGTTCGGATGCGCGAGGAACGCGGAAATAATGTAGGCGAACAGCGCCAGCGTCAGCCACTTGAAGATGCGGGCGATCGTCTTGTAGCTCGACCATATCAGAAGTGCGACGATCAATCCGGCGTACAACGGCAGCCAGACAGAGGCGCTCACGCCCGTGATCATCTGGGTCACTTCGGACATGCCACCCAGATCGGCTCCTATGTTTACAGTATTTGCCACCACCAGCAGCGTGCAGGCGAACCAGAGTACTGGTCGCGAGTACCGTCTGCGGATGACCGCGGCTAATCCAAGTCCCGAAACCAGGCCGAGACGCGCGCACATCAACTGTACGGCTGCCATCAACGGGAAGGACAACAGGGCGGTCCACAAAAGGTTGAACCCGAACGAGGCGCCTGCAACCGAGTACGTAGCGATCCCGGATGGGTCGTCGTCGGCCGCACCGGTGATCACGCCGGGGCCTAGTTTGGCAAAGAACCGTCGGGCCGGGGCCGTGGGGTGGCGCTTTGATCGTTTCGTTGCTGGCTTCGTATCCCGTTTTGCTTTGGGCAGCAAGCCGAGCCCCCTTCCACTTTCGGACTTCCGGCATTCAAATTAGCACGTGCTGATAATAGCAAAGCCTTTCCCCTGGCCGGAACCTAAGAATTCGGAATACCTCTTGGATGGTTCAATATTGGACAGCGCCGGATACAGGATTCGCGGTATTCTAGCGGAGGTCAATCGCCCTGGCGCTATCTACTTACCCGGCGTCAATTAGACCGTCAGTGGGAACTCATCAATCAGGATGAGCTTTAGAGCCTGGTTTGGATTTGATTACACAATGGTAAACGCGGGCGTTACGACAAGGGCTTGCGGGTCAAGTGGTTGGAGATACGAAGATGATTGAAATTACGGCTATAGGAGCAGCTTTGATGATGACGGCAGTTGGAGTAGCCATTGCTGGAGTCGCACTTGAAGTCATACACCGGATGCTCGGGCGAGCCTTGCGATCCCCAGTCGCTGCTTATGAGTTAGCGACGATTGAGGGGACGGACTGAGGCGCATCTGGTTCATAAAGGTCACAACTACTTCTCCCTGGTCGGGAGTGAAATCGGGTTGAGCGGTAGCGTGGGGCGCGAAATGATGGATTCGGAGATAGTCGATCTTTACGAACAAATGCTGTACGAGCGAGCAGCAAATGGCATCCGGCCCCTGCTCTACATCTCATCACCCAAGGACCTTGAGTGCAGCATGCTTATGCTGCTGGATGAAGCACTGGCAGCGCAGCGTGAGCTGACAGGTTATCGCGCCAGAGCCCACTTGGGTAAAGGATGATATTGAACCCAGCTCCCCGGCCGTGGGAGCAAGCGTTTGTGACGACTCTAGGCCGGGTTCCGCCGTCCAGCACACTCTTGCCGCGCTTACCAATTCTTACCTCAATACCAAACCCAATTTCATCATAGTTGGGAAGCACATTACCCGGCCGAAACCTCCGGCGGTTTCGACAAATACAAGCTGCAAACGGCCTGTTATACTAAGCTAAACTAACAATGACTCTTAGGGCCTAACTGTGGAGGTCCCAGTCAGTAGCAGGATAGAGGGTAATGGAAATCTCAGAGCGGCCAGTTTTAACCAGATTTGTAGTCCCGGTAACAATCATGCTCTCCTTCGTATCTTTCTGGAGGGCAGCAGCTCTGGTTCTCACGGATCTAGGCTCTTCCGCCTATTACGTCGGAGGGATAGCAGAGCACGCGATCGGCAAGGCTGCACCTTGGTTCATCCTCGCCATCATGCTGTTCTCGTATGCCATGCGGGCGGTCTACGTCGAGAGCTGCAGTATGTTCGTGCGCGGGGGAGTTTATAGAGTCGTACGAGAGGCAATGGGCGGGACCGCTGCCAAGTTCTCAGTCTCAGCCCTGATGTTTGACTATATCTTGACCGGACCCATAAGCGCAGTGAGCGCGGGCCTGTATCTGGCCGGCCTTATAAATGAGTCAGGCCAACACTTCGACCTCTCATGGATGAAGGTACCTCCAGCTTTGTTTGCCGCCGGGTTCGCGATCCTCGTTACAATTTATTTCTGGCACAGCAACCGGGTCGGTATCCGCTTCACCAGCACCAGGGCGCTTAGAATCATGCAAATCACGAGTGTGATGGTCGTGGTTCTGATTGTCTGGTGCCTGATAACGATCTTGCAAAAAGGATATCAGCCGGTGCCTCTGCCTAAGCCGCAAAACTTGCATTTCAGCCCCGAAGCCGTGGGATGGCTCAAAGGGACGGTCGCTCCCGAGATTACGGTCATTGCGATCATGATCGGGCTTGGGCACTCGTTGTTGGCCATGAGCGGCGAAGAGAGCCTGGCGCAGGTCAACCGCGAAATCGAAGCCCCAAAGCATAAAAACCTTGTCCGCGCCGGCTTAGTGATCTTCGTGTTCAGCCTGGCATTTACCTCGCTGGTCTCCTTCTTTGCAGTAATGATTATTCCGGACTCCGAACGGCCTAAATACTTTGACAACCTGATAAGCGGACTATCGCTGTT
>Ga0207103_10099_pt1 | contig 25278 bp, 20 predicted proteins | sample Alteio_BWMinHeat_81_FD_153546 | JGI IMG/M metagenome (GOLD analysis project Ga0207103, IMG submission 153546) | Enriched cells from forest soil in Barre Woods Harvard Forest LTER site, Petersham, Massachusetts, United States -... | ecosystem: Environmental > Terrestrial > Soil > Temperate forest >...
TCCTCGAGAAAACCGCTTCTGCCGCCGCGGATGGCAGATTTGAACCCTTCAAGACCTCGCCCATCTTCGATTCGACCGCGGCGCACCCGGAGTGGCTCGGGTATAACCCGCAAGCTTCTTAGCGATTCAAGTCCTTCCTTGTTTGCCTTCATTTACAACCAGCGCGCACGGCCTGTGTGTCCCATTTGCTAGTCGCGCGGGAAATCCGCATCGTCATAGGCCTTGTCGCCGCGCAACACGTCTTCGTCGCCGTCGTCCCAGCCCCGGTTGGTCGACACAGTGTAGGAAACCGCAGCATCTTTATCTGGATTCGCGAGAATGTGAAATTGTACACCATTAAAATACGTCTGGCCTGGAAGGAAGCCGCTGATGAGGTTTGTGCCGTCAACGGTAACTTGAAAGTTGGCGATCAGGGAGGGCCCGCCGACCGGAACCTTCAAGTCGTAGGTCACCTTGACGTTGGCGTGGTCTTTCTCAAACCTGATGTGATAGGCGACGGGATCGTTGTCAATCGACATGCGAATCTTCCCTTCCGGCGCGACAAAGACGCGGCTGTTAATCGCGGTTATAGTACAAGCATCGTTGCATTTTGGACAGCAACCTAGAGATGTCGGAGGTGTCGAGGGTGGATCAGTTTCAACCAGAAGCGAGGTCTAGAACCAGAGGCTTGTCGAAGAGCGCCATCTCCTCCGGTGTCGGCGCTTCGAATATCTCAAACCATCGGGACACTGCGACTCGTTCTATGGGTGGCTTCTCCATGCCTCGGCGTTGAATCCTTTCGAAGAGGACATCGGCAGGCGCTGAGACATAATGCAACTCAACGGCAGCGCCCAGGGCTCGGGCTCCGAGCCGCAAGGTATCCCGCTCGCTCCTCCCCCAGGTGCCCCATTCGATGATTACTGTAAGGCCGAGCGCGAGGAGTTCCTGACCGAACTTCCACTGCAGCGCCTCGATCTTCCCGCGCTTTTCTTCATCCCAGACGTTTAGCGAAAGAGCCTCCAGCCACTCGTCGGGAGAAAAACGAACCGCACGGAGCCTGCTTTCAAGCACCTTGGCAAGGGTAGTCTTACCCGAACCCGGCAACCCGCACACAATGATTAATCTCGATCCAGTACCGGATCTTTCCATAAGTGGATTATCCCTGATGAATGGTTTTCTAGTGCCGGGAGTTTTCACGCCGGAAACGGCGACTGCATTTCTTAAATTGGACCCGTTTGAAGGGGGTATCTTGAAGGTGCGTTCTCTAAACCTAGTGGGGGATTAGGTGGCTACTAACGATAACTTCGACCTTATCGTAATCGGGTGCGGCCCTGCCGGAGAAAAAGCTGGCGCGCAGGCCGCTTATTTTGGAAAGCGTGTCGCTGTCATCGAGCGCGCCACGCACATGGGCGGAAGCTGCATCAATACGGGCACCGTCCCCAGCAAGACGCTGCGCGAGTCGGCGCTCTATTTTTCCGGACTCAAGCAGCGCGGCCTCTATGGCATCGATTACTCGCTCAAGGAAAATCTTACGGTGCAAGATTTTATGCATCACGAGCGGGAAGTCGTCGAAATGGAACGCCAGCGGATACTCAAAAATCTCGAACTGCACCACATCGAGCTTGTTCGCGGTCAAGCGGCGTTAGAGGATGCGCACACCGTCGCGGTAATTAGCGCTAACGGCGCACGCCATCTTCGCGCCGAAGTCATTCTCATCGCCACTGGCTCTAAGCCGCATCGCCCGCCCGAGATTTCCTTTGACGACGTCCACACGTTCGATTCCGACACTTTTCTTCAAATGGATCGCATCCCAAAAAGCCTGGCCGTTATCGGCGGCGGCGTCATTGGCTGTGAGTACGCATCGATTTTCATCGCGCTCGGTGTCGAGGTCACGCTCGTCGATGGCCGGGACCGCCTGTTGCCGTTTCTCGACGGAGAAATCTCCGACCGTCTCCGCGACCGTCTCACAGCGCTCGGCATGCGCTTCCTGTTCAACGAACGTCCCGTGAAAGTTGAGAATTCGTCCTCCGGCGTGCGCCTCTCGATGAAAAGCGGCAAGACCCTCGAAACCGACGCTGCTCTCTTTGCCGCGGGGCGCCGCGCCGCGGTAGATGGTCTCGCCTTGGAAAAAGCTGGGCTCGCAATCAACGACCGTGGCTACATTCCCGTCGACGACAATTATCGGACCTCTGTTCCAAATATCTATGCGGCAGGCGATGTGATCGGATTTCCCGCACTGGCTTCCACTGCCATGGAGCAAGGTCGGGTGGCCGTTTGCCACGCGTTCGGCTTCAAATACAAGCAGCGCGTCGCGTCCATGCTTCCCATGGGCATTTACACCATTCCCGAGATCTCGGCTGCGGGTGAAACGGAAGAATCCTGCAAAGAGAAGAAGATCGACTATTGTGTGGGCCGCGCCCACTATGAAAACAACGCACGTGGCCACATCATCGGCGACACCGCGGGTATGCTCAAACTCATCTTCGCGCGCGCTGACCGCAAGCTTCTCGGTGTGAGCTTGATCGGCGAAAGTGCCACAGAACTCATTCACATCGGCCTGATGATTCTCGACAACGGCCAATCCATCGACGAATTCATCCAGCAGGTTTTCAACTATCCGACGCTCAGCGAAACCTACAAATATGCCGCCTACGACGGCCTCGGCAATCTCGCTGGCCATAAGCTCCGCGAGGGCTAGCCGCCGCAATCATCTTCTGGCATTCTCAAGGCGGTGACCAAAATAAGGATCGGCCTGTCATCCGTGTCCATCGCGCTGTTCGCGAGCGCGTTGATCCCGCTTGCTTTTCAATCTGCAGGGCGCGCCGTGTCGGTTGAGAAGGAAGTGCCGGCCAACTATCTTGGCTTTGACCGCAATATTTTTCCCGGCGGCGGTGCGCTTCCGATTTTGCGAAAAACGTTCGCCTTCAGCGCCTACTGGCTCAATGCGCCGCCTGGCGAAAAAACGAACACGTGGCTCGGCCAGCGCGAACTCTTACGGGCGCATGGATTTGGCTTTTTGCTTCTTTTTCGTGGCCCTCGGAGTCGCGAACTGAAGGACGAATCCGCGGCGGCGGAGAAGGGAACTCGCGATGCGCGCAGCGCGGCTTCTGCCGCGAAGAGCGAAGGCTTTCCTGGGCAAGCGATCATTTTTCTCGATATCGAAGAAGGCGGCCGTCTGCCTGCGGCGTATCATTCCTATTTGCGTGCTTGGACCGCCGAACTCTCGCACGCCGGTTATCGTGCCGGTGCCTATTGTTCTGGAATTCCTGTCAAAGAGCCGGGCGCCGCAATTACTACTGCGGATGACATCCGCGCGCATGCGCCTTCCAAAGACTTTGTCTTTTTCATTTTCAACGATGTCTGTCCGCCCTCGCCCGGCTGCACATTTCCTCAAAATCCGCCGTCCCCAGCAATCGGCGGAATTCCCTATGCCGAGGTTTGGCAATTCGCACAATCTCCGCGACGGACAGAACGCACCGTTCACTGTGCGCCGGGTTATCACAAGGACGGAAATTGTTACGTTCCCGGAGATGCAGCCCACGCCTGGTTTCTCGACGTGGATACGGCGGACTCTTCCGATCCTTCCAACGCAGCTACCACAAGCAAATAGGATTGCGGTTTCGCATTGGAAACGGGTTGCGAATTAGTCCGTCGGATTTCTTGGAAACTTGAAGTACGGAAGCCGCACGCCGTTGATGGAAATCTGGTCGGCGCGAATAGTTGCAGGGGCCTCGAATCCTTTCGTCCCGCCGTTCGTCACGTAGTCATCTTCATCCACGCCGTCCCCGCTGATGCCGAGGCCGCCCACGAGCATGCTGTTGCGATACAATCCCGCGCTTCCCGGGAAGAAAACGATTCCGCTCTTATTAGCGTTGGCGGCTCCCGCCTGCATTCCTTGCGTGCAGGGGTTCGCCAAATCCTGCAAGTAGAGATTGAAAAATGGCCCGGCCACCGAACCATCAATTCCCGGCGGGAAAAAAGGCTGCGCTCCAAAACTAATTGTACGGTTTGTGACGGCCGTACCCATCGGTACCTGATTCAAATCCGACGCCGCCCGCGCCGAACTGTTGAAATACACCATGTTTCGCGCTTTGCTTACCGCCACGTCAATACTGAATACTGTCGAGTCCTGCATCCGCCGCAAGCCGATGATCGTGCCATCCAGATCGGCGATGGCGATCACCATTCGCGCACGCGAGCCGATCGGCAACCGAATCGCAGCGCGCGTTACGCTCGCGGTCGCTTCTGCATTGCTCAAAATGGTTTGCACTTCCGTCGCGCTCAATCCTCCCAGCGGCCCTGGCGAAGGCGTAATCAGATCACCTTCGGGCGGCTGCCCAGCGCTGTTCGCAGGTGCAACTAAATACGAACCGGCACCCGCAACCGGGCCAGTCGAAACACTCGAGGGTAGTGACGTCTGGGTGACAAACGGAAGCGCGATGCCTCCGATAAAAACCGCTCCCGGAGCGGCCGGCGTGGGTCCAAACGAATCCGACGGTCCGGTACGTTGCGTTGTGGACCCAACAAACGCCGCATATTCCGCCACGTTAGGATCGCTCGAAGACGTCACGACTCCAATTCCGCCTACGACGACATTCTGATAGAAAATTGGCACACCGCCCGGATTCACCGCCAGCGGATCTGAGTCCATCGCGTCGATCTTCCCGGTGAGAACACCAGGCCCAAAGCCGCCACCCAGCGCAAGGGATGAAGGAATCTGGTTTTGGAATGCCGCGCCGCTCACCAGTGTGCATCCGCGATTGGTGTTCTCGATGCCATACAAATCTGCTGGAGGCTGGTTCGTGACGCCCGGAGGGAAATGAGTTCCGCTGATGAACCGCACCGTTCGCGAAGATAGCGGCGCTTGATCGTTGCTGAAAAATGCGCCCGTTCGTGCTAGCGCCACAGCCACATCATTCGCGTCGAGCGACCGCCCGAAATTCCCCAGCGCCGTGGTTGGGGCATTTTGTGTGCGAAACACTCCGAGCACAAATCCCGCGCGGTCCACCACGGCCACGACCATATCGATGTTGGCGGAATTCGCGGCCGCCTGAACGATTTTCTGTACGTCGGCGGTTTGCAGCGCTTGCACCATCGCGGCTGGCAGCGGGGACACCGGCGCGCTGTTCGCGCCCCTACATCCCACTAACAGCACGGCCAGAACTCCCGCAATTCCCAGCGCCAGCAAAACGCCCAGTGCAAGCGTCTTTTGACGCCGTTTCAGGACGCGACGCGCGGCCACCGGCCTCCGAATGGAATGTTGCGTGCGCATGAAGAGTATCTTCCTTAGTAACACGGCTCACTCGTGCCTCTCCATCGTTCGCGATGCGCGATTCCTATCGGTGAATGCTCGCGACGCGTAAGAAGTGTTATCGCTTGTGTTCACTTTTTGCGAAAATGAATTGCCCGCCGCCGCCCGATATTGTTAGCTAGAACACGATCCTTTTCCTTGCGCAAATTCTTCCAGGCCGCAGGCATGCTCGTTCTCTCTTCGCGAAGCTCTCGACGCGTCGCTGGCCCGGCTCGCGCCGCAGCTGCGTTGCTGCTTGCGTTTTGCGCGGCAGGGGGCGTATCCGGCGAGCAGCAACCTACGGAGGAGCAACAACGCGGATCCGAGCAGCAATCAGTGTCGGGGGCACAGGCCGCAGTCCAAAAATCCACTGAAGCAGCTTCCACGCAGCGCATCCCACGCCAGCAGGCTTTGGCAACGGCAGCCATTGATGGCGTCGTGCGTGAATCGATCTCGCCGAATGAAATTCGGCCTGTGGCCGCGGCGCAATTTACGCTTCGGCATCTTCAAGGCGGGCCGGTTGTACGCGCTATCTCGTCGGTTGAAGGTGTTTTTCGCATTCTTCTTCTTTCGCCCGGGCACTACGAATTTCGTGTCGACGCCGAGGGATTCGCTCCATTCGTTATTCCGGATCTTGCCCTTACTGCCAATGAAGTCACCACGCTGGAGATTTCATTGGTCGGCACCGGCCGCGCTGAGTCTCGCTCGCGTCTTCCGCGCCTCCCCGAACTCGGTCCTGCCGTCCCGCCAGGCTCACCGCCCGTGCTTGGCAGCTATCGTGAACTTCGTCATCGGCTCGATGCTGATCCCAACTACATCGCGGAGCTTGCGCCGGAGTATCTGCCGCCCGTCGCCGATATTTTCAACGCAGTGCCCAATCGCTGGGCGCTCAATCAGCCGGACTATCGCCGCTACAGACAGGAGGGCGAATACCTCTATACCAAACCGCACTGGTACGACCCTTTCAATCGCAATCGCTTCAAAGGCGATGAGCCGATTTGGCCCGAAGTGCTTGGCCAGCAGATTTTTTTGAATATCACCGCTTCGTCGGAAACGTTTTTCGATGGCCGCAGAGTCCCGTCACCAAGCGGCGTCAGCACTGCGCAGCCGGGCAGTTCCGGTTTTTTTGGCCGTGACGAACAGACTTTTGTCGACCAAACTTTGCGCTTCAGTCTCGATCTCTTTCACGGCGACGCGTCCTTCAAACCAGTCGATTGGCGCATCCGCATCACGCCGGAGCTGAGTCTCAACGACCTCGATGTTCGAGAACTCGGCGTCGTTAGCCCCGACGTTCGCCACGGCACGAATCGCTTCGACGATCATGTTGGTTTGCAAGAAGCGTTTGTCGAAGTGAAGCTCCACGACCTTAGCGACAACTATGATTTCATTTCAGCCCGGGCCGGCATCCAGCAATTCAATGCGGATTTCCGCGGCTTTCTGTTTGCGGATGAACAACCGGGTTTGCGCATCTTCGGCAATTGGAAGAGCGACCGTATCGAGTACAACGCCGCGTATTTTCAATTCCTCGAAAAGAATACCAACAGCGGGCTCAATACTTTCCATCGTCGTCACGAGCAAGTGGTGCTGGGAAACGTCTATCTGCAGGACTTTTTCTTTCCCGGCTACACCGCGGAATTTGTTGCTGCGTGGAATAAGGATGATCCGAGCGTGCACTACGACGACGACGGCTTCCTCGTGCGCCCCGCGCCGCTTGGCAACGTGATCAACCAGGGCCCCGGGGGCGGTCCTCTCGCGCACGGCATTCGCGTGGGCTATTTCGGCTGGCTCGGAAGCGGCCACATCCGCCGGATCAATTTGACGCACGCGTTTTATCAAGCTGTCGGCGAAGAGACGTTCAATCCCGTCGCCGGGCGGCGTCTTACTGTCAACGCGCAGATGGCCGCCGTTGAACTTTCCTACGACCGTGACTGGATGCGCTACCGCATTTCCACGTTTTACACATCCGGCGACGCCAATCCGCGCGACGGGCGCGCTCGCGGCTTCGATTCCATTGTCGATCTGCCAAATTTTGCCGGTGGCATCTTCAGCTTCTGGAATCGCGAGGCCATTCGCCTGCTCGGCTCCGGTGTTTCGCTCACGACGGACGGCAGCCTCATTCCGTCCCTTCGTTCCACGAAAGAAGAAGGGCAAGCGAATTTCGTTAATCCAGGGATTCTCCTCGCGAACGCTGGCGCAGATTTTGACATCACACCCAAACTCAAAGGCTTTGCGAATTTCAACTACCTGCGCTTTGAGCGCACCGAACCGCTCGAATTTCTATTATTCGAATCTCCTATACGCCACAGCATTGGCGAAGACTTTGGCATCGGTGTGACGTACCGCCCTCCGCTCTCTGAAAACATCGTGCTGACTGGAGGCGCTTCCGCCTTGCAGCCCGGCGAGGGGTTCAAAGACATCTACACGAGCCGCACACTTTTCTCGCTTTTCGGCTCCGTGAAGTTTACGTTCTGAGGAACACATCGCATGACCTCGTCACGCACGTTCGAACGCTCTCTGCGAAACCTCGCTGTGCTCGGCGTCTCGGCGTTGTCTCTTCTGGTGGTCCTGCACGCGGAATCGTCCGCGAAATTGCGCGCCAAACAAGATGCTCCGCCCTTGCGAGGTCAATCGCAGGAAGAGGCCGCTCGTAAATCGGCGGGCTGCGTGTCGTGTCACACCTCGACCGACGAACCAACCATGCACCCCACGAAAACTGTTTTTCTCGGCTGCACCGACTGCCACGGTGGAAACTCTTCGATCAGAGTTACCGGCAGCAGCCCGCCTTACTCCGCCGAATACAAGGCCGCCAAAGAGAAAGCCCACGTCCAGCCTCGCGATGCGAGCTTCAAAGACCGTTCCGCTCTGCCCGAGCGAACGCTTACAAAATGGCTCAAAGAGGCCCCTGAATTCGTTAAGTTTGTGAATCCCGGCGACCTGCGCGTGGCGCCAGATACTTGTGGCGCTGCGGGCTGCCATGCCCGCGAAGTCCGTGCCTCGTCGACGAGCATGATGACTCACACCGGTCTTCTGTGGGGCGCGGCGCTCTACAACAACGGCGGGTATCCCGCAAAAAATGCGCATTTTGGCGAAAGTTACGATGGCAACGGCAAGCCGCAATCCATCAAAACGTTCCCAGCTCCGACGCCTGAGGAAACTCGCACCAAAGGAGTGCTGCCGGAGCTTGATCCTCTTCTGCGCTGGGAGATTTCTCAGCCGGGCAACGTTCTTCGCGTTTTCGAACGGGGCGGCAAAAAAAAGGCCGAGCTCGGCAACCCCACTCGCGAAGAAGACCCTGGAAAGCCTGATGACAAACTGAGCGACCGCGGTTTTGGCACGGAACTTCGCACCGACCCTGTTTTTCTCGGCTTGCAGAAAACTCGTTTGGTCGATCCCGTGTTGTCACTCCCCGGCACGAACGATCATCCTGGAGACTATCGAGCCAGCGGCTGCACAAGCTGCCACGTCATCTACGCAAACGATCGCGACCCGTCGCATTCAGGCGCCTATGCGCAATTCGGGCACTCCGGTTTCAGTGCCTCATCCGATCCGGCTATTCCGAAGAACGAGCCTGGGCATCCGATCAAACATGTCTTCACACGCTCCATTCCTTCGAGCCAGTGCATGGTCTGTCACATCCACCCCGGCACAAACATGCTCACGACCTATTTCGGGCTCACCTGGTGGGATAACGAAATCGACGGCGACAAAATGTATCCGCCAGAGCAACGGAATCCGTCAGAAGCGCTGCGCTACCAATCTTTTTTGCGCAACCCCGAAGCCGCTGCTGCCCGCGGCCTTTGGAGCGATGAGAAATTTCTCACAAGTCTTGGCAGTCCGGAATTCAACGCGAAATTAAAAACCACGCAATTCGCCGACTTCCACGGCCACGGCTGGGTGTTCCGCTCCGTCTTCGAGCACGACCGCAAAGGCAACTGGCTCGACAGAGAAGGCCAGCAAATCGCTTTCGATGATCCGGACCGTTTCGGCAAAGCCGTGCATCTGGCGGACATCCATCTTGAAAAAGGAATGCAGTGCAGCGACTGCCATTTTGCGCAGGACAACCACGGGAACGGGAAAATCTATGGCGAGCCTCGGGCCGCTGTCGAGATCGACTGCGTCGATTGCCATGGCACGATTCGCAACAAAGCCACGCTTGTTACTTCAGGACCGGCCGCTCCTGAAGGTGGACGTCATCTGGACACTCTGCGCACACCATGGGGCCTGCGGCGCTTCGAGTGGCGCGCCGATGGCGCATTAATTCAGCGATCCATGTCCGAAGAAAACAAGCAGTGGGAAGTTGTTCAGACCGCGGATTCCGTCACGCCCGGCAACGTGCATTTCAGCATGAAATCGTTTCGCGCCAAATTAATGACCAACGACGGCACCGCCGCATCGGAAATGCCGCAGGACGACCAGCATCTCGCCCATGGCAATTCGTCGATGACCTGCTACTCGTGTCACACGTCCTGGACGCCGACATGTTTCGGCTGTCATTTACAAATGACGGCCAACGCGCGAAAGCCCATGCTTCACAACGAAGGCACAACCACGCGCAACTACACGAGCTACAACTTTCAGGTTTTGCGCGATGACATTTACATGCTGGGCGTCGACGGCACCGTGACCGGCCACCGCATCGCCCCCGCGCGTTCCTCCTGCGCGATCCTCGTTAGTTCGCAAAATGCGAACCGCGACTGGCTGTACTACACACAGCAAACCATCTCCGCTCCGGGGTTTTCCGGACAGGCTTTCAGCACGTTTGTTCCGCACACCGTTCGCGCCAAGGAAACCAAGCAATGCAGCGATTGCCACGTCTCTGCCGCCAACGACAACAACGCCTGGATGGCTCAGCTGCTGCTGCAGGGCACGAACTTCATGAATTTCATGGGCCGCTACGTTTACGTGGCTACTGGCAAGAAAGGCCTCGAAGCCGTGGCTGTCGCAGAACATGATGAGCCCGAAGCCATTTACGGCAGCGACCTCCAGCGCATCGCATATCCGAATAACTACAAGAAATTCGTGGAACGCCAGCGCGCGCTCACCACCACTTTCGCGCACGAAGGCAATGTCCTCGATGTCCAAGCCCGCGGGGAATACGCCTACGCAGCGACCGGGCCTGGCGGCCTCCGCGTCTATGACATCGCAAACATCGACAATAAAAGCTTCTCCGAGCGCATCATCACTGCGCCGGCCTCACCCCTCGGCCAGCGCTTCTTGGTGCCCACCAAAAATGCGTTAGCCGTTGCCTCGCCGACCACGCTTGGCGTTGATCCCTTGCGCCAGCACCTCCCCGAAAACGAAGAGCAGCCAATCCATCTTATCTATGGTTTTCTCTACGTAGCCGACAGAGAAGAAGGCCTGGTCGTTATCGGCAACCCGGATCTGCAATCCGGTAGCCCGGGTATAGGAACATTGCTCGACGGCAATCCGGCCAACAATTTTCTCAAGCGCGCTCTGGCGTTTAATCCCGACGGCGTCTTGACCGGCGCGCGACGCATCACCATCGCCGGTACTTACGCGTACGTTCTCACGAACAAAGCGCTTGTGGTGGTCGATCTCGATAATCCTCTTGCGCCACGCGTCACGGCGACCATCGGTGCTCCGGAGCTGGACGATCCACGCGCGATCGCAGTTCAGTTCCGCTATGCATTTGTGGCGGACCGCTACGGCCTGAAAACTTTGGACGTGACGGACCTGGCGCATCCGAAAATGACGGCGAAGGGACGAGTGGCAACCGGGGATGCCAGAAACGTGTACGTGGCTCGAACTTATGCTTATGTCGCTGACGGAGAGTATGGAGTGGCCGTGGTCAATGTGGAAAACCCGGAAGCGCCGGTCCTCGAGCAGGAATTTGGCGGAAACGGGGAAATGAACGATGCCTACGACGTGAAGATCGGAATGGTTGCCGGGAGTGCGTACGCGTTTGTGGCCGATGGGGTGTACGGGTTGCGGGTGTGGCAAATTATTTCGCCGTGGGACGATCCCGCACACTTTTCCGGATTCAGTCCGCGTCCCACGCCGAAGCTTATCGCCACGGCGCGCACTCGCGGGCCCGCGCTCGCTATTTCCAAAGGCATCGACCGCGACCGTGCTGTGGATGAATCTGGCAATCAGCTCGCAGTCTTCGGCCGGCGAGGGGCACGTCCTCTTAATCGCGCGGAAATGCAGCGGCTGTATCAACACTCGCGCAACGGCGCGTTCTATGCCGTCACTGACGAGGCCGTCGAATCCGTTCACCCTGCTGCGTCTTCGTCCCTAACGTCCGTCTTCGCTCGCGCCCGCAGTTGGCTCAATTCTCTCTATTGAGGTGATGACCATGAATCGTCGCAAATTCCTCGACTCGACACTCAAAACCGTAACTGCAGCTTCTTGCGCATCTATTTGCGCAAACGCATTCGGCGCTTCTACACCTCAACAAAGCGCCGCCGCGCCGCCGCGTCCCCAGCTTGCTATTACTATGGACGATCCACGCTTGAAACTTGAAGCGAATCTCCGGTGGCCCGAAGCAAACGCACGTATTTTAAAGGCTCTGGATTCCCGCAACGTGAAAGCCGCTCTTTTTGTGTGCGGCATGCGAATTGACGAGAACGATGGCTCCAAACTGCTTTCCGCCTGGGACCAAGCGGGCCACCAAATCTGCAACCACTCCTATTCCCACTTGAACTATTGCGGTCCCACGTCCTATGCGGACTTTGCCGTCGATTTTTTGAAAAATGAAAAAATCACCGCACCCTATCACAACAAGACGCTTCTCTTTCGCTACCCGTTTCTAAAAGAAGGGGACACGGCTGACAAGCGCGACCGCTTCCGAACGCTTCTTAAAGAGAGTGGCTACCGCGTGGGACACGTCACCATTGACGCTTCGGACTGGTACGTCAATCAGCGCATGGCCGACCGCCTCCTCAAAGAACCGAAGTTCAATATCCAGCCGTATCGGGACTACCTCATCGCGCATCTTCTGGACCGCGCTTCGTTCTACCGACAGCTGGCCATGGACGTCCTAAGCCGGGACATTCGCCATACCCTGCTTATTCATTACAATACCTTGAACGCTTTGGTCCTGCCCGAGGTGATGGCGGCCTTCGAGACCGCTGGCTGGCAATGGATTGACGCTTCCCTGGCGTTTCAAGACGACACCTTCCGCCTGCAGCCAAAGACCCTCCCAGCCGGGGAAAGCTTGGTATGGGCGCTTGCCGCCGAAACAGGCCGTTTCAAGGACCGGCTCCGCTATCCCGGGGAGGACGACGTCTACGAGGAACCTAAGATGAAAGCCCTGGGCCTCTAGCCGAGTGGCCCTGGAGCTTTTTTCACTTTTCCTTCGCTGTTGGTATCTCCTTCTAGACACGCCTTTTGTTGCTCTTTGGTATCCGAAAAGGTGCCCATCTCCTTTCCTTTGTATCTTTTAACCTTAGGGCACATCTAATCGAGGTATAATGAATCGTTCACGTTTTTAACGCATAGCACCCATCAAAATAATTCGTGGGCCCCCCGGCTTTAACGAGGCTATCGTTGTAGGTGTAGGGGGCGACGGGCACCGGCGACAGAGCGGGCCAACTTCGCTGAAGGCGAGAATATAAGTAGCAAGAAGGAGTACTAGAACATGCTAAAGCATTACTTACTGGCGAGCGACTTTGACCAAACATTGAGCTTCAACGACTCCGGAGTCGCGCTCTCCGAGCTCATCGGCTTTCATGGGTTCCACGACAAGGTCAAGGGCCTTGCGGAGATGAACCTCGTCCAACAGGGCGCGGAACTTAGCTATTTGATTTTGCACGACCCGGAATTCCGGCGGGTTCGCCGCGACCACTTGGTCGAGACGGGTAAGCGCATCCGGCTGAAGCATAACGTGGCACTGTTCGCGCGCGCTCTCGACAATCTTTCCGAAGGTTACAAGTTTCATTTCAACGTGATTTCCGCGGCTCCACAGGAAATTATTCAGTCCGCGCTCGAGGGTATAGTGCCGCCGCAAAATATTTTCGGCACGCGTTTCCGCTACAACGAATCGACCGGCGAAGTCGAATCCATTATTCGCGCTTCGGCCGGATGGGGCAAAATCACCGTTCTCGAAGAGCGCCGCGCTGAGCTGAGCATCAGCCATGATCACATCATCTACATGGGCGACGGCAGCTCCGATATTCCTGTGATGATGCACGTTAATCAACACGACGGCCTGACGATCGCAGTCTCCGAGGCCAAGTTCATCACGCGCGTGGCGAAGCGGACCGTTCTTAGTGATAACGCCATGAGCGTGCTCGTCCCTGTGCTTGAAAAGGTTCTGAACTGGGATTCGGCACACATTCGGCGCTTGTTCACTTCTTATGGTTTGAATCTCCTGGAGTGGGACAAAGTGCGCACGGACATGCTCACCATTCAGGATTCCGCTGAGCCTGCGGCGGCTGCTTCTTCCGCTCACGCGCATTAGGTTCGTTTAGACCTTAATTTCGTATAGAAAAGAAAGTGCGGCCGTCTCTGTTGAAGACAGCCGCACGCCTGGTACCCAAATCCTGCGGACTACTGCGAGCCGAACCTGAATTCGATGATTTCTGACGTCTCCTTCGGGCCGGGTTCAAATTCGGTTTGCATCGCTGCTTTTTCTGCCTCCGATGCCAGCACCGGATGGCCGCCGACGACATGGGTTCTCTTCACTTTGCCGTCGGCTCCAATGGTTACTTCAATTTTCACCACGCCCGTGAGGTTCAGCTTTTTGGCAAGGTCAGGGTACTGCGGTTTTCCCATGGTCTTGACCCTGCGCTTCGAGCCCGGGGCATCCCCCTCTTGAGCACGCAGACAAACTGTTCCGAAGCTCGCAGTGGCAAGCACCGCGAGCAGACACACCAGTATTCTGTTTGCTCTTTTCACCATTCATGTCCTTGAAGCCGGAAAGTCCGGCTGAATTTACGCCCAGGTTGCGATTTGCATTTGAGGAGCCAGATTTTCGAGCGGAGCGCTCGGTGTCCGGCTTTCTCAAGAAATTACTTAGATTCAGTAAGTTACACAGCGGCCTGGACTGGAAATTCATCCATTTTCGGACTCAACCTACGTCGTTTTATCTCATGCTCAAACGGTTTAAGCGTAACTGTCTCGATTTGAGACTGCCTCTCGGTGCTTTGCGCGGCTTCGTCGTTCACGCAGCTCACCTTGCGGGTTTTCGAGGGTTTTGAGTAAACCCCTCGTCCTCGGTTACAATCTCCCCGCGGAGGCCGCATGTCCAAGAAATCCATTCTGATGCTCATTGGCGATTACGTCGAAGACTACGAGGTGATGGTCCCGTTCGAGGCGTTACAGATGGTCGGCCATACGGTGCACACGGTCTGTCCTGGCAAAAAGGCCGGCGATTTTGTTGCGACCTGCATCCATGATTTCGAAGGCCATCAGACGTACACGGAAAAGCGCGGCCATAATTTCGCGCTGAACGCCACGTTCGATCAGGTCAAACCCGAAGACTACGACGCACTCATGATCCCGGGCGGTCGCGCAGTCGAATACCTTCGCCTCAATCCCCGCGTCATTGAAATCGTCCATCACTTTTCGAGAACCAACAAACCTCTCGCCGCCATCTGTCACGCTCCGCAAGTTCTGGCCGTGGCGGGAGTCCTGAAAGGGAAAAACTGCAGCGCCTATCCGGCTACCGGCCCTGACGTTACTCTCGGCGGCGGCACGTATGTCAGCCTTCCGATGACCGAAGCTCTTGTCGACGGCAACCTCGTTACCGGCCCAGCGTGGCCAGCGCTCCATTCTTGGCTCGCCAAATTCCTGGGCGTACTCGGCACCAGAATTGAACTATGAATTCCGAAGATTCCTTCGGCGCAATGCAACGATCGCGAGCTGACTGACGCTCCATCCTTTCTTGGTGTTTATCTTTCGATGGGCCGCAGGCGCCGGATCGCATTGGGTGCCAGCGACAATACAAAGTTTTCGATCGCGACGCGTTTCCGCTGATAACTGACGCCCAGGAAGATCACCACCAATCCGATCAAGGTGAGTGCCAGTGGGAACAGCATGGAATCCTTGAAAATCGAATACGACAGGTGTCCCAAATACCCGAACACTCCCATTGCCCCGAAAACCAAAAACGCGCGCCGCTCTAGAAAAACCGCAACGAACATGAGCCCCAAATTGATCAAACAGTAGACGAGTTTCCGCAATTCACTACCGCTTTCCATCAAGGAGAGTCCGCCCCAGAAGGCCATCAGCCCGAAGAGGTAGCCCCAGAAAGCGAAATCTTCTTTTGTGCGGCGGTCGATGAGGTAGGAAACCAGCAGGATCACTGCGCCAAAACACAGCGAAACCCAGAGTCGTTCATTCCAGGAAAACTCCTTTCGGCCGAAAAGCATCGGCGTGAGGTCCATAGACATGTACCACAGGGAGAACGCGATCGGAAAAGTCAGGAACGGGAACCGGACGAAACACAACGCGATAAGTCCCGTTATGATTGTGCCGGCTTCCATGATGAGCCAGCCTGCATTCACCCAGATATGATAGTCACGAAAAGTGCCCGGATCGCTTTCAGGCCACATTCCGAGCATCCGCTCTACGCCGTAAATCACTAGCGGCGTCATCCACACTGCCAGTGTGAACAAGAGTCCGCCCGGCACGCGCAGATTGTCGCGCCTCCACAGCGTCCATCCGGCGGCAACGAACAGAACCGCGTAAACCGACGAAATCACGAAAATTCCACTACCGCCGAAGCGCTCCCAGCCCAGTGTCATAAACCATCCCATCGCAGACATCACCACGAGCGCGCCAAAGTAATACGCCACGTGCGCGAAGTCGAAGGATTGGCGTTCCGGGTTGGGCCTCTCCAGTCGGGACCAGAGAGCGGCGGCCTGATCTGCGCCCAGCACGCCTTCTCTTACGGCAGAGTCCAGATCCTCTCGGGTGATTTTCATCGCTGCCCTCCATCCCACTTAGCTAAGCTAGAATGAACACGGGGCAAGAACTTGCGCCGGGTGAAGGGTAGATTCTGCTCTCGCATCCCCTTTTCTTTCCACGTTTCGTTTCCGGCCCTTTCCTGCCCGCCATCGGCGAACTCGCAAAATCGTCAGTGAAAAGGGGCAAAGCGCAAGAACCGTCCAAGCCGCCGATTGAATCATGTCAAAAATTAATCTGGCTACTCTCTTCCTAAAAACACTTCCACAGGGGATAATTTCCTGTTGGGCATCCCGCGAAAGGGCGATCCTAGAATCATGGCAAATATCAACACAAAGAAAGGCGTCATCGGCATTCTGACTGGAGGCGGCGACGTCCCCGGTCTGAATCCTGCAATTCGCGGTGTCACGATCCGCGCGCTTCATGAGGGCTATCAGGTCATCGGCTTCCGTCACGGATGGGCCGGCCTCGTGGATATGGTCCGCGAAAAGGACTACGACAATTCCGACAACTTTCTAGTGCTCACGCAGGAAGTGGTGGATCGCGCTGCGCGCACCGGCGGCACGTTTCTCCATTCCTCGCGCACGAATCCCGGCCGCGTCAGCAAATCCAACGTCCCCGCCCATCTGAAGGAAGCGTTCCACACGGAGAAAAACGATCTCACTCCAGAAGTCCTCAAGAATCTGGCCTGGCTGGGTATCGACACGCTCATTCCTATCGGAGGTGACGACACTCTGAGCTACGGTGTCCGCCTCCACAAGGAGGGCTTTAAAGTCATCGCCATCCCGAAGACGATGGACAATGACGTCCCGGGCACGGATTACTGTATTGGCTTTAGCACCTGCGTCACACGCACTCTACAGCTCGTCAATGACCTGCGAACCTCTGCCGGGTCGCATGAGCGCTTCATGGTCATCGAAGTTTTCGGTCGCTACGCCGGATATACGGCAATGTTGCCCACCATGGCCGGAGCCGCCAATCGCTGCGTTATTCCGGAGTACAAGTTTGATATCGAACGTCTTACCGAGTTGCTTGTCAATGACCGGGCCAAGAATCCCAGCCGTTACTCAACCGTGCTGGTTTCCGAAGGTGCCATGTTCGAAGGTGGCGAAATGATTTTCGAGGGCGAGACCGCGGATGCCTATGGCCACAAGAAGCTAGGCGGCATCGGCGACATCGTCTCGGACAAAGTAAAAGAACTCTCCAAGAAATATAACAAGGGCAAGACCATTGAGGTAGTTAACCAGAAACTGGGCTACCTCGCACGTTGCGGCGACCCTGATGTTGTTGACTCCATCGTGCCCATGGCTTACGGCAATATCGCGCTGGAATTGCTGTTAAAGGGCGTCCACGGCAGACTCGTCGTTCTTCATAACGGCAGCTACGGAAATATTCCTATCGAAACGATTACCTCTACAAAGAAAATTGTGGACATCAAGGAACACTACAATACCGAGCGGCTCCGGCCGCAATTTTCCAGCTTTGAGGCCAAGCCCTTGTTTCTGATGGGTAGCTGATCGGCACTTCAACTCGGGCGCTCTAAGTCCGTTTTGCCATGCGAATGACGGTAAGCGAGAGACCGTTATTCAGGGGAACCTCGATATTCTGCACGGCGATATAACCTTTCGCTCCGAAGAGCTTAGCCCCCGTTAACGTCGCTCCCATTTCGTAGCTTGTAAAACCGGCCTCGCGAGCCGCGGTTTCACACGCTTCAAGAATCTTGCTGCCGACGCCTCGGCGCGCCCACTGCGGATGAATGAAGAACGCCCGAATCTTCGCTGCATCGCGCTTGGGGTCCAGTAGCGTGTCCTCTCGCCCCGCCCAATGATCACTGCCGTAGAGCGTCTTGCGCTTGCTCCAACCCCCGCACCCAGCGATAACCCATTCCGATCCACTGTTTTTTCCTTGCGTGGTTTTCGCCGTGTCCGGCAACACATCAATAGTCTTGGCTTCCGCAACAAGATAAGTACCGTCCTCAATCAACTTGCTGTCCACCCCAAATACTGACTGCAGGGCGCCTTCCATCTGCGCTCGCGTGTAGTCTTCCGTCTGCAGTTCACGCACGGATGTCTCAATCAGTCGCGTGAGCACAGGAACATCCGCTAGTTCAGCCTTTCTGATTCGAACCTCAACGTTTTTCACTGACTGGTCCCTAGCCCTTCGCCTTGCCCTTCAACAACTTCGCAACTTTTTCGATTTCTTCCGTCCGCTTATACATCTGCACCGAGAAAACCTGCGTCGTCGCCGTCTTGTCGACCTGTTGCTTCAATTCGCTGGCCAATTGATACAACCGCTCGACGCCGGCACGAAACTCTTTTTCGTTCTGCTGTAATGCCGTTCTCTTCGCCTTCCCCGCATCCGTTTTTTGTGCCTGTTGTTCCGCTGGATTTTCTTGCTCCGCCGAAGGCGGAGGAAGTGGAAATGGCGCTCTTTTCGTTTGTGCAAACGCAGAGCCACCCGGTGAAGCAGTACAACTCGCCACCGCAGCCAATGTCATCAGGAACCAGCGCCTCGTTTCTCGCATTGCCCCTCCTCAACTACCCCTCTCTGCTGGCATCCATTCTGTCACTTGTTCCCCCAGTGTATTCAAGCTATTCGCGATGCGATCGGCCTCCACATTTGCGAGCGCATACTGTTGCGTCTGCGGCCCTCCCGATTGCAGCAGTCGTTGCTGGTCCTCCCGCAAATCCGGAAAGTCTTTCGGTCGAATCTTCGTTCCTCGCAACATTTGGGCCAGCAACGCCAGCGTTTTCTTCACGTCTTCGGCAAACGTAGCGAACTCTCGACGCGCCCGCGTCGGCGGCGTATTCCTCCATCCCGCTTCCAAAGCCATCACCGCATTTACGAAACGGTGCGAACTCACTAGCATCGCGTTCAGCCTGTTTATCTGTTCTGCGGTTGTACCAGGTTCCACACTCACGCGGTCGATGGACGCTTCCAGATTTGAACGCGCCCGCCGCGCGGCCAAACGCTTTTGGTCCAGTTCGCGAGAGTCCTTTAGTTTGCCTTCTGCGCCGGTATCACTTGCCAATCTCATATATTGCTGTGTCAAAGCATGGAAATATTCCCGATAGGCGTCCAGCATTTGTGCGATTCGCTCGGACACGCCGGCGCGCTCCCACGTCGGCCAGGTCCAATAGGCGAGCAACGCGAGGCAGCCGCCGGCGATGGTATTCATTCCGCGCGCCCAGATCACTTCGCTTGGTGCTACTCCGAGAACGGTGATCAACAGCACAATCAGCGCGCTAACGGCAATCGCGAAAATCCCGTAGTTCGCCGGCCCGATCCAGCGCAGAAGAAATGTAATTACGAGAATCTGTAGGATCAGCGAAGCTGTCGTCTGCGGAAGAAAATGAAACAGCGCCGTGGCCAGAAAGAGTCCTGCAATCGTTCCCGCAATGCGTAACACTCCCCGCGTGAACGTCGACGTGAAGTCCGGCTTTAGCACAATCACCGTGGTCATCGGCAGCCAATACGACCGGTGCCAGTCGAGACTGCGCCCCACTAAATCAGCTACCGCCACGCAAATGGCGAGCCGTAGGGCATGCCGGAACGCCGAAGACTGTAGATTCAGATTTGCGCGCAACGTCGCGAGGCTTCCGCGGAATCGCAGCGACCACGGCTGCTGAGCTTCCTGTCTCGCAATTTCAGCGTCCCCCAAGGGTGTGGCATGGTTGGCCAGCTCAAGCGCCGCCCGCAGTTGTCCGTTCAGCGCCGTCATTTGATAGCGCGCGTCTCGCAGCACCGCGGCAAGGAACGAAGCTGTCGCGCCCTTACTTCTTTCGCGCAACTCCTTCGTGATCGCTTCCAGTTCCGCCAATTGCGTCTCGGCTATCTTCACCGGTACATCCGTCCCCAGCGAAACCCTTATCGACCTCAACACGCTCCCCGCCGCCCGCAAGTATTTGTCAAGAATGTCTAAACCGGGATGCGTGGGACTCTCCCGTTGCAAGCGCACCCACAACCGCGAAAGCGTCAGCAAGCTCAGCTGTATGCGTTCCGCCTGGCTCAAAAGCGCGCGATACCGCACGCCCTCGACGGTCGCGTCGCGACTAAGACCGGAGAGCGCCGCCTCCGCCTGGGAGCTGCTCTGCGATGCTGGCAGCGCGGTCGCCGTCTGCGCAGGCGTTTCCGCGCTTTGCCCCAGCTCGAGATAGAGTCTCGCCAGCGCCCGTCGTTCCGGATCGTAGCGCCGCACCGGCCACATCGCGATCGAGAGTCCCGTTTGCAGCAGTCCGCCTGCCAGCGCCAGCAATCCAGAGAGCGCCGCCTGCCGCGCCGTCAACGGTTGCGCCGCATACACGAGCAGCGACACTGTGCTGATCACTCCCAGATCCCCGGCCGTAGTGCTTATCGAAACGACGAGCCCGCCCACCAACGCCCACATGCTGGCAATCACCACTGCCAACAAATGATCGCTACCGGAAATTGCTCCCGCAAACACCGCCATCGCGCACAACGCACTTGAAAGCACCATGCGCCTCGCCCGCGCCGCATAGCGATCGCTTCCATCCGAATACGAAACGTTCAACGCGCCGATCGCCACTGCCAACCCGCCGCGCGGCATCCCCAGCGCATACCCGCCAATCAGCGGCAGAACAACGCCCGCCGTGTTTCGCAGCGCCAGGTACGGCTGTAATTTCGAAGAATCAAATCGCGTGAGGATTCGCCAGAAACGTTTCGCAGCCCCTTCGTCCGCGGGAGTCAGCGCGGCAGCCGGCGCGTGCGGGCCCTGAACAACGGTTTTCGCTTCGGATGCCACCGTGCTTCCTAGAATAGTCGACTCGCGAATCTTCCGATACATCCGTGGTCCGGAGGCTTTCCGGACTGCCGAAGAATGTACCTACATCTCTCCCCTTCACATCCAAGAACGGAGCACCTTTGGGAGCACAACATGCCGCAACGTCATCTTGGAAAAAATGGTCCACTCGTTTCCGCTCTCGGGCTTGGCTGCATGGGCATGTCCGAATTCTACGGCACTCGCGACGATGCCGAATCCATCGCCACAATTCACCGTTCCATCGAGCTGGGCATGAATTTCCTTGATACCGCCGATGTTTACGGCTACGGCGACAACGAAGTTCTCGTCGGGAAGGCTATTCGTGGTATCCGCGACAAAGTCTTCCTCGCTACGAAATTCGGAATCGTGCGCGACAAGGCCAACGCCGCCTTACGGGATGTCAACGGGACTCGCGCTTACCTCCGTGCCTCTTGCGACGCCAGCCTGAAGCGTCTCGGTGTCGACGTCATCGATTTGTACTATCAGCATCGCGTCGATCCCAAAACGCCGATTGAAGAAACTGTGGGTGCGCTCGCCGAGCTTGTCCACCAAGGAAAAATCAGATTTATCGGTTTGTCCGAAGCCTCCGCGGAAACGATTCGCCGTGCGCACAACGCCCATCCCATTGCCGCGCTGCAAACCGAGTATTCCCTATGGACACGCGACCCCGAGGACGAAATTCTTCCCACCACGCGCGAACTGGGCATCGCTTTCGTGGCGTACAGCCCGCTCGGGCGCGGTTTTCTGACCGGCCAGATCAACCGTTTCGAGGACTTCGCGCCTGACGACTACCGCCGCTTTTCGCCGCGGTTTCAGGGCGAGAATTTCCAGAAGAACCTCGATCTGGTCGCCCGCGTGGAATCCATCGCTAAAGAAAAGAGCTGCAAGCCCAGTCAGCTAGCGCTGGCCTGGCTGCTAGCTCAGGGTGAAGACATCATCCCCATTCCCGGCACGAAGCGTCGGAAATACCTGGAAGAAAATTACGGAGCGCTCGGTGTGAACCTTTCCGCTAGCGACTTGGCGCGCATCGAGGAAATCGCTCCGCACGGCGCTGCAGCGGGCCAGCGTTATCCGGAACACATGATGGCGCTGATCAACAAGTAGGCAGGTTCAAAAAATCGTCGCTGTTCTCAGCGTCCGCCAGTGCGCAATGCCGGCAGCACGAAGATGGGCTTAACTTCTTTTCGCTTGGCCCAATCGTGATACGTGTGGCACTCAAAGCATCGAGACTCCGCATGCTCTGGTCCCGGCGCGTGGCAGGCCTTGCAGGTCGCAATCCCCGGCAACAGTATGTCGCCAGTCTCCGTGCTGCTCAGCGCCTTTTCATGACAGCTTACGCAGGAAAATCCCTGGTGCCTATCATGGTCGAATTTCGCATGCGGCATCCATCGCACCGTCGTGCGCGCCGGCTCTATGATCGGCAAATTGTGCTGCCGCGTGCCGCCCGCCAGCGCATGGCATTGTTTGCAAGTTTTCCGCCACAAAAGTTCCTCGGCATCGTCGATCCGTGCCGAGACCCACTCATGCGCTGTGTACACCTTAACGGCCGCCCGCACCGGCTGCCCGGTCAAATCGCGGTCCGGATCATGCGCCTCGCGCAACTCTGCCGGGTGCGCTGCAATATACTCGGTGAATTTCTTCACAAGAAAGGCGTGCACTACGTCCGGCGTGTCGTGCGGAACACCCTCATTGAAGCGTTTGTCAAACGCCAGCGAATGACACCCCGCGCACGCGTTCGCAAACTTCACCGGCGCCATCAGCTCGCTCCCGCTCCTCGGCCGGTACTCGGGAAGTGTGCCCGTAGGAGGGGGAAGCGCTTCTTCTCGCGCGACGTAACTCGTTTGGGACAGCATGTATTTCACATCGGCATAGGTCCAATTTGTGGCAACTCCCGCGGTCCCGCTGGCCTTGACGGAAATTATCGTTCGCTCGGCTTCACTCCTGTGGCAATCCCGGCACTCCAACCGCACGTTAGGCCCGTTCGGCGCGCGCCGTATAGGCCGCATATGAATTGCATGATTCACTCGGATAGTCCCCGGATCGCGCCCACTTTCGCGCAGTGAAGCGAAGTCAGGGTGCCCCCGCTCGAAACTCGCAATGTGCATGGCGTAAAGAATGGGGCCGCTACTCGCCTTCAAATCCCTATGGCATTGCGCGCAACTCTCGTTACCTACCGCGACCTTATTTACGCGTCCACGGTGCTCGGTATGGCAGGTGACACAACCGGTTGCACTCGTCTCCGCCGGGTGGTGCATCGGCCCATCGTGGCATGACAAACAAGCCGAATCACTGGCCTTCGCGGAAAACGTTCCCGCTGTTTGCACATGACACGCCGCGCACTCCGTTTCCAACACCGCGTGCGCCGCGCTCATCCTCCCGGCCGAATAAACACGAGAGTCTCGGGCAAATCCGTGCCATGCAATCCAAACGAGCGCGATCGCAGGCAAGGCCATGCTTAGCCAGAACTTCGCGCGCTTCAGCAGCGTGGGCCTCTTGAAATAATTCAGGTCGATCCGCTGCGCCAGTTTTTTAGTTGTTCGTGTTCTGGCCACTCGTTACCCCGAGATCGCTCGGCGCTTCATCAATACCGCAGTGCCATCACGGCATGCACGGCCCCCAGCACAATCAGCGCCAGGGAGAGCGGAATGTGAACCAGCAACCATCCATGTAACAAAAGATGAAGCTGCTCCTGGCGCACCAATTGCCGTGCCTCATCGCAAACATCTTCCAGGTCCTGCAGCGTCGCTTGCGTCGATTCCGGCATCAGTGTCCGCAGACCGGAAAACGCCCCGTGCGCATCGTCTGCGCTGCCCAGCCGCGATCCGCGATGCTCCGGCTGCTCGAGGAATGGCCGCATCTCGCCCAAATAAAACCTCCGCAAGGGTGCACACTCCTCTTCAGGTAACAGTACCGTTTCCGCGGCAGCTGCTACTACGGTTCCGCCGCTCGTCCTCGCCATGTCTCGCACCGCGCTGAATCCACCCGCGCGCTGCACTTCCTGTTTATTCGAGTTGCCGATTCCGAGTGGACCGCATACCGTCTCGACGGCGCGGTCCGCTTCCTCCAGAAGCAGATTACGCACACTGCCGATTTCGTCGTAGATAGTTTCCAGCTTCACGTCGGTGGTCATCACACGTGGCACGTAGTGTTGCAGCGCAGCCCCGAGTACGCCGCTCACGACGGTAACAATCAGCAGCCACATCAAGACGCTGGTTAGCGTCCCGCCAAAATGAAATCCACCATGAAACAGAATCACCGGCAAGCTCAACAAGCCCAGCCACAAGTGCCCGCGCATCCACGCCTGCGCGCGCCCAATTCGCCAGACGGGCACCCGTTTGCGCGCCCCCAGCAGCGCCGCGAATATCATGAACGCGAAGCCAATCACGCCAAACGTCAAGCCCAGTGCGCTCCCGCCGCTCGGCCCGGTTGGCGCATTCACCGCATATGACACGTAAACGGCCGTGAATACCGCAAACATCGCCAGCGATGCGATTGCCCATCCTCGCTGTGACTTATCAATTCGCAAGCAAAGTTCCCCGCACAATCATTTTGCCGCTCTGCCGCCCAGCATTTCCGAAAAAAATGTCCGCGGGTCCACGCGATGCGCCGCATCGTGCGGGCACGCATAGACGCAGCTCGGTTCTTTGAGATGCGTGCATAGATCGCAGGAGGTGGCCTTCTGCTTTACGACGGCTTTCTTTCGGCCCGGCTGTTCCAGGTCTTCCACGAACACCTCAAACGGATGCAAATTGATATTTCCGTATGGACAATTTCGCGCGCACAAGCCGCAGCCGATGCACCAATCCTCAATAATCACTTCGAGTGAATTTCGTCGCCGGATTGCTCCCACTGGACATCCGACCATGCACAGTGGGTCGCGGCACTGCCGGCACGACGTCGCCACCAGATACTGTTCGAACCGCAGCCCCTCGCGCACTAGCCGCGTGATTCCGTCATGGGCGTCGGCGCATGCGTGCACGCAAGCGTCGCAGCGCGTGCAATTGTGTAGGTCGAGAATGAGCAAGCTCTGGGCTTCCATCAAACCTTGTGAAAGGAACTGATCAATGGGCACGCTGCGAGCCGTTTGCAACCGTAGCTGATTCTGCGCGCCACGCTCTGCCGCCACCACTTCAAGGCCCTGCCGCACGCTCGGGAAGCGCTTCACCATGTCACGAAAATCGTCGCCGGAGATACGCACCACCTCCACATGATCCAGGGCCGTGCAAGTTGCCGTCCGGACACCGCCGCCGAGCATTCCGATTTCTCCGAAATAGTCTCCGCGCGAGAGATAAGCAAGTACAAGCTCGCCACCGGGATACGTCTCGGAAATCTTCACAAATCCGATGCGCACAAGATAAAA
>Ga0207103_10100_pt1 | contig 25272 bp, 16 predicted proteins | sample Alteio_BWMinHeat_81_FD_153546 | JGI IMG/M metagenome (GOLD analysis project Ga0207103, IMG submission 153546) | Enriched cells from forest soil in Barre Woods Harvard Forest LTER site, Petersham, Massachusetts, United States -... | ecosystem: Environmental > Terrestrial > Soil > Temperate forest >...
AAGCCGCAAGGGCCGTTCGTCGCAGTCGCCGCCCGGATCACCAGCCCGGTCCTCGACGCCGGCTGTGGCACGGGCGAACACGCCTTGTTCTTCGCTGGCCGGGGCCTCCGGGTCACCGGCATTGACTTCGTGGAAGAGGCGATCCGGCGAGCCAAGGCTAAGGCGGCCGACCGGGGCCTGTCGGTGGAGTTTCTGGTCAAGGACGCGACCAGGCTGGGCGACTGGGGCGAGCGCTTCGCCAGCGTGATCGACAGTGGCCTCTTCCACGTCTTTTCGGACGACGACCGGCGGCGCTACGTGCAGGGACTGGCGCAAGTCGTCGATCCGGGCGGCCGGCTGTTCTTAGCGTGTTTCCGCGACGAGGAGCCGGGGACCGAGGGGCCGCGGCGCGTGTCGCGTCAGGAGCTGTACGATGCGTTTGCCGACGGCTGGAAGGTTGAATCCATCCAACCCGTCCAGTTCGAGATCCGCCCGGATTTCACCGAGGTCAAATTCTCGCCCGGCGGGCCGATGGCCTGGTTCGCGATCATCCAGCGGGCCCAGTGACGATTGGGAATATTAGAAATGCCTTTCTATCGCGATCATTTTTACCTCCATTTGCCGGGTTTTGCGGCGCCGGTGCGTCATTTCCGAGAGTGTGGCAACGTGGCAAAGTCACTCATGCGATGTCACAAGTCCTTGCGATTTAATGTCTTAGGTCACACGGTACTTTGGCACCCGGCCTCGCAATTTGGCAAACTGGCAAAGAACTTGGATACCTCGTCGTTGCAATCATTTGATGCAAAGTTTGCAATTCTGCAACGATCTGATACGGTCTGCAACGGTCTGCAAAGATTGCAACGGGGGTATGTGCAAAACGTGCAAGGATGCAACGAATCACGGGCTCAATTCGATGGCCTAGAAGGGTGGCCGCAGTCACCCGCTCAATTGGACGCCGCTGGACGAAGTTGGCTCAGTGACAAGAAAAACACGGTGCCGTCCGTGAGAGGAACGAAGGCTCGATCTTTGTCAAAAGAGACCGGAGAAGCAGTCGGGGCGACATTGGCGCCCAAGAGAAATCCGCCCGGTTTGGTTTCTTTTCCGGTGGCCGGCTCCAGGCCGACTACCCGTCCCGCGACATCGGCGACGACAATCAGATCGTCAATCAGCTCCGGCTGACCGACAATGACGCCGCCATTACTCTGATATTCCCAGGCCGGCTTGTCTTGGGTCCAATCAATCGCGACCAGGCGGCGTTGGTTGACGACGCAGAGGATTTGATTGCCGCGAAGAAACGGCCCGGCAGTGACACGACCCACGGATTGATCCTTGCCGGCCAAATTCCAAGAGCGAATCTTATTCAGATTATTGCCTCGCAAAAGGCGAACGAATCCACCCGCATCGGCCACGCACACTTGCAAATCGGCCGGATTGTTCTTGTTAGGTATGACCAGCGGCAGGCTCACGAGCCGGTGAGGCAACTCGGCAGGCGGCTCCCCTTTGTAGAGTTCGCCCTGCGGCCAATGCCAGCGACTCAATCCCCGGCTGCCGTCGGTGGTGAGAAAATCTTCGCCATTCAGGACGACCACGTGGCCACGCGCGCCTTCGTCGGCATGGCGAGCTCGCCAGCCCGGACCGAAACTTTCCCGACTACCATCCAAAGGCTGCCGCAGCAAGTTGCCGTCGTCCAATGGCACCAGCAAACTGGCGCCCATCAAGCTGGGAGTTCCACCTAGCCGCGCCTTGGACAACGAGAACGTCTTTTCGATCAGGTCCTTCCCCAATTCATAGTGCCGTACCAGGAGATCGAAACTCCGTTCACCGCTCTGACCTCCCTTTTTCACGCAAGCCACCTCGTAAGCCGACTTGCCGTCAGGCCCGGCGAGCAAATATGCTTCGCCTTCGATGTTTTCCAGGGATTCCGCCAGAATGTCACCTCCCGTTTGCCAGCCCGATTTTGACGGATTCGGGAGGCGACCGGATTCAAACCGAAAAAGCGCGCCCCCTTGATCGAGAGCGAGAATCTCGGTGCCCAAGACGACCGGCTGTCCCTGGCACACCATTCCCAATTGCCGTTGCCAGCGAATCTGCCCATCCTCGGAGGACACGGCCGTCGCCACACAAGCCGGCCGAGAAATCGATTGGGTGACCGTGAATAAAGTTTTGGTTTTATCGTTGACCTGGGCGGCATGAAGCGGGATGCCGAGTCCGACGGGTCGACGCCACATCGGGGTGATTTTCTGCCGGTACTTATCCCAATGGACCCGTTGCAGGTTGCCGTTGGCCAACACCCACAAGTCGTCGTCCCGCACTTGAATCACCTGCGAGCGGACCGGGAAGCTGGAATTGGCGCCGAGCGAGATTTCTTGCGCCGCCTCGGGGAAAATGGGCTTGTCGTCATTTCCCTGTTGCTGAATGCCGAACAACCCCAATACACCGGCATCGGTGGTTAATACCAGTTTCTCCCCGTCGCAAAACGGGGGAAACCATGACCAGCCGCGAATCCGCGGCTCGGGTTGCAAAGCGGAAACTGGGACTGTCCCTTCCACCGGCAAGCCAAAGGCCCGCAGCTTCATCGCCTCCAGCCCGTCGGTTTGGCTCAAGACGAGATAGCGCGCCTCTCCGGACGCATTCGGATTCTTTTCCATGGCATCGGAACCGCCGACCAGGATCGGCTCCGAGCGCAGCGTTCCACTGGGATGGCCGGATTGCAAAATGCCCACACACTTCTTCTGATCCACGTCCAGCACATACACGTTCAAGCTGTCGGCGGGAAAGTAAATCAGGTTGCTTCCGGGAAGATGGGCGCCTCCCAAGGTCAGCGGCAGCCCGAGCTTGTACCAGCCCAATAGATGGCCCGTGACGAATTCAATCTCGTGGACCTTACCGTCCACCGTGGGCACATAAGCCCGTAGGCCGACGACCACCGGCTGAGCCTGACAAGCGGCCTGCAAGTCATACTGCCAAAGGATTTTTCCGCTGTGAAGATCGCGAGCCGCCAGCGTGTTGGTTTCAGAAACCACGACGAGCACCATCTCCGGCGCTGTTTCCGTGGCGGCCAACTTCACGGGTAATCGTGAATTATCGACGCCAAGGCGCGTGGCCCATAGGAGCGATCCGCCCTTCTCGGCCAAGGCATAAAGGATGCCACGGACCATCGCCAGGACAACGCCGTCGCTGGCCGCTGTCGGCGCGGCCTGGATATTCAACCGCGGCGTCACCAGCAGTCCCGGCTGCCCTGAATCGGGGACGGAGCGCGGCGCGGGATTCGGTGGCAAAGGCTCATAGGAAACTTGCGATCTGAGTCCTTCTTTCAGACTCGCGATCAGTTTGGTGAATTCCGGGTCCTTTTGAAGCCCTTCCTGTCGGCCCAGGCTTTCGGCGCGGAGGATATCCTCGGGCGTGGAATGCAAAGTTTTGATTTCCGCAAGCGCCTTTTCCCGCCGCTCGAGTTTGGTGATGGCGATGTCCAACTCGGCGAAATTATCAGTGAGTTTCTTGGTTTCCTCGTTTGCATAACCTTTCGGTGCGAATGGCTTGGCCTCCTCCCAGGCTTTTTGGGCCTCGGAAAGCAGTCGGCGGGCAATATCGATGTGCTCCGGCGGAGAAAGATTTTGTTGGGCGAGCGTGGAAACATCCTCGATCGACCGCAGATAGGTCAGCCAAATGTCTTTGGAGTTTTCTTGCAGTTTCTGGTCGCCCGCGTGGCTCTTGGTGAATTGACGCAATTCCTTGAGCGCCTCTTCAGCCTCGGCCCCGGTGCGGTACACCTGGTCGCGCACTTCGCTCAGGGAGGCAAAAAAGCCAAACCGATCAGCCTGATCACTCTTGGGATATTTCTTTCTTAGTTCTTCATACCTCTCGGCGGCCGAGGAGTATTTGCCGTCGGCATAATCTTTATCGGCCAACTTGGTCAGCCGGTTTTCGGTGGCCGTTAGATTTCTGACGAGAAACCATACCATGCCGCCAAGAGTTAACACAATAAGCCCGGACAAAGTAAGAAGCACCCAGCGCGCCCGGCGGCGCTTGGATGGCTGAACCAATTCGTTTTCCGGCTCCCCTCGATACTCCTCGCCGACAGCAGTCGCTTCGTGACTGCCGGATGGCGAAAAGGAAGGGGCCTCGCCAGTCGTGGGATTCTCTTGCTGGCTTCGGACCGGAGGAGGAGCATCCGCCCAATTGAGGGCCTCGTCCGGCTCGGAGAAGACCGGAGGATCAGCAGCGGGGGAGACAACCGGCTCCCCTTCTAAGGGAGAAGCGAAAGGAGGAAGCTCCTCGGTATCCGACAGGCGGCGCTGAGGCGCTTCGCGGCGCGGCGGCACTTCCCGGCGCGGCGGCGGCTCACGGCGTGGCGGAACCTCGTGACGAGGTGGCGGCTCTCGTCGTGGAGGCGCGTGGCGGCGAGCTACCTCCTCCTCCGGGTGCGGCTGTTTTTCCCGGCGGGGCGGAGGATCATATTTTCTCTTAGGAGGTTCCACGGGCCGCCGCGGAATTTCCCGGGCCGGAACGATCGGCACGATTTCTCCGACCCTGCCCGACGTATAACTTCCCGGCGCCGGCGGCTTCCGGCCGACGATGCTCGGTTTGTCTTCGGGAATCTCCACAATCCCCAGGTCCTCCGGGAGAATTCCAGTTTGCTCGTAATCCGGAGGCTCGACTGGAAGGCCGGGCTCCTCGGGCTCAATGACTCCCTGGACCTGGATGATTTCCCGGCACGCGGGATTCGGACAACGAATGTTTTTGCCTTCAAGCTGCGGATCCAGCTGGTAACGCTTTTGGCATCGAGGGCAAATGACGGTGATGTACACGCGATTGGTTCCAACCAAAGGAAAGACAGTTTTACCAGTTTCTTATTCTAAAGAATGGTTCCGATTATGAATACTATTTTTCCTTCTCCCCTAATATCATGGAAACCGACTACTCGATTAACCCGGATCGCGCAAGCCGGCGTCTTGCAAGAGCATATCCGTCGCCTGGTATGCTTCCCGGACCCAGTCGACGATTCTGTCCGGCTCGGGCGAGTACTCGAGCTCGATGCTGATCGCCCCCTGGATGCCGAGAGCTTTGATCTCGTCGAGATAAGGGGGAAAATCGACGACCCCTCGGCCCGGCGGCAAATCGCCGTGAACTCGCCCGTCGCAGTCGCTAATGTGAACGTGGATGGCCTTGCCCTGGAGACGTGCGATGTGTTCCGGAGGAGTGCGCGAAAGGTGTAGGTGCGACACATCGATATTGGCTTTCACGGCCGGATGAGCGACTTCGTCCAAGAATCGAACCATATTCTCGATGTTGTTGAGCAAAGACAATTTGAAAGGCTCCAGCTCCAGGGCGATTTGCAAGTTTAAATCGGCCGCATATTTCCCCAGCTCGCGAAGGCTTTGAACTCCAGTCCGCCACTGCTCGGCCGGCGGAATCACCTGGCGCTCCCATATATACTCGCCCAAGACCAGCAGCAAATTCTTGGCTTCGTATTCATAAGCCAAATCCAAATACGCCCGGCAGCGCTCCAAGTGAAACTTCTGCACACTCGGATTAAAATCTATCAAGCCGACGGCCACGCAAGCGATGCTAACGATCGGTAAGCCGGCCCGGTCGCATTCGCGCTTGATGAGGCGCCGCTCCTTGATGTCGATTACCAGGGGATCGATGAAAATGTCAATGCAATCAAATCCGATTTCGCGCGTCATGCGAATACCGTAAGCGGTGTCCTGGCCGGTTTGCGCCCAAGCCGAATTGATCAGGCCCAGCTGCATGGGAGAGCCCTTGATTTCGGAATAACGATCTTGATTGTGCATCACACGCCTGGATCTGTCCAGTTTTTCGATGTTAAGCTTCGACCCAAATGCAGCAGAAACTATTGCCGACACCGCGAAAGGGCCTTTCCCCTGGGCCGCAGGTCGCGCATAATGGGCGGATTGAGCCTTGACTCTTGACTTCTGACCTCTGATCCCTGGCTTGCGAGGACCGTCCGTGCCTCATTTTCTCGCCTTACTGGTTGGCCTGACTTTGGGACTGTTAGGCGACGCCCTAAATCATGACCAAGAGATCACCGGCAACCTGATATGGGCGTGCGTGATCACGTTTAGTCTGTTGGTGGCGGCGGGGATCGGCTTTCCCATTCCGGAGGAGTTTCCCATCATTGGCGCGGGAATTTGGGCCGGTCACAACGCCGGGCCAACCCGTTGGCTGATCTTGCCGGTGTGCATTACCGGCGTGGTCCTCAGCGACGGGCTTCTGTACGGCATGGGTCGATATTTTGGACCCAAAATATTGGAATGGCGCGGGATTAAGCGGCTGTTGCCTCCGCAAAAACGGGAACGCATCGAAAGCAATTTTCATAAGTACGGAGTTCTGACACTTCTTTTCGCCCGATTTTTGCCGGCCATTCGCAGCCCGATATTCATCACCGCCGGCATCATGCGGCTGTCGTTTGCCAAGTTCGTGATCGCGGACAGCATTTACGCCGTTCCAGGCGTCAGCCTGTTGTTTTTTCTCTCCTTTTGGTTTGGCGATTCATTCCGCGATTATTTCGTGGAAAAAGTGCATGAGCTCCGGCCTTTGTTGATCCTCCTCGCCATCGCGGCGGTCGCGGGGTTTCTCGCCTATCACTTTCTTCGCCGCCCGGTCGCCAGCGGCGACCCCGAGGAATTGCCGCTGCTTGGCACCCGGGTGGCCGCTAAGGTTGCTCCCTCTGACCAACCGTCGAGTGATCCCTTTGCACCCCCGAGCGGGCCACCTTCTTCGGACGGCGCTTCACAAGCCTCCATCCAAGTCAAGGCGGACCAAAAAGAATGAGCCGCGCACGGAGTGAGGCTTTGCGAACGGAGTAAGCCGGGGCAGCCAGGAAGTTCCCGCTGGTATATTACCGTCATCCACTCGTTACCCATTGAATCCTGGGTTGTGGATGACGAGAACCATCTCGGAGCGAGACCGTTTCCCGCTAGGACTTTCAGGTCCGAGAGTAAGTTGGGTCCGCTCCGAAATCGGCGCTCCGCGGTTCGAATAGTCACTGGGGACAAAACCCCGCATTCACCAGCTGGAACAGGAACGCCGTCGGTCCTCGTGGCTCTTTCTTTAGTGATTCAAGGAGGTCCTTCCATGAGCCGAATCCTGGTCGGCGTCGATGTCTGCAAGGATTTTCTCGACGCCCATGCCCGACCCACCGGTGTCCAAAAACGCTTCGACAACACGCCCGCCGGCATCGAACAACTCGTCGCTTGGGTTCGACCCCTGGCGCCCGAGCGGGTCATCTTCGAGTCGACCGGCCCATATCAGAAGGCCGCGGTCGGCGCTTTGCTCGCGGCCGACTTGCCCGCCGTCGTGGTCAACGCTCGACAGGTCCGGGACTTCGCCAAGGGAACCGGACAACTTGTGAAAACCGACGCCATCGACGCTAGCATCCTCGCGCATTTCGGCGAGGTGGTGGCCACGGTGGTACGGCCTCTGCCGCCCCAGGAAATCCTGGAATTTCGCGAGCTCTGCGACCGCCGTGGCCAACTCGTCCGCATGCTCGCCTCCGAGAAAAACCATCGCCACGCCGCCCAAGGCGCCTCACCCAAGGTCATCAAGAATATCGAGAAGCACGTCGCCTTCCTCCAGCGCCAGATCGACGATCTCGAAGAGCGCATGGACCGCATCGTCGCCGACTCCGAAACCTTCAAAGCCAAAGATGCCATCCTTCAATCCATCGTCGGCATTGGCCCCCAGGTCTCCCGCACTCTCTTGGTGCACTTGCCCGAACTCGGAACGGGGACGCGACGATCCATCGCCGCCCTCGTCGGCCTTGCTCCCTTCGCCGACGACAGCGGAACCTCGAGCCGCCTCCGACATATCCGCGGCGGTCGCGCCAAAATCCGCATCGCGCTTTACCAGGCCGCCGTCGCTGCCATCCGCTACTGCACTACCATGAAACGCTTCTACGCCTCGCTCAAGGCGCGCGGCAAGGCAACCAAAGTCGCCCTCATCGCCGTCGCTCGCAAGCTCCTCGTCCTGGCCAACGCTCTGCTCCGAACTGGGATCCCTTACCAACACCCGACAAACTCCGTTTGTCCAAAAAATGCTTGACACGCTATATAGTCACTTACTCCGTTCGCAAAGCCTCACTCCGTGCACGGCTCTTAAAGTCTTGCTGCGTGCGCGGCTCCAGGAGCCAATACCAGAAAAGCTTGCGACAGATTCAACAACAGACTAATCTGGAGGTCCTTGGGAGGAAAGCGCGAAAGAAAAGGAGACTGCTTGTGCCGCAATTTAAGATCCGATGGCTCCATTTGTTCACTCTGATTCTCGGGATTGAATTGGTAATCCCCTCTCCAACACGGGCCACAGATTGGCCTCAATGGCTCGGGGCCAACCGTGACGGAGTCTGGCGGGAGACCTACATCTTGCGGAAATTTCCGCCGGGTGGTCCTAAGATTTTATGGCGGCAACCGATTCATGAGGGGTATAGCGGCCCGTCCGTGGCCGAGGGAAAACTCTATGTCATGGATCGGCAGCGGGCGCGCGATGCGGACGGCCAACCGGTGCGTTCTTCGCGCAAAGGGATTCCGGGCACCGAGCGGGTTCTTTGTCTGGATACTAAGGACGGCCGACTCATTTGGAAGGATGAATACGATTGCCCCTACAAAGTCTCCTATCCCAGCGGGCCGCGGACCACTCCCCTGGTTCACCAGGGACGCGTCTACACGCTCGGAGCGATGGGTGATCTGCGCGTATTGGACGCCGAGACCGGAAAAATAATATGGAGCAAGAACGTCGCTCAGGAATTCCAAGTTGACGCGCCGGTTTGGGGATATGCCGCCCATCCTTTGATCGACGGAAATTTGCTCTATTGTTTGGTGGGAGGCGAGGGCAGCGCCGTCGTTGCCTTCAACAAAGACACGGGTAAACAGGTCTGGAAAGCTTTGACGACTCAAGAGGTAGGCTACAGCCCGCCCATGATCTATGAGGTCGGCGGCCAGCGCCAGCTCATCATCTGGCTCAGCGAAACGATCAACAGCCTGGACCCCGCTACGGGCAAGGTGTATTGGACGCAAGCCTATCCCGCCAACGGGTCCCCGCAACGACCTGCGGTGAACATCGTCACGCCGCGCCGCCATGACGATCTGCTCTTCATTTCCACCTATTATCACGGCCCAATGATGTTGAAATTGGACAAGGACAAACCCGCGGCCACCGTGTTGTGGAAGGGCAAAAGCAACGATCCGGAGAAACCGGACGGCCTGCACATTCTCATGGCCCCGCCCTTGTTTCAGGACGGCTGCATTTATGGCGTCGGGGCCAACGGCGAGCTTCGCTGTCTCGAAGCCCAAACCGGCAAGATGCTCTGGGAAACCTATGCCGCTACTTGCGGCGAAAAGACGGACTGCGCCAATGCCTTTCTCATTCCGCAAGGCTCGCAAATCGTGATCTGCAATGATCAGGGCGATTTGATACTTGCCCACCTCGACCCGAAGGGTTACCAGGAAATCGATCGCACCCACATTTTGAAGCCCGACCACAAGGCCCGCGGCCGGCAAGTGGTCTGGTCGCATCCCGCTTTCGCCCAGCGATGCCTTTTCGCGCGAAATGACGAAGAGATCGTTTGTGTTTCCATGGCGGCCCAGTGATTCTATCTATCGAGGGGATCAAAATCATGATTCGTGCAATTTTGTTGCTCCTCATTCTTGGATTGTCGCCGGTTCTGACCGACTCGACTGCCGTCGCCGGCGCCAAGGACCTCGATCTCATGCAAGGCGACTGGGCAGTCGTGGAATACGTCGTCGACGGCGTGAAAGCGGAAGATGACAACGCCCAGTCTCTATTCCGGACTATCAAAGGAGATCATTACACGGTATATCTTTTTGACAAGCCACTTGGGAGTGGAACGATCAAACTGGATGCCACCAAGAAGCCCAAGCACATTGATTCACTTCCGGAAAAGATGCCGGACAAGCCATTTCTGGGAATCTACGAAATTGAGGAGGACCGAATCAAGGTTTGCTATGCGCCTCCCGGCAAGGACCGGCCGACCAGTTTCGAAGCCAAGAAAGGCTCCGGCCACACGCTCATGATCTGGGAGCGGGAGAAGAAGTAGGAATGACTGCTTGGGTGGATTTTTCTTGAATTTTGAATGGTGGGCGAGGTAGAATTCCTCTATTCTAGTCGCCGCGAATTTGCGTTAGGAAGGAGCCGACATGGTGCCAAGGCGGGTATTGCCAGCGCAGGATACCTCACTTTATAGTTCCCCCGCGGGAATTCTAATTGTCGATGATGAGCCGAGCGTGCTCGACTTTTTGGAAAGAGGCCTCCGCCTGAACGGTTTTACGATTTGGCCCGCCAAAACCGGCAAGGAGGCCGTCGAAATCTACAGAAATCATCGAGAATCGATCGCGGCCGTGCTCATGGATGTTCGGATGCCGGACCTGGACGGTCCGGCCACTCTGGCCGCGCTACGGTCGATTGATCCGGAGGTTCGCTGCTGCTTTATGAGCGGCGGGATCGGCCGGTATACCCAGGAGGACTTGTTGGCCTGCGGGGCAGTTCACGTGCTCGGCAAACCGTTCGCCTTGACCGATGTGGTGCGGGTTCTCCAACAAATGGTGAGCGAGTATCAGGCGCGAGTCGCTTAGGAAAAAATCCAAATTGAAAACCACTCGCGTGGTGATGGCCGCGCGGAGCAAGCTCCGCGGCTAAAAGTTGTGAGTGCGCCGTTTATGCCTGATTGATTTCTCCCCATTCGAACATAAATGTTTGCTGGCAGGCGGGACATTGGATTTGCTTGCCGAGATAATTTTGCGAGGCGCGGCCGGGATGATGACAGGCCGGGCAAACGGCGCGGAAATGGCGACCATCCGAATCCAAATCCTTCCACACTTCTTCGGGAATGCCCTCCATGAGAATATCGGCCGGTTCCAGAGTAACCAGCAGCTCACGGGTCAGGGGGACCTGGCCCGAGATTCGATTGGCGAGGCGTTCGATGGCTTGCTCAAAAATGTTGCGCGCCAGGCGGCCGTTGCCGAACTTCTCATCTCGATTATCAAGCAGATATTGAAAGCCGAGCAGCAATTTGGCGCGGGTCAACGCCGTCAGCTCATAGCGATTCTTGACGCAAAACGTCTGGAAAATGCGGCCCAGCTCCGATGCTGTGTAGTCGGGAAATTTGAAATGCCGGTTAAAGCGGGAAGACAATCCCGGATTGGAATCGAGAAGGCCTTCCATCGGTCCCGGATATCCGGCTAGAACAACCACGAGCCGCTCGCGATTATCTTCCATTCGCTTGAGCAGGACTTGAAGGGCTTCCAGGCCGTAGGGATCTTCGCCGCGCTCCGCCACCAGGCTATAGGCCTCGTCGATAAACAAAACGCCGTCGAGCGCTTCGTCGATTTTCTTATGGGACTTGGGCGCGGACTGGCCGGCATATTCGGCCACCAAACCGGACCGGTCGGTCTCGATGAGATGGCCTCGACTGAGAATGCCCAAGGCCCCGAAAACACGGCCCAGGAGCCGGGCCACGGTCGTTTTGCCCGTGCCGGGATTGCCGCTGAAGACGGAATGAAGGGTGATGGAAGTTTGCGGCAAATCGAACTCCGCGCGAGCCTTTTGCATCTTGAGATAATTGATCAGGCCCCGAATTTCCTGTTTGATCGAATCCAAGCCGATCAATCCATCCAGTTCCTCCAGCGATTGTTTGAGCAATTCCTCCGGGGGAAGAGGGTCTGTTTTGGCTGCCTTCTTTAATGACGCTTTGCCTTTGAACGCCGGCGCTTCGAGTTCAAAACTAGCGGTCTGCACGGCCTGAGACCCAATCGGGTGCGCGGAGGCCTCCGAATCCGCGGTCGCCAGCGGAATTCGAACCAGGATGCGGCGCATTTCCCCGTGAATCCATTGCATTTGCCGCTCTTCTTCGGGCGCCAGCCGGCCGTCGGCCTTGGCCACCAGATTGGCCAGCCGCATGACCATGGTCTGAATTTGATCGGAGCGCTCGCGAAATGTCTCCAGTCGATCAAATGGATTGAGCAGTGCGTCCCAGCTCAAACCGGTCTGGTGCAAGAAGTGGTTGAGCGACTCGCGAGTCTGTTCTTCATCGAGGCGACGGCCCCAGAGATGCTCGAACATGGCCTGGGCCAGGACCAGGTCCTCATGGCTCCATTGGTGGTCGACAAAGGCGATGGCGATGAAGATCTTGATCACCAGTCCCCGATGGAGGTCGACCATTCGTTCGATGAAGTCCCGCTTGGTGCAATTCAGCGATTCCGGGTGCAAGCGGGCGCAGTCCTGAGCGGATGCGACGTACAAATCCTCGCAATCCTCTAGAGCCTGCCGGAATTCCGCTACCAGCGATTTCAGATTATTTTGCTTGGTTTCGTGCATGGGAAATCCGAATGGATGCCAGCCTCAAATCCAGCCTTGATATTAACCCAGCTCATTCCGGGAAGGCCACATCAGAAACTTTTCACAAACCAGAAATGTTTCAAAAGGGTCAGGAGTGAGATTCTCCTATTCTTGGCGTGTTTTTTTGAAGTTTTCCATTTTTGTGTCCCAAAATAGCAAGGAATTTCGATTCTATTTATAGAGGGATCGAATTGCTTTTTTTGGCATTTGCTGACCTCTTCGAAGCCGACCAGAATTCGGAACCCTGGCGGCTGAGTGCCCAAATTTACGATGAGGAGGCAAGAGGATGAGCCAGCCCCCCGCGGCGCCAGTGTCTCGCCCGCGAGACGCCGGGGGCCGATTTGGACCCGCCCAGCAGCTCGAAGACCTGTGGCGGCACGGTCAACGTCCAAACATCGAAGAGTTTCTCCACCGGCAAGATAATCTGACGCCGGAACAAATCATTGCCATCCTGGGTGTCGATCAATGGCACCGCTGGCATGCCGGAGAGCGCGTGCCGGCCGAGACCTATCTAAGTATGCATCCAGTCCTGGCGGCTGCCTGGGCCGATTCCTTTGAATTGGTGAGCAGCGAATTTCGCATTCGCAAGGACTTGGGAGAGAATCCTACTGTCCAGGAGTTTCTCGATCGTTTTCCTCAATTCACCGCCAAGCTGCACAAGATTGAAGCCGAGTTACTACCGTCTTATCCTCCGCAGACGACAAATCTAAACACGCCGGCCGCGGTCATATCGACCGCCGGCGACGTGCCGCTGGATCGCAAAGTCACCTCCGAATGGCCTGAAGTGCCCGGTTACAAAGTGCATGGCAAACTGGGGCAGGGCGGCATGGGCCATGTGTACAAAGCTACCCAGGAACGATTAAATCGCCTGGTGGCTTTGAAGATCATTCGCAAGGAAAGCATGTCGCAAGACCCGCGCGCCGTCCGGCGTTTTCAGCGCGAGGCCCAAGCCGCCGCTCAACTTTCCCATCCCAATATCATTGTCATTTATGATTTCAACCAGTCGGGCAACACCTATTACATTGCCATGGAATATATCGAGGGAGTGGACCTGCATCAATTGGTGCAGGATTATGGACCCTTGCCGATGGATGTGGCCGCGGACTTGATCCTCCAGACGGCCTCCGGTTTGCATCATGCCTATGAGGCCGGCATGGTCCACCGCGATATTAAGCCCTCGAACATGATGGTCGCCCTTCCCAAACCGGAAGGAAGCTACCGACAGGCGGCGCAGGGCGAAGCGAGCTTACGGGCCCTCTTGCAAAAGTCGGTCGTCAAGATCCTGGACATGGGAACCGCCCTCCTAGGTCAGGGGGTAGACAGCGACAGCGCCAAGACTCAGCACGGCACTCTCATGGGCACTCCGGACTATTTGGCGCCGGAGCAAGCTATGGATTCCCACGCCGTCGATATCCGGGCGGATCTCTACAGCTTAGGTTGCACTTATTATTACTTACTGACGGGGAAAGCGCCTTTCGGCCAATATCCTCTCATGAAAAAGCTGATGATGCACCAATCGACGCTCCCCAAGCCGGTCCGTGAGTTTCGGGCGGAGGTGTCTCCTCATATTGAAATGGTAGTTCATCGATTGATGGCCAAACGGCCCGAGGATCGTTTTCAAACTCCCGGCGATCTGGTCGATGCGCTGACCACCCATCAACTTCATTCCGAGGCTAAGGAGACCGGGCAGTCATCATTATTTGCATTGAACCGGCGATCGCGTCCGACTTTACCTCCCGAAGAGAATACATCCAGTCCTGGACCCAATGGGAAAATCAAGCAGGACGAGAAGCCGCGGCAACAAATCGTCGACACCATTTCCTCCGCCTCGGAATCCTTCCAGACAATTGCGTCGCTTAAAGAAGGGGTTGGCTGGACCATCGCATTGGCCTTCGGCCCCGACCGGAACACGTTGGCCTCGGGTAATTTGAAGGGTGATATTTGCTTGTGGAAATTCTCCAAAGGCAAATCCACAAACCAGGCAGCTTTTCAAGCTCGAAGTTCCGAGCTCCATTCCTTGGCTTATTCTTCGGACAATCGCAAGTTAGCATCGGGATCGGGAAGCCTGGACGGAACGATTCGAATTTGGGATTTGGGACAGGCGGTTCCCCAGGTCGAAACGACATTGGCGGGCCATGGGGCGCCCGTCGAAGCGATTGCCTTTTCGCCCGATAGCCGAATGTTGGCTTCCGGTTCCGCCGATAAGACCGTGCGTTTGTGGGACCTCGGCGAACCTGGACGAACGCCCCCAAGCGAGCGCGCCGTTTTCAAAGGCCATGCCGACACCGTGAAGTTCGTCGCCTTCTCGCCGGACGGCAAAACAGTGGCTTCCGCCAGCTTGGACGGCACGGTGCGTTTGTGGAGGAAAGGCGGGTTTTGGTCGCGAGACATGGTGGCTCTGATTTCGGGAGAGTGGGGCGCCGTTCAATCGGTTGCGTTCGGGCCGGACGGCAAGACCTTGGCATTTGGCTGTCTCGATCAAACCGTTCAGCTATGGGACGTGACAGGCGATAAGCCGAAGCAGACCGCCGTGCTAAAGGGCCATTTGGGCGTCGTACGCATGATTCAGTTTTCTCCGGACGGCAAGACTTTGACATCGGTGTGTGATGGCGGCCGGGTAATCTTATGGGACCTGGCGACTATTTCGAAAGTTCGCGACTGGCAATTGCCGCGAATGAGCATTTGCAGTGTCGCCTTCACATTTGATGCTCGATATTTGGCCGCCGCCGCTAGCGACGGGTCCATTCAAGTCTTTCGCTTGTATCCGAAACCTCCCCCAACCCCAGACTCGAAGCTCAAATCTCCTGATTTGAACCTGGCAGAAAAACTATAGACAAGATTTCGATTCTAACATGGCGGTAGGTTTGGAAACCTGAGCCAAATTGGTCCGAATCGTTTTCTCGTTCACCGGTTGAATCACCCCTCCTTCGGTGATAATTCCGGTGATGAGGCGGGCGGGAGTAACGTCGAAAGCCGGGTTATAGACCTGAATGCCCTCCGGAGCAGTTTGCCGGCCGAATCCATGCGTCACTTCTTTGGCATCGCGCTGCTCGATGGGAATGGCTTCACCTGAACATAAGCTTAAATCGAAAGTGCTCGACGGCGCCGCCACATAAAAGGGTATTCCGTGGGCCTGAGCAAGTAGTGCCACGCCATAAGTTCCAATTTTGTTGGCGGTGTCTCCATTGGCAGCGATCCGGTCCGCCCCAACGATGACCAGATGAATTCGACCCTCCTTCATGACTTGGGCTGCCATGTTGTCGCAGATAAGGGTGGTGTCAATGCCGCGCTGGTGCAATTCCCAGGCGGTGAGTCGCGCCCCCTGGAGTAGGGGGCGGGTCTCGTCGGCGAAAACCTGAAAGCGTCGGCCCCGATCGGCGGCCGTGAACAATACGGCCAAGGCGGTTCCGTAATCCGCGGTGGCCAGGCCGCCGGCATTGCAATGCGTCAAGACCCCGTGACCGTCACGAATCAAACCCGCCCCCGCCTCGCCGATGGCCCGGCACATTCGCCGATCTTCTTCCTCAATGGCACGCGCCTCTCGCAGCAAATCCTCATTGAGCTGCTCGCGGGAATAATCTTCGGTTCGCCCCTGAACGTGTCGTTCCATCCGATCCAATGCCCAAAACAAATTGACCGCCGTTGGCCGGCTAGTGCGCAAGTAATCCGACACCTCTCGGAGCCGATGCCAATAAGCACCTCGGTTCCGATTCGAGACCTTTTGCATTCCCAGAACAAGACCCATGGCCGCCGCCACGCCAATGGCCGGGGCCCCGCGCACTCGCAGATTCCGAATCGCCTCCCATACTTCCTCAACCGTTCGGCAATCGCGATATTCGAGTTTCGTCGGCAGTAGGGTTTGGTCGATGAGCCGGACAAAGCCATCGACACCACCAATCCAAGTTATCGTGCGGGGTGAATCCATTTCAGGAGTCAGGTATCAGGAGTCAGTCTGTGACTCCGGCCTTGAGTTGGCTAGTATGCGGAGTATTTCATTGTGCAATATGCCGTTGCTGGCGAGCACATCGGGACGGTGGATGGTGGGTTGGCCATCCCAATCGCTGAATTGGCCGCCGGCTTCTTCGACAATCGGTTTAATGGCGGCAACGTCCCAGATGTGGACGCCGTGCTCCATCATTAGCTCGCCCGACCCTTGAGCGACCAAGAGGAAGCCGTAGAAATCTCCAAATCCGCGCTGCCGCTGCACCCGTTTCACCAATTCCAGGAAGACTTTTTGACGACCTGCCTTGATGAACCACGACAAGCTGGAATAAAACATGACGGCTTTGGAAAGTTCCTTCACTTGGGAAACGTGGATTTGCCGGTCGTCCCGATAGGCCCCTTCGCCGCGAATTGCCCGAAACGTTTGGCCTAAAGCCGGCAGGTCAGCCACACCAACAATCTGCTCGTCCCGGTATTCCAGTCCAATGAGAGTAGCCCAGAGTGGAATGCCCCGGACATAATTTCTCGTCCCGTCGATAGGGTCAATGATCCAGCGAAAACCGGAAGTCCCGGGAGTGTCGCCGCGCTCTTCGCCCAAGAAGCCGTCGTTCGGGAAGGCACCTAGGAGGCGTTTCCGCAGCAAGTCTTCCGCCTCACGATCGGCCAAGGTGACTGGACTTTGATCTTTCTTCCATTCGACGACCAAGTCCGAATCAAAATAACGCAGGGCCAACCGCCCAGCTTCCTTGGCCGCCGTCACCGCCAATTCGTATCGATTTCGCCAGTCGGGGTTCATGAGAAATCACCACCAAGACACAAAGATCACAAAGAATGACAAGCCGGGAATTGCCACAATTTACTCTTTATTTTTCCTCCCTTTGTACTCTTTGTGTCTTGGTGGTGAACCGGTATTTTACGGTATTGGGTGTCTCGCTCGGCGGCGGTTCGTATGGCAAGGATTTCAGAAACTCCACCAGGTCATCAATCTCCGCAGGTTTCAGGTGGCTGGTCTTGCCATGCTTATCTTCCTTGTTGGATGTGGTCAGCACATCACGCAAAGTCTTGGCTTTGCCGTGATGGAGGTAGGGAGCGGTGCGATAAACGCCCAGCAGCGTTGGGGTGTCATACTTCGGCCCAATCTTTTCGGTGGGATCATCCGCGCCGGTGCCGACATCATGGAGATTGAACGGCTTTTGCAGCCGGCTGTCTGTGTAATAGGGCCCGCTGTGACATTGGGCGCATCCGACTTCCTGGCTGAAGAATGATTTCTTGCCGCGCTCCGCCGAAGGTAATAACTTTCCCGGCGCCGGAATGTGCGGCGAGAGCGTAAAGTCAAAGGAGTTGCAATAAACGGCCAGCGCGTCCAGGTCGGACGATCGGCCGGCCAAGTTTTCCTCCAGCTCGGCCGGTTCGAATCCCAATTTGGGCTTGAGCGACCCTTTCAGTAGCCCTTCCCCCTGCATCAATCGGCCTCTAATCGTGTATTCAAAATCCTGGACCTCGTCGCGGTCAGCGGACCAGTGGAGCGGATGAGTGTGAGCCAACCCGACCATTGCCGGCGTCTTCCGCAGCCCTTCGGGGTTCTGCCACACCCGGCCGTCCGAATGGCCGTCGGGATGGCATGACGAACAGGCGATCCAGCGCCGGCTTGTCAGGGGCGGCAAAGAAGAGTTAAAAAGAATCTTACCCCGGACCCATTCCGGGGACTTGGGCGGATCACAGACCTTGATGCTAGCAAGCCGCTCCATATTCGACGCTTGATGAACAGTAACTGCGAAGTCCATGGCGTTGTACACATAGGCGAGCTGGCCATCGGGACTGAGCCGAATGGCCCGCGGGTTGTTTCCGATCCGAACGGCGGGGCCGGCCCGGCTAATTTCCTTGTAATCATCGTCGATCACATTGGAGATGTTCACGTCATTGGTGCCCGCGTAGATCGTATAAATCCGTTTGCCGTCCGGTGAAAGCGCCGATTCCCAGGGATTGGTCACAACGTAAACGCCGTTGTACGTGTCCAGGGCGATGGACTTTCGGCGTTTGTGCCCCGCCTCCGAACCGGGGTGAATACTCGCCCCGCTCGCCGGCGCCAGATCGCATATCGACAAATGCGGAAAGATCGAGCCGCTGCTGTCGATCACGTCGATCTTCGAGCGCAGGTGCGATAAGTAAGCCTTTGGCCGGCGCGGATGGATGACCACGTGCCGGCACAAATTATCCGTGGTATGGCCTTTCCAAGAATCCACCACCTTCCACGTATTTAAATCCACTGCATGCAGCACGGCGGAATAGAATTCGGTGACATAGAGCCGGCTTTCGTCGGGGCTGATCGCCAACCCGCGAACGAAGGAGCCGACCGGCAGTTGCCGGGTCACTTTCTGTTCCTTCAGATCGATCTCGCTGATGAGTCCGGGATACTCGTGCGTGACCCAGGCCCGGGACCCATCCTTGTTGGTCACGATTCCATAAGGCTCATCCGCAACGGCCAACCTCTTTACGACCTTTCCCACACTAGTGTCGACGAATACGATCTGGTCTTCATGGTAAACCGTTACGGCGGCCATTGGCCCGCTGCCGACCCAGGCGACTCCTTCGGGCTTTTCGCCGACGGGGATTTCGCGTAGGGCTTTCCGCGCCTCAGTGTCAACGATAGTCACAGTTCCATTATCCGGATTGGCGACAATGAGCCGTTTACCGTCCGATGAAACATCCATCAAGCTGTTGGAGGAGCCGGCATAACCAAATGGAGCCACGTAAAGGAAGACGATGAGAAAGACAATGGCAAAGCCTCGGAAGATCAGCATTCCAGCTTCTCCTTTCGGCTTGAAACTGGGACTAAAAACGCATGTCGCCCGCCGAAAACTCCAAGTATCGACGCGACAATAACAACCATTATTCGGATTAGGCGGCGAAAATGCAATGAATGGCCCGCCGGCGCGGGCAAAAATGCCATCGGCGATTCCCGCTTTCTAGCCTCGAATCTCCGAGCAAGTTACAATTGAAATGCCCCCAATTTCACTGTTGAGAAACGTCATGGCGAATAACTCGATGCCCACCTCAGTCCGCCGGCCAGCCCGAATTGGCGCCTATCAGATTCTTGCCGCCATCGCCAAGGGCGGAATGTCGGTTGTCTATCGGGCGTTGGACACGGCCCAGCAACGAGAGACCGCCCTCAAGGTCATGCTTCCGGAATTATCCACGAAGCCCAACCTATTAGAACGCTTTCATCGCGAGGGCCGGCTGGGGGCCAAACTCCAGCACGAGAACATCGTGCGCGTTTTTGAAAGTGGCGAGCGGCACGGCATCCAATTCATGGCCTTGGAGTTGGTCGAGGGCATCGACCTGGATTTTCACCTCGAACAACGAGGGCGACTGTCCCCGGAGGAGGCGCTTCAGCTAATGGGTCAGGCGGCCCGGGCGCTGGCTCACATGCATGACCACAAAATTGTGCACAGGGACATTAAACCGGCCAATTTCATCCTGGCTCAGAGCAACGGTCAATCCAGTATGAAGCTCATCGACTTTGGATTGGCCCGCGAGAAAAACGACGATGAACGACGCCTGGCCCGCAGGGGCACGGCACTTGGCACAGTCGATTACATGGCCCCCGAACAAGCTAATGACAGTAATTCGGCCGACGTACGCAGCGACATTTATTCTTTGGGCTGTACCTGGTACGAGCTGTTGGCGGGCCGGCCTCCGTTTCCCGACGGTGATTTGGCGGACCGAATCCAACAGCATGCCGAGGTCGATCCGCCCGACGTGCGCCAGTTCAGTCCTCCGACCACAGTGGCCATGGTCAAGACTCTCCAGCGCATGATGGCCAAAGACCCGACCTGCCGATATCAGACGCCGTCCGAGCTGCTTCAGGACCTAGCCGCCTGTCAACCGAGGTAACCGGTTATTACTCATGGCGCTGCCCACCTCAAAAACTGATTTCCTCCTGAGCAACACGATCAATGAGCTTTTGCTGAAGCTCCCTCGCCAAGAATTTCGGCAGATGGTGCGAGAAATCGACGAGGCCTGTCTTCGCGAAGGCATCACCTACATCCCGCAAACGGACAATACGCTCCAGGTCATTCCGCTCATGCCCGCTCCGCGCATCATCAACCCGATTCAGCGGAGCTACTTTCACTACGTGTGTTTGCAAGTCATCGACGCCTTGAAGAAATTGTGCGCGGTCTATATCAACGATCCGCAAGTGCGCAAGCTCCTGCCTTTATCGGAGGACGAGGAGAAATGGGTCATGGATGCCTGGGGAGAGAACGTCCCCCGGTACCATACCGTCATCAGCCGGCTGGACGCCAACACGGAATTCTCCGCCCTCGATTGGCGGGAAAATTTCCAGTTTTTCGAGGCGAATTCGGTGGGGATCGGCGGACTGCACTATTGCTCGTTGGCCGAGAAAATCATTCTGGAGGTGGTTGGCCCCCGGCTCAAACGCATGGAGCCTGAACTATATCTGGAACCCAACGACGACATGCGCGACTTGCTTTTGGATGAGCTGCGCTTACACGCGCGCTCCATCGGCCGAAAGCAATGCCGCATCGCTTTTCTCGACGACCCCAAGAATATCAGCGGCATTACGGAATATCCTCGCCTGGCGGAGTATTTCAATTCCCGAGGTCATGTAGCCGTTGTCGCCGACCCGCGCGAAATTCGATTTCAGAATGACGAACTCTACTTCCGAGACTTGGTGATCGACGTGATCTACCGCGACATGGACATCAAGCAGTGCATTGCCCTGGAGAAGAACGAAGGCATCGACCTGCTGCCGATCCGCAAGGCTTTCGAGCGCAATCAGGTGATATCTTCTTTGGCCGGTGATTTCGATCACAAGAGTTGCTGGGAGCTTTTTACCGACGACTTTTTTTGTCATCATTTCACGGCGGCCCAATGGCGCATCTTCAATCGTCACATCCTCTGGACGCGCCTCATTCGCGAAACCAAAACCACCGATGAATCGGGTCGCACGATCGACTTGATTCCGTATATCGAGAAGAATAGACCCTACTTGGTCATGAAACCAAACCGCGAGTATGGAGGCTTGGGGGTCACCATCGGTCCGGAAATTTCGCAAGCCCATTGGGAAGCGATGCTCAACGAAGCGGCCGCCCAGCCCTTTACCTACGTGGTCCAGCGCTATGCTCCAGTTCGCAGTCGGAGCTTCCCCATGCTGCAGCCGGATGGGACGGTTGCTCCCGAGGATTTTTACCTCACCTGCGGTTTTGTGGTGACGGCCAAGGACATCGGGTTGGTCGGTCGGTCGTCACGCCGAAGCGTCGTCAATGTGGCAAAGCAAGGCGGCTTGACCACCGTGCTCATGATTTTAGATCAACAGCGATTCTGAGCAGCAAGGTCGAGTTTCGAATTTCGGATTTGCATTCATGCAATTCGCACTCCTGGGCAGTCACTCCGATGGGCTGCAAATAGCCCAGGCTCTGGTTGAAACCGGGCGGCATGTATTGGCGGCATATTCGGGTCCTCCTTTGCTATGGGACAGCTTCGGTCTCAGCCCCGGTCGTATCATTGGCGATCTGGAGGAGATACTAGCCGATCCGACGATCGACGCAGTCATTGTGGCCGGCGACTTGTCCCAACGGCCCACTCAGCTCCGTCGGGCTTTGCAATCGGAACGCCACGTCCTTTGCGTATATCCACCTGCCGATAGCCCGGACATTACTTACGAAGCGGCCATGATGCAATCGGACGTGGGGCGCGTGCTGCTGCCGATTCTGACCGGAGCGCTGCAGCCGGCCGTGCAACGTTTGCATGAGCTAGTCCAAGCGAGTCAGCCAGCGCCCGCGACTATTCGGCTAATTGAATGGGAGCGAAGCTGCGCTGGAAAATCCGAAATCCCAAACTCGAAATCCGAAATCCGAGTTTCGAATTCCGAAACGTCTGAAGCTGCGTACTTTCCCGGATGGGACGTGCTGCAGGCTCTTGGCGGTCCGATTGCGGAGGTGTCCGCTTTCGCCGAACAGACACTGCGGGGACCGGACGAGCCGCTTCTGGTCGCCGGCCGATTCGAAACGGGAGGGATTTTCAATGCTGTCTCATTGCCGCTTTCGCAGGAACGGGTTTGGCGTTTGCGATTGTTCACTTCATCAATTCAGGCGCAATTAGATCTGAGCGCTTCCGAAAAGGTCCAGCTGACTTGGACCGACCAAACGAGTGAACATCACCACGAAGAATGGGCCGCTGGCACTGGTTTCAAGGAAATGGTTCGAGTTTTTGAAATTGCCGTACAAAGATATGAACGTGCAGCGAGCGGCGAGGGGGCTCCGACCGGTGAATCAGCCCAGACGGACCTCGTGACATGGCAGGATGCCATCCGCGCCGCGGAATTGGATGACGCCGCCCGGCGGAGCGTCGAGCGTCGTCGGGCAAGCACGCTCGATTACCCCGAGGCCACCGAGGAAGCCAGCTTTAAGGGCACGATGACCTTGATCGGCTGCGGGATGCTCTGGGTTATGCTGGTGCTGCTCGTTTTGTCGCGCTGGTTTCCGATCCTGCTCGTGGTGATCGTCATCATGCTGACGGTGTTTTTATGCCTGCAAATTCTGCGCGCGATCGTGAAAAAATAAACCACCGAATACACGGATATATTCTTGGCGCCTTGGCGCCTTGGCGCCTTGGCGCGAGATTTTCTTCAAATGTCGTCTCGCGCCAAGACGCAAAGGGATATTCTTATCCGTGCATTCTGTGTGATCCGTGGTTCTTTTTTCTTCGAAAGGTCCTGTCATGCCACCCAAACGGATTATTCTCGTCGTCGTATTCTTGGTTGGATCTGCTTGGTTTCTAGGAAGTCGATATGGGGCGTCAAACCCTTCCGAAGCCGCCCCTGAGGACAATGCTATTCCCGTCGATCGCTCGGTGGAGTGTCGCTGGGCCATGGGTCCGATCAAAATTGACGGCCAAGCCGATGAGCCGGCTTGGACCAATGCCCAAGTCTTGGACAAGTTCGTCGCCTACTGGGCCAAGCGCAAACCCAAAACCGGCACCAAGGCCCGGCTGCTTTGGGACGACAAATATCTGTACTTCACCGCGGAAATGGAAGACACCGACATATACGCCGATATCAAGGAACGCAACGGTATGACTTGGACCAACGATGTGTTTGAGTTGTTCTTCAAGCCGCACGCGGATCGGCTGGCCTACTACGAATTTCAAGTCAACCCTGCCAATACTCCGCTGGAGTTATATTTCCCATCGCGGGGCAGCGGCGGCTATCAACGATTCGCGCCGCTCACGCGCCTCGGTATGGAGTCGGCCGTGAAGTTGGACGGCACCTTGAACGATTATTCAGACCAGGATAAAGGCTGGACGGTGGAGGGCCGGATTCCCTGGACCGCCTTCGCGGCGGCCGGCGGCAAACCCAAGCCGGGCGACAAATGGCGGTTCTCCTTCTGCCGCTACGACTATTCCGCCACCTTCGACCACCCGGAATTGTCGTCCACCTCGCCACTGAGCGTTTCGGATTTTCATCGGTACGAAGACTTCAGCGAATTGATTTTTGTCGGCCCCAAGGAGTAACTCAATGAATCTCTTTGGGACCCGCCCAGGTAGGGGATGAGGAAGGCAACGGGACACGCTAGTGCAGCCGTTGCAGGTTTTGTCCTCAGGTAGCACAAATTCCAAGCTTCTTAGCCCGATGGGGTTGCACAGCGCAGCCCAGGGCAGGCGGAATGTCGCCCCGGGATGTTCATCGCAATGAATTGGATTTTGCCCAACCCCTTCACGTTGAAATCGCGAGGCATCCCGTCCTATGAAGTGCAACCCCTTCGGGGCAAGGACTTACGCCTTCAAACTTAATCCAATAATTTGGAAGTACTTCGTGAGTTTGGCCTAGAACCCCTTGGCATTCATTTGGACAGCGCAAATTCTTCACTTGGTTTCTGGCCAGGTGGTCTTAATGTCTTTGGGGTGCGGTTTTGAGGCTACACCGTAGTTGGCGCCGCCAAGGCCGCCGGACGTTCCCGGAACTGCCCTGCCTTGGCACCTTCACCGAAGATCAGGAGGAGCGGGCTGGCGATGTAGATCGAGCTATACGTTCCCACGACCACGCCCACCACCATGACGAAGGCGAACAAGTGGACGCCCTCGCCGCCCATGACGTAAAGCACGAAAACCACGAGCCAGGTGGCGAAGGAGGTGAGCACGGTCCGGCTTAACGTCTGGTTAACGCTGTCGTTGATCATTTGCGCGGTCAGGGCGGGATTCTTGCCGCGAACCTCACGGATGCGGTCGAAGACCACGATGGTGTCGTTGACCGAATAACCCACCAGGGTGAGCAAGGCGGCCACGGACGGTAAGTCGATCTTGAAATCTTGAATTTGAAGGAAATTGGCCAGCCAGGGGACTTCGTGGATGTAATGGCAAAAGGCGATGATGCCCAAGGTGAAGAACAAATCGTGAATCAAGCAAAAGACGGCCGCCAGGCCGAACGTCCAATTGCCGAACCGGAACCAGAGGTATAAGAGAATCGCGCCCCAACTGGCCAGGATGGCGTACATCGCTCGGGTCTGCGTTTCGAGCGCCAGTTGGCTGTCAAAGGTCTCCAAGCGATCGGGCTGCGGCCGCTGCTTGAATTCGTTTTGCAGGGATTTGAGCGCGGCCATGAGGCCGCTAGTTTCGGGAATCGCCTCCCGGAATTTCACCTGCATCTTGTTGAATTGTCCGTCTTTGCCTTTGCCCTCGCCGACAATCTCGAACTGTTGGGTGATGCCGGCTTTTTCGAATTCCCGCTCTAAGAGCATGCGCACCTGACCCGGCGAGGCGTAAACCAGCTCCTTCTTTTTGTCCGCATCTTTGTTGGCATCTGCTTCTTCACCCGGGTCTTTGAACGCCAAAGTAACGGTTTTCTTGTCATTTTCGATCTTGGGCTCCGCCATTTCGATCCGTTTGAGCAACTGAATGGGTTGAGCCAAAGGTTTTCCATCGGCGTCGGTCCGCCTTTCCAAGAGGCGAATGATCGAGGCCTGC
>Ga0207103_10102_pt1 | contig 25058 bp, 16 predicted proteins | sample Alteio_BWMinHeat_81_FD_153546 | JGI IMG/M metagenome (GOLD analysis project Ga0207103, IMG submission 153546) | Enriched cells from forest soil in Barre Woods Harvard Forest LTER site, Petersham, Massachusetts, United States -... | ecosystem: Environmental > Terrestrial > Soil > Temperate forest >...
TTTAATTCATAATGGTAAAAGGGTTCCACCTCACAAATGTATTTTTCAACCTAGAATGAAGATTCAATCATCAAATCCTCAGGATCGAGTTTTTTTATCAATAGATTCACAAGATGCTTCAATAGAAAATTATGAAGATATTGAAGATAAAACATTTGGATTATTATTTAGAGAAAGAAAACAATTTGCAATAGGACATGGTTGTGCTATAAAATGGGATGTAAATGACGTTCAAAATAATTCTGTAAACTGGCTTGAAACAACATTCATTCCTGCCTATGAGATTCCTCTAATAATTCCTAATGATGAATTTGATGAATATGATGTACTTGATATGTCTAAACTATATCAAATTTCTAATTTCAGTAACTATCGCGAATTACTTTTGCCCATAGAAACTAAATATAAAGAATGGATAAATTCACTTGTAGAAAAAAAGAAGAAACTTGATTCAAAGTATCATGATACTGCACAATATCAGATAGATCAATGTATGGAAGCATTGTCTAGAATTCATACAGGAATTGAGATTGTTTCAAAAAATGAATCTGGAGAAGGAGAGGCATTTAGATTTACAAATAAGGCTATGTTGTATCAACGATCGTATAGTGATTGGGCAAAAGAAAACATTCGAAATGATGGTAAAATTTTAGAAATTAGACCAAAATTAAAAGGAAAATGGCGTCTTTTTCAACTCGCCTTTATACTTCTCAACATAGAATCTATCTGCAAACCAACTCCTGAAAATAGAAGGATTGCTGACCTGTTATGGTTTCCAACAGGAGGAGGAAAAACAGAAGCATATTTGGGAATAATTGCATTCACTCTTGCATTACGACGAATTAGAAAACCGGAACCTGCTAGATTTGGAGTAACAGCTATAATGCGATATACATTACGATTGCTTACTATTCAGCAATTACAACGGGCGGCTTCACTAATTTGTGCATGTGAAAAGATCAGGGAAGAAGAACATTCTGAAAAAGATCCTTCAAAGAAAAAATGGGGCACTAAACCATTTCTTGTAGGACTTTGGGTAGGATCAAAAACTACTCCAAATCGTCTTGGTAACAATGTAACTGACGAGAATACTGCTTATGCGGCACTTGTCAAACTGAAAGAAAATCCTAATTCAGTAACTGAGGGTAATCCATGTCAGCTAAAATCATGTCCTTGGTGTGGTACAAAAATTATTCCCAAAAATTATTCAATTGGAGGACAAATTAGACAATTAAGAATCTTCTGTCCAAATGATAATTGTGATTTCTCATATGCTCGAAATAAAAATGGACTTCCAGTATTACTTATTGACGAAGATATTTACAAATTATGTCCATCATTAATTATTGGCACTGTAGATAAATTCGCACAAATTTCATGGAATATACAAACCTCTTCAATATTTGGCAAAGTTAACAAATACTGTGATGCGCATGGATTTATCCAATCAAATGATCCAGAGCCTCATCTTAGGCATCAAGATGGAACCAAAATAGTATCTTTTGAAAAATTTGGCATAATAGAACTGGATCCTCCTGAATTGATAATTCAGGACGAATTACATCTCATAGCTGGTTCTCTTGGTACTCTGACGGGATTATATGAAACGGCAATAGATATTCTTTGTACAAAAAATGGAATCCCTCCTAAGATAATTGCATCAACTGCTACTACTAAAAATGCTGAAAAACAAATCCTATCTCTATTCAATAGAAACATTGTAAGAGTATTTCCCCCGCAAGGATTTGAATTTGGTAATTCTTTTTTTGCAAAAGAAGTGAAAATTACTGAAGAAACACGAGGACGACTTTATGTAGGCGTATGTGCAACAGCACGTTCAGGTTTAACAATACTTGCGAGAATTTCTGCAACAATTTTGCACAAAATCCGTAATCAAGAAAACGAAATTGATTCAAAAATATTAGATCAATATTATACTTTGATCTCTTACTTCAACAGTATCAGAGAACTCGGTGGTGCAAACCGTGTATTTGAAGACTCTGTACCTGATTTTATGAAAAGAATAATGAAATTAGAACAAAATGAATTACCTGATATCCAAACTTCTGATGAACCTGATGAGAAATCTAAAAAAGGAAAAGTAAAACCATATTTGTACAAAGAGGAATTAACTGGAAGAGTAAATTCTGCAGATATTCCTGAAATACTTAAGAAATTAGAAATACCATTTGGAGACCCAAAAAGACGTGCAATAGACGTAACTTTGTGTACAAATATGATTCAAGTTGGTGTTGACATCGATAGATTCGGTGTAATGATAATAAATGGTCAACCAAAAAACACATCGGAATACATACAAGCATCAGGTAGGATTGGAAGAAAGCATCCTGGACTTATAATTACTAGCTACAACTATCTAAAACCAAGAGACCTCTCACATTATGAGAATTTCCTTTATTATCATTCATCATTTTATAGAAATGTAGAACCTGTAAGTATTACTCCATTTGCACCCAGAGCACGGGATAGGGGTCTATTTGGAATTTTAGTAGCATTAGTAAGAATGCAGGAAAAAGAATTAGCAGATAATCCATTAGCTGGAAAGTTCAGTACTACAAATGTAAGATACAAAGAATTACTCGCACTAATAACCTCATTAATAGAAAAGAGAGTTTCGAATATTGATGAAGAAGAAAAATCTGGTATGTTAGATGATATCAAAAATCATTTTGATGATTGGCATAAGCTAGCACATACTCATCCCTCATTAATATATAAAAAAAACACTCATCCTTTTGCTCCACAAAATATTGAGTATTACTTGATGAAAACAATAGGAGATTATAATGATAATGCAAAATCTGTACCTAGCTCTTTGAGAGATGCAGAAGAAGACACTCCACTGTGGTATGTACAAAATAGAAATTTAGAAAATGGAGAAGATCAATATGAGTAAGAATTTATCAAAATATCCAAAAAGTCCAGGTGTACTGAAACCAAGTCAATTAATCACTACTTTTGGACCTGGTTCTATTGTACAGATGCTTTATGATTCTGTGATGGTAATGGGCTTACAATCTTGGAGCACAAAAGACAAAGATTACATCGAATTATACCATCCGTTTCTTCAAGCAGTTCTTAGAACGGATAAATTCAAAATGCCAATCTCTGTTGAGAAATACAGAGTAATTCCATGCACTTCATTTCCTACGTGGGGAGTCTGTTCAAATAAAAGATGTAATAGATTACAAAAACACGATATATCGCCCAAAGTTGGGTCAAATGGATTTCAGTGTGATGTTTGTCATTATCCTCTTTTTCATGCTCGTTTTATTGTAATGTGTCCCTATGGTCATGTTGATGAATTTCCATGGGAAGAATGGGCTCATAAGAAGACAGAATCTGGTAAGTCATGCGATAAACCAATGTTAAAATTTTATGGGACTGGTTATGATCCAGGACTTGCTAATTATTTTGTTGAATGTGAAAATTGTCATGCTGAAAAAGTAAATGTTGGAACCGCGGTTGCAGAGGATGGTCTGAAAGGTTTAGTGGATAAGTGTAGTGGGTATACCCCTTGGCTAGGTTTGGACAAATACACAAAAAATTGTAAGGGAAAACCACGAGGAGTGCAGACCCGTTCTACTAATGTGTACTTTTCAATCTCATCTAGTGCAATATTTGTTCCAAAATGGCTAAATCCAATTCAGCAAAGAATAGATGAAAAAATTTCTACTATTACAGATTATCTAAAGGAAGACGATGAAAATTATCTAACAGTTGCAAAAAAAAGAATTTTTGAAGATATAAGAAATGAATACAAAGAATGGACACCTGAAGCCATTGCTGAAGAAATTAAACGTAGATTTGAACTCTCAAAGACAATTGGAGAAAACGCTACCGAATTAGAAATTCGTAATGATGAAATTGAAGAATTAATAAAAACTGATAGTTACAATAAGCCTAAACTAAAAATAGATAAAGAATTCATTGACAATGAATTATCACCATTTATTGCTCAATTAAAGAGGATAAGTCGTATCACTGAAGTAAGAGCATTACGTGGTTTTACAAGAAGTCAGCCACCAGACCCATTTTCTTCAGAAAAAGATCAATTAGAGAATGTTCATTATTGTAGAATTGGGGCAGGACAAAAATGGCTACCGGCAGTTGAAAATCGTGGTGAAGGAATCTTTTTCTCTCTAAATGAGGATGAATTAAAAAAATGGGAAGATATTCCATTAGTAAAAGAAAGATTTGATGCAATGTTGGAAGGCTTGATGGATTGGGCGAAACAGCGTAAATGGATGCCGCGGGAACATTTCAAACCACGATATATTTTACTTCATACTCTTGCACATTTATTAATCAGGGAACTGTCGCTCTTTTCGGGATACAACGCGGCTTCTATACGAGAACGAATCTATCGTAATGATACTCGTAATGGTATAATGTTGTATACAACTAATCCGTCTGCAGATGGTAGCTTAGGTGGTCTTGTACGACAAGGTAAATTTAATCACTTTAAAAATATACTGAAAAAATCCATTCATTCATCGCATAGATGTTCAAATGATCCACTATGTGCAGAAAATAATCCTTTAACAAAACCAAAATCTGTTGAAGAGGCTATGACTCGTATCAACGGTTCTGCATGTTATGCATGTGTATTAGTTCCCGAAACAAGTTGCGAAAACTCAAATCGACTTCTTGATAGACAAATGATCTATAATCCAAATTATGGATTTTTTAGGAATATGAAATGGTAAAGGATTCATTACATGAAGAATTTGAAAATCTTTTTTCATCATTATCAGACGAAAAAATAGAAAATATAAAATCTAAAATTACTAACAATGAAATTACATCTAAAAGTACTATTTTTGAATTAAAATCAAAGCTAAATCTTCCAGCTCAAGATTTAAACCGCATAAAAAATATTTTGATAAATTTCCCATATGATCAAGGTCTTTTATTATATCTTGATTGTTTTTCAGAATTGAAGAGAACTAAAGAACAATTAGGATCTAAAACTTCTCTTGTAATGACTGGACCTATTATTTTCAAAAAAAATGCAGAAAATACTGATGCTGTAATATTGAATATGATTAATTCTGCAAAGCGAACCATAACTTTGGTAGGGTACGTAGTTCTTATTGATACAAGTACAATTTTTGATGCATTAGTTAATGCCACTAAAAGAGGTGTCAGAATCAGACTTGTTTTCAATAAAGCCGAAACACATCTTAAAAAATTTTTAAGAATGTGGGATCTTCACGTTACTTTTCCCGCCTTGTTTACATACAAACCAGAAAAAAAGAGTACAAATCTTCATGCCAAAGTCTTGATAATAGATTCACGAGAGATACTTACTACTTCAGCAAATATGACAGGTTATGGAATAAACGAAAATTTGGAGATGGGTATAAGACATATAGGAATTGTCGCATCTAATGCTGAAAAAATCATAGACACCTTAATCGAAAAGAAATATCTGGTAAAAATAGATTATGACCTTTGATCTTCCTGAGGAAACACCTGAAATTACAAAAGATATAGTCATTGAAAAATTTTGTAAATGGTGGAATTCAAATGAATTAATGATTAGGATTGGTGAATTTACTCCATATTATTTACTTGAATTAATTAAAAAATATTCTTTAGAAAATAAAACATCTCTTAATGAAAAAAACCTAGCTGAAATTCTTTATGATATAGTTGGTTCCAATTTTTTAAAAAATTTACAGTTTTTAAAAAAAATTTTTGAAGCTGAATTAAAATATGATATTACACATGAATATCAGAAACAAATCATTGATGAAGCAATTGGAATACATAAAAGACCTATTCCATCACTAGACGAACTCCTTAACTTGCCACATAAACCAAGATGGATGAAAAAACTTTCTAGTCTTTTGAAACTTCCAGAATCATGCGGCTATATTGAAAATGATGAATTACCTCCTGAGAAAGAGACAGTAACTCCGCACAGCAGACTGAATCCGCTTTATGATTATCAGTATTATATAGGAAGACGCATCTACAGAATGCTTACTGGAGATGATCCTACTAGAAGGACAATGGTAGCAGTTCCGACAGGAGCAGGAAAAACTAGACTAGTTGCAGAAACTCTTATTGACTGGATTAATAATAATAAAAAAACAAAAAGTACGCATGGAAAAAATTTTATAATTTGGATAGCGCAAAATGAAGAATTACTTGAACAGGCGTTAAGTACATTCAGAGATGTTTTTGAAGACAAAGGAAAACCAAAAACGTCCATAGATCTTTTTCGTTTTTGGGGGAAGTACAAAAGCCTGCCATTACCTCATCAAAATGGAATAATATTTGCAGGAATTTCAATGTTGCATAGTAGACTAAACAAAGATGAACAAGAATTAAGAGACTTGGCTGAAAAAACAGCAGTAATAGTAGTCGACGAAGCACATCATTCCATTGCGACTATTTATAATGAAGTTTTAAGAGCATTTGGTTTTAATTTTGATCTCAGAAAGCAAGAGATCTCTACAAAAGAGATTGTTTTGCTTGGTCTTACTGCAACTCCATACAGAAAAAATATGGATAGCGATGAAACAAAGGCGTTAGAACGACATTTTCCAATTCGCTTATTGCCGCCAATAGGAAATGAAGCTGTACTTGACGATGAAGGAAGCAAACCACACGCACTTATTGACTGTCAATCCTTTGTGAATAAAAATGAGTGGATTCGAATTAATGGAAATAGCTCGTATGATGTAGATGGAACAATCATAGAGTATGATTGGAAATTATTTGATGATCAACAAAATCTAATAAAATCATTTGATGAGAAAAATGATACTTTAGAATATCAATTTGACAAAGAAGGAAAATTTACAATTCAATTACAGGTAAAAGATAATGACAATATTACCGATACTGTTACACATGAAATCACTGTAGGTCCTGAAATTAATTCTGTATCAATATCAGAATTTGAACAAATGAAACTTGCATTTAGAAATTTAGTTAAACGTTCAATTTTATGTCAACCTCATCCCCAAATAATAAGATTAGACCAAGAAAGTGGAATAATTCTTACTGAAGAGGAACAAAAGTATGTTACAAAATTCAAGGATTTTAAAAGTGAGACAATAGCGAGACTGGGAGAAAAACCTACTAGAAACGCTGCAATACTTGAGAAAATTAAAGATTTGGTTGAAAACCAAAAGAAAGAATCTATATTATTTTTTGGTTGTTCTGTAGATCATGCAAGAAACATATCTCTTGTTTTGAATGCATGTTTTAAAATAAAATCAAAATATGTTGTTGGTGAAATGAATCAACAGGATAGATTGCAGGCTATTCGAGAATTTAAGGAGAAAAAAATCAAAGTACTTTGTAATTATGGTATATTGACAACTGGATTTGATGCACCAGAAATTGATTGTGTTATAATTGGAAGACCTACCAATAGTGAATTACTCTATACTCAAATGGTAGGTAGAGGATTACGAGGGATAAAAAGCGGAGGCACTAAAAATTGTATTATTATTGATATTGATGATAATATTTTACAATATGCAACAAAAGAAAAGTTCAAACTAATATGGATTCATCATAATGAATTCTTACAAGAAACTATACAAAAAGCCCCAATTGTAGAAGTAGCTACTGTCAAAATAGCTCCAGATCAACAACACGGGATTGAAGAAGCTATAGTTCATGAATGCCCAAACTGCCACAAATTAGCTACAGGGCTTATAGAAGTTAAGGAAGTATTCGGATTTTCAGAAAAACGAAGATCTGAAACAAATCCTCATGGGTTCCAATCATGGTGTTATGATTGTAGAAGCAAATCTCCAAAAGAAGAGATCATCGATCAAATGATCACTCCATCAGAATTAACACGAATCAATAAAGATGCAGTAATTTTGAATTATTTGAACCTAAAAACAAGACACGGTTATCCACCTACTTCTAGAATGTTTACGGAGTCTTATTCTGATAATTTACCCCATATCATAGAAAACTATGGTTCATATGAAAATTTTCAAACACAGCAAGGAGATAACATTCGAGAAAATTCAATCTTAAAAGATCTTCTGATTGATGATTATTTTGAAATATTCAAACAGCTGGGAAGACCTCCGACAGAAAATGAAATTGATGAAAATGGAATATTCAGGTTAAGTGATTACAATGAATGTTTTGGTTCATATTTGACTATACAAAATTACTTGGAACCAACTCTTAAAAAACTTGCAAAAATCACTGAACCTATTCCAGAAGGTAGATTGAAAGATGATTATCTCGATGTTAGAAGACTGATTAGTCGTATTCCATCATTTAGTGATCTTTTAATACATTCAAACATCGGAGTAGAAAATTATATTTTTAGCTATGGATCTTTTGGACAATTTAAGAAAAAAATTGAAGATATTGAAAGTAGCTTCGAAGACGCTAAACAAAAACTAAAAGATGATTTCATCAAAATCAAAACGCAATTAGGAATGGTTCCAACATATTCTCAAATGCTAAAATACTCAAATCATTATCATTGGCTTGTAAAACTTTATGGAAATTACCCAAAATTCCTTGAAGCTCTAGGAGAAAAGGAGGATGTAAAAGTAATAACTGAGAGTATTAGGAAAGAAAAACAATCAGAATTATTATCAAAGTTTTCGGAGATATATAAAAAATATGGACATCATGCAACAATAAAAAAATTAATGGATGAAGATAATGTTGCATACACTGAATGGTTTGGGGGTAAAACAAAATTCCTTGATATTGTAAAACAACAAAATAGAAATATCTTAATTGATTGGGCGAAAATAACTGCTAAAAAATTAGTGGAAGGACCTAATCCCACCGTACATAGAATTAATCCGAAATATTCTAGACCACGTGTAACTCCTCAGGTACACGGAAAATGGAAACCACAACCTCGCATTCCAGTATGGGATCTAAAAAGATGTCCGCGATGTCATAGTTATGATCTAGGGACAGCAGGTAAAAACAGGAAATATTGTTTTATTTGTCGTTGGACATCCTGGCGAAGATAAACCCATCAACCTTTTAATTCGTATTTTATACCTTCTTCAATAAGGATCATATTTTTTGAGACTTTCTTGTATAATTCTGGATGTGTGGTATGAACTGGATAGAGAGTTTTGGCATTAATATCAGACACTGCATCAAGGAGGTCTTTTCCTCTTGCATGTCCAGAACAATGACTTTGAAACTTGTTCATGCTAAAGTGTTGTAACCATGCATCGATTCGCTCCTGAGAAAGTTCCTGTTCTTCGTTGTATGGTTCAGAGGCTGAGTGAATATACAAGGCGCCTGCCTTTGGTTTCATATCAATTAACGCAGTAAAGCTATAGAATCCAATGGCACAAAGAACCTTGCTTGGTCTTGCTGCAATTTGTTCTGCAGTCCATGTGTTATGCAAATCTAAAAATTCTTTCTCACCTCCCTTATAGTCTGAGTCCTGATAAGCACCAGAACCACGTTTTGGAAGATAAATTATGATGTTTTCGTCATCAATATTTGGTACATCAAGATGTTTGTCCTGAGAAAGATGTTTTAGAAAATAGGCATCATTTATTTTTACAACAAATTTTCTATCATTTTCTCTTGCTATATTAAAGAAAGTTCGAAGTCTGTCTACATCTTTGAAATTAAAATCAGCAAATACCAAGTTATCTGTACCCGAAACAACTTTTCTTGATTCTTTGTAAACCTGATCTTCACTCTCTTCCTTGGCTTCGTCAGCAATTCTTGTTCCTTCAGTTATCAATGCAATTGGTTTGACCTCTTTTGCTTTTGCAATAAAGTCCCGAGTCATATCAGAATGAGTTCCATGTAGTCTGATATCTCCGGTATATGCAATTGGTCCTTCTGATGTGTAAATGATAAAACCGTAGGCACCAGGAACACTGTGATCTACGTGAATTGGTTCTACTTCAAGCGATCCTATCTTGAATTTATCACCAGTCCTAAATTCATGAATCTTTCTTGGAATTGGTTTGTCTTTGATATTATATGGTCTAGGTTTGTAATTTAGAATCTCTTTTTCTATAGCCCTTGAGGATCTTTCTTCTAGTGCTTTTAAAATCAGATGACAAGTTGAACCCATGTAAACAGGAATATCTTCATGTAAAAATGAGATGTAATCTGCGTGATCTGCATGTGCATGAGTTAACAAAACTGCATCAATATTTGGTTTCTCTGGTTTTCGTCCTGCCATCGTCATCAAGTCATCTCGGTATACTCCTTGAATGTCAGGAACTAAACCCATCGTAAGAAAATCTACTACGCCATTAGCTGTTCTAGGATTGATGTATTCTTCGAAAAACTTGGATCTACGACTGAAACTTTTACCGAAGTCCAAGAAAACTTTAGTGTCTTTATCTTCAAGAAGGATTTTGTTACCACCTATTTCATTTACTCCGCCATAGAAAGTAAGAGAAGTCAATATCCTAAATCAGAACTATGAACCTAAAAAGCATGTTTTTCTTCGTTTCTGTTACTTTCATGGGACATAATTCTACCTGTTACCTGTCGGGACATTTTAATTCAAGGAATTTGTGATTCTATTCTATTGCCCATAGAAATGACTACTGACTGTCCTCAATGTGGAGAAAATAAATGGTCTAGTAATGGAACTATACCGATAATGACAAATAAAGTGATTGATTATGTATTATCTTTATCTTGATGAATCTGGTCATGTTGTCAATTACTTTGATAAACATGGGAATCCACAAGCATTAATCTCACCAATATTCACAACTGGAGGAATAATCATTGATGATAATGAACATCAAAAATTCCAAATTGAATTAAATTCAATAATGCAATATTATTTTGGTGAAGTTACACTTGATCCTTGCTTCAAACTTCATTATACTGAGCTTTTACAATGTAAAAAATCTCCTTACAACATTCTTACAAAACCGCAAAAAATCGAATTAGCTGATCGCATTTTTAATACAATCTCTACACTAAATTGCAATCTTCTTTCTGTAGGAATGCATTTGGATTCACATTATATGAATCAAAGAACTCCTATTCCACATAGAGTTCTTGCCCTACGTTATATTGCTGAAAGATTTGAGAGATATGTAGTGAGTAAAAGCGATAAAGGAAAAATTATTTATGAGCAATTTGGAAAACGTGAAACAAGACGAGTTAATCGTGCTTATGATAGAATTTTTAGTGATTACAACCTACCAAGAATCATCGATATTAGAAATGTTGATCCAGAAATAGAATTTAGAGACGGTCGTACAGATCCAGTTTTACCTTTTTGTGACTTCTTTACTTATGCAACATGGAAGCGAAGACATAGTAATTATCAAAAAGACCGTAGATGGACATCAGTATCTCATAAATATTATAATCTTAATCATAGATTTTCTACTCTTAAAGGCAATGTAGAAATTTAAAGGGCGATCTCTTGGTGTCGATGCACCATAGTACTCAACACGAGTACGAGATCGTAATGTAATATACGTAAACCCCGAATATATCGCTATCCGTTCAACACTCAATCAAGTTAGATTTGGATAATTTGACCTGTAAAAATTTGGAACACAAATGAAGATTTTCTATGGTTAGGCATGAGAGTGAGTTTGTTTAATTAATCATTTCAATTCATAAGCAAAATTAAACATTAAATGCTAAAAATCTATTAATAGTCTATTAATAGACTATGATAGATTTCGATGGTGAATTTGAGGGTGAAGTTAGAATTAACCCCATAAAATATTCCAAGATTCTCACAAAGGTTGTAATGCCAAATAATCCCACAAGTGGCAAGATCCAACTTCCTAGTGAATACATATCACAAAAAGTTATAGTTCTGTTACCAAAATTACTTCCTAAAAAAAGATGACGGACATGAATTTGATGTATAAAAAATGGAAAATGGAAAACCTACAAGAAAGAATCACAGATTGGCACGAAGAAGGTGAACATATTAAAAAACTTTTGTTAGATTACGATTGGGAATATAGAAAAAAAATATGTACGAAATGTCCTATTGAGATTCAACAAAAACTAAAGTGTTTTAGAGTAAATAATTTTGAAAGTGGAATTCAAGAGACTCATTGCAAAAAAATGGACAGGGCTAGAACTCAAAAATACAGAAAAACTATGATGAATTTTATTAATTTTCATCCATTACGGAATATCATTTAAGGCTTGTAATAGTCCACTTTTAGATGGAACATATTTTGAATAAAATGTTCTTTTGATTATGTGTTTTCTAGCAATTTTCAATTCATCTACTTGTTCATTTATGGAAATTGCCCTACTTTCTGATTCTGATATGTCATGTACTTTATCATAATGATATGTTCGTTTATTGAAATTATAGTTTGATCGTTTTGGCTTTGGTTTTGTGGTTTTCTTCTTTCTTATCATTGGATAACCTAATGATGTACTATGAACGCCATAGAGAAAAGGAGTTGCCAATAAGGAAATTGGATTTGTGTTACTGAGATAACGCTGTGAGATACCAACCACATTACACCAAATTGCTTTTCCAAGAAGTCTTTGTGATAAATCTAACCAGTTTACTTGGTGTGTAAAAATCGGTCTATAAATTACGTTAAATCTTTGAAATTTATGTTCTATTAATTTATCAATTTTTTTAGCAAATAATCCTATACGCCTCATACCGATATCCAATGTTGGAGAAGACACGTATTTTCGGTTATTATTACGAAAGTCTAGGATTTGAGATTCAAACTCTTCTACAGTTTGTTCTGGATTTGTTTCATAATAGGAAAGAATCGACGCACCTGCATTACGCTGTATGTCTAAAATGGCATCCCTTTCTTTATCATTTGGCGGATAATCTGGGTAATATTGATAGTAAAAGTCAGAAACTAATTTAGGATATTTTTCAATCAGAGTTTTGTAATCTTCAGTAGCTTCTTCCTTAATTGATTTTTCATCTATTTTGTTTTTTCTTCTTGGCATGTGGACATATTGGAATAGAGGACTTTTGAGGAATATTTCTACTTCTTCAGCTTTTAATAATTCACTTTGATGTGGTGAAATCATAGGAAATCTTAGTTTATGATGTGCTATTGTTGTACTCATGGCATTAGCACCAACTATACTATGTGGTGATTGATAGAGATCAAACTTTACATTTGTGATTCTAATTTTCACGTCTGATAATTTATCGTCTCAAGGATTTAACTAATGCGATCGATCAATTCTGTTAACAACTTGCTTTGATCATTTGATCTTAGCCGTAATTTTATTAGTGAGAAAGAAACGTAATCAAGAATAAACAATACACAATATTCTAAACTGTTACCTTCGTTTGATGAATTATTCTAGGTGATCTGAATCACGGAATGTATTTCAGATTATTTGTCTTTTGGTTTCTTCAATTTTACGATTTCTTGTTGAAGTTGATCGATCAAAGCTTGTAATTCTTGGATCTTATTGTCTTTAATTTGGATTCTTTGTTCATATTTCTGTGTCGTTAGTTGTACTCCTTTATCGTATCCACTCTGGTAGAATTTGTATACGATGTATCCGAGTACACCCAAGATTACCAATCCACCTACAACACGGGGGTTAATACTGCTCATCTTGTGATCTAATTGGTATTTTGGATATTTATGAATATTTAACAAATTCATCAGGTGTTTTGGTGGTTATAATAGAATGACCTAGAGTGGCTACAGGCAATCAAAAGACAACTTTTGCCTGAGCAACATAGAACCAAGATAATGTGCAGACATCCAAAGAAAGATCATGATGTGTGTGGTGGTCAGAAATACTGCATGAACTGTAATAAAGATCTATAATTTTTCTATTCGTTTGTCTATGCTTGGATGAAAGTAAAATCCTCTATCAGTTCTACCTGGATATGCCTTTTTTAACGCACTTACAGCTATTCCCCTGCTGACATTAACTACACCAGCTTGATCTGCCAATAATTCAAAACTACGAGATGCAAAGATTCCTGACATTACTAGTGATCCAATAAATCCTAAAAATATGATCGGCAGAGGCACTCCAATAAAATGAGGTATAGCAAGCATAATGGCTCCTACAGGAAACATGATTATTGCTAGATAATGATCCTGTTTACCAAATAGATGAAAAAATTCATGACCCCCTACGAAAATCTTTTCTTCACTTGTAAGATGATCGAAATAATCCTTTCCAAAAATTATCCTTTTTAGTTCTCGATGAGCCTTTGCGGTAACTTTCTTTTTATTTATTATCCAGAAAGGTTTTGGATCTAGGGTATACTCTAATTTCCTTGCTAAATCAGATATTTCTTGAATGGGTATATCATAAGGTGCAATCTTTCTTATTTTTCCTAAAAGAGAATCGATTCCAGCAGGAATCAAATAACGAAGGCAAATTATTGATGAGATAAAAAACGCTCCGATTAATATCCAATTTAGATATTGTTGTATTGATAGAATTCCATAAAGTAAAGTGCAAACTGGTATGGATACAAAGACTAGTTCATGCATCCTAAAACCAACTCCTAGATTTTTTAGAAATGTTTTTAGTTGCAAACTGAAATATCTCTAAGTTCTAACCTTCTTCTTGTAATTCTCTAACAATTCCTTTAAAGCATCATCAAGTGTCGGAATCTTTCCGGTTCTAGCTTGTATCTGTCCCATTACCTTCAACAATTCTGAATGAGTATTCTTTCCAATGCGAATAGTATTGTCGCCCAAACTGATGCTTATTTGATATATCTGATATATTAGATTTAGCAATACACAAAATTTGAATTTACGATAATCGTTAAATTCTCAGTTTATCTAAGGAAACTAATGGGAAACAAAGGTCCCTGTCCAATGTGTCAACAAAAAGGAGTAGATTTGACAGAACATCATGTGGTAGAAGCCCCTGACGAAAATGGAAAAGCTCCTAGTATTGATTTATGTGAAGAATGTCATAAATTGCATGAAAGGTATCGCAATTATTTGAGAGACGCGTGTCATATTGATATAGATAAAACAAAAAATCACCAAAATGAGATAGGACAATCTAATGTTTCAAAGATGCAGTTGTTTATGGGCGTAATGAAATCACTTGAAGGAGATGAAAAAAGACCAGTTGAAGAAAAGACATTTGTTAAAGAATTGGTAAAGACTAGCAAATTTACCGAAGAAGAAGCTCGCAAATATATAAAAAAATTGCACCGAGAGTCAGCTATTTATGAATCAAAACCCGGTCATTACAATAGTGACTGAATTCTAAAAATTTAGAATGAGACTTGTTGTTAGCTTAACGTAGAAGTTAGTCTAAGACTATGTAGCTAAAAATTAGACGTATGTATTAATTAAATTCAAAATTACTTTTCATCTTCAAAATCATCAGGTCGTATCCTGGAACCATACAAATCAGGATTCTTGGCTTCCCTTCTTTTTTTGATCCACAAATTAATTAGACCAAATAACATTGCTCCCAATAAAATCACTCCGGGAAAAATCCACATCATACTTAGTGTCATGATATTTTACCATACCATGATGTGATAAAAAGTTCTGCAATCATAAAATAAAAAAGTCGTGTAAAGTTTACACTGTGATTCAAAATAAAATGAATCGTCATGTATAGTCTCTATGTATTATGACTGACTGATGTATTGGATATTTAGTAAACGCAGGCTCACCCCTCGCCGAAGCTTGGGATCTACACCTCGTTTCTATCAACGCCGTCTTCTGCGGCCATCCTTTGTCTTACGACCGGCTGCCTTTTCTCGGGATAGGCTTCCTCCTTAGATGCTTTCAGGAGTTAGCCTAAATGGCTTAGCTGCTCGGCCTGCCTTATCAGACAGCCGATAAACCAGAGGCCACGCTGCTCTGTTCCTCTCGTACTCGGAGCAACTTCCCCTCAAGCAGCCTCGCTTCCATCAGGCAGAGACCGACCTGTCTCACGACGGTCTAAACCCAGCTCATGTTCCCCTTTAATAGGCGAGCAGCCTCACCCTTGGCCCCTGCTGCAGGGCCAGGATGGGAAAAGCCGACATCGAGGTACCAAACCGCGGGGTCGATAGGAGCTCTCGCCCGCGACGAGCCTGTTATCCCTGGGGTAATTTTTCTGTCACCACGAGCCCCCAATAGTGGGGACGTCATGGATCGCTAGGCCCGAATTTCTTCTCTGAATCCCGTGCGTTTGGAGATCCAGTCAGTCCGGTTTTTGGCCTTGCCCTCTACAGTGGATTTCTGACCCACTTGAACCGAACTTTGGGCCCCTTTGATATCTTTTCAAAGGGGTGCCGCCCCAGCCGAACTGCCCACCTGCACCTGTCCCACAAGTGAATGTGGTAAGAGGTACTGCAAGAAATGACCGGTGTTACACTTTCGCTTCCTGTCTCCCCGGAAGGAGACAAGCATGGCTACCGATTACACTATGCAATTCCAACTATACCGCAAGTACAAGCTGCAGTAAAACTCCACGGGGTCTTCTCTCCCCGATGGAAGATGCTGGACTGTTCGTCCAGCTTATGTGGCTTCACCGGGTTGTAGGCGGGGACAGCGGGGCCCTCGTTGTTCCATTCATGCGCGTCGGAACTTACCCGACAAGGCATTTGGCTCACGTCTGTTACTTACATTGACCTCAATAATTGAGGCGAGTTTGTAGTTTTACAAACTTCCATGCATCGCTGCATGGGTCGGACTTTATCTTAATTGTTCTAAAACAATTTCTGGCGTAAAGTCTCTGAGGATTCTAAAAAACGCGGTTTAACTTTTCTGTTCATCAACCAACAAAGATTTGCAATTTTTGTCAGGCCATCAACAGTTAGGTGTTTTTTGTTTTCCATTAGTTCTAGTATTTCTCCAAAAATTTCGAGGTTCTTTTTCTTTCCAGTTCGCAATTTATTTTTTTCAAAAAACAAAACAATCTTTTTTAGATCATTTAATTTTCGTATACGCAATTCTTTTCTGGTACCATGATTTGTGACAACGTTTCCTGCATCAAAGAATTTTTGCAATTCTTTTAAAACCAATTCATCACGTTCATGTTGAACTACTCGAAATTCGGGAAGTACTTGCCAACCAATAGACATTTTTTGGGATTTATTTATGGAAACGTGAAAGCAACCTTCGCCATCAACGAAACCACTAACCCACCGCGCATCTAGCCTTTCCTGCTGATCATCTGCAGTCATGGCATTTTCAGATTATTTCAAAGGTTTAAGCTTTGATTTAACCTAGCCTGACATTCCCAGACTTTCCAGCATACGGCCAGATTTTACTAAGGCAATCAAATGTTACCTTAAGAGAGTCAGAGTTACTCCCGGCGTTTACAGGCCCTTAGCTCAGTTGAACCCAAGTTTTAGGTACCTGCACTGGCCAGGATTCAGTGACTATACACATCCTTTCGGACTAGCAGTCACCTGTGTTTTTATTAAACAGTCGGGACCCCCTTGTCACTGCGACCTACGGTCCCAATTCTTCATTAAGACCGCAGGCATCCCTTATACCAAAGGTACAGGACTAGTTTGCCGAGTTCCCTCGCCTACGGTATACCCGATACATCTTAGACTTATCATCCAGTGCACCTGTGTCGGATCTCGGTACGGACTTACAAACAACTCACTACACAGCATTTCATGGTCTCCTGGAATTGAGCAAACTCACCTAACGGCAAGCCACTCCTACCTCGAATCAGTTCTCGCCATTACGGCACTCCCCAATTCTATAATAGTTCAATAGAACGACGGTTCTAAATGCCCTATCCGGAAGCAAAACTGTGTAGATTATAACGTCATTTGTAAGGTACTTGAATATTAACAAGTTTCCCATTCGGGTGACTCTGTTGAGGTCACTCTTAGGATCGACTAACTCCCGGCTGACGACGCATTGCCGGGAAACCCTTACACTTACGATGGTATGGATTCTCACCATACTATGCTGTTACTGCCGCCAGGATCTGCAATGGGAACCGGTCCACAGGACCTCACGGCCCTGCTTCGACCCAATCCCCACGCCTAACTACCATGTACTGTGATAATCACAGTAATCTGAGGTATCGGTGCTTTGCTTTAGCCCCGTCCATTTTTGGGGCATCGAAGCTCGGCAGGTAAGCTGTTACGCACTTTTTAAAGGATAGCTGCTTCTGAGCTTACCTCCCTGCTGTCTTGGCTTCAATACGCCCTTTAGTTTGACACTTAGCAAAAACTTGGGGACCTTAACCTCAGTCTGGGTTGTCCCCCTCTTGGTTACGAGCCTTACGCCACGTAAACCCGTCTCCCTACTTCTACGACGCGCATCCCTTCGGAGTTTGAATTGATAGCGAGCCATTTCTGGCCCGTCATATCAGATCGGTGCTCTACAGGACACGCTGTCTTCATAAAGGCAGTACTACGATACACTTCGTTAGGAACTAGCGATCACCAGACTAGATTGGTTTTTGACCCCTATTCTCAGATCAGACAAACAATTTGCACGTTAGAACTGCTTCAGCCCTCCATGGGACTTTCGTCCCACTTCAGCTTGTCCAAGAATAGATCGTCTGGTTTCTAGCCTTGCCGCCATGACTCGACGCACTTTCACACGCTTCTCCTCACTTGCGTTGCGAGAACTTGGTTTCCCTTCGCCTCCACCCTGTTAAGGTTTAGGCTTGCCATAACGGTAAGCTCCCTGGCCCGTGTTTCTAGACGGAACGCGTAACACTAGAGCTATGAACGTCAAACCTTTAGCTCTATTGCTAGAACCTCCAGTCTGACAAAAACTCCTTTCATGCCACGCACGTCTGTAGCCAGTTGGTTTCAGGCACTTTTCACCCCCCTTCCGGGGTACTTTTCAGCTTTCCCTCGCGGTACTAGTTCACTATCGGTCTTGAGAAATATTTAGCCTTAGATGCTACTTTCACCTAAATTCGTTGCCCACTACCAAGGACAACTACTCATGTCATGATAAAATCCCTTTTTCTTACGCTCACGGGGATATCACCCTCTTCGTCGGGTCGTTCCAGACCACTTGAGCTTTGAATTTTGGATTGCAAGACCATAACAACACCACATCTCTATTATGTTGCCATAACAGATTCAGTTTGGGCTGATTCCTTTTCGTTCGCCACTACTTGGGAAATCTCAATTGATTTTTTTTCCACAGCGTACTCAGATGCTTCACTTCCGCTGGTTCGATCTCAACTACCATTGTAGCTGAGTATGTTTAACACATAGGATTCCAATTCGGACATCTCAGGATCATCGGTCACTTGCACCTACCCTAAGCTTATCGCAGCTTGCCACGTCCTTCATCTCTTCTCAAGCCTAGCCATCCTCCAACTGGCGTCTGCACACCAGCATATTCAGTCATAATATTACACGACTATACACGACGATCATCGCTAGTACATGGTGGTACCAGCTTCGTCCTTCCCCGAACAATTTCTTGCCCTGGTGCATTTGTTGTTGAAGAAATGTGCATTCCGACACCTTTCACCAATTTATGTTCTAAGGAGGTGATCCGACCGCAGGTTCCCCTACGGTCACCTTGTTACGACTTCTCCCTTGTTGCTAAACTCGCGTTCGATAATGGCAATGAGCCATCACCTCGCGCAAACTCAACTTCAATGAAGCGACGGGCGGTGTGTGCAAGGAGCAGGGACGTATTCACTGCGCGGTTGTGACGCGCGGTTACTAGGGATTCCATATTCATGAGGGCGAGTTGCAGCCCTCAATCATAACTGTGGTAGCGTTTAGGGATTGCCTCTCTCTTTCGAGTTCGGAACCCGTTGTCACTACCATTGCAGCCCGCGTGTAGCCCTAGGGTTTCGGGGCATACTGACCTGCCGTGGCCCCCTCCTTCCTCCACTTCAGCAGTGGCGGTCCCCCTAGTTAGCCCACCTACTCCTGAGAGTAAATGTAGCAACTAAGGGCAGGGATCTCGCTCGTTACCTGACTTAACAGGACACCTCACGGCACGAGCTGGCGACGGCCATGCACCTCCTCTCAGCTTGTCTGGTAAAGTCTTCAGCTTGACCTTCATTCTGCTGTCTCCCCAGGTAAGATTCCTGGCGTTGACTCCAATTGAACCGCAGGCTTCACCCCTTGTGGTGCTCCCCCGCCAATTCCTTTAAGTTTCAGACTTGCGTCCGTACTTCCCAGGCGGCAAACTTAACGGCTTCCCTGCGGCACTGCATTGGCCATAAGCCAATGCATCACCGAGTTTGCATCGTTTACAGCTGGGACTACCCGGGTATCTAATCCGGTTTGCTCCCCCAGCTTTCATCCCTCACCGTCGAACGCGTTCTGGCAGACCGCCTTCGCCACTGGTGGTCCTCGATGGATCAAAGGATTTTACCCCTACCCACCGAATACCGTCTGCCTCTCCCGCTCCCTAGCTTTGTAGTATCTCCGGCAGCCCATCTGTTGAGCAGTTGGATTTAACCGGAGACTTGCAAAGCCGGCTACGGATGCTTTAGGCCCAATAAACCTCCTGACCACTCGAGGTGCTGGTATTACCGCGGCGGCTGACACCAGACTTGCCCACCCCTTATTCGTCTGTGGTTTTACGACTGACAAAAGATTTCTTCAACAGAAATCACTCGGATTAACCTAGTCGTGCTTTCGCACATTGCTAAGGTTTCTCGCCTGCTGCGCCCCATAGGGCCTGGGTCCGTGTCTCAGTACCCATCTCCGGGCTTCTCCTCTCAGAGCCCGTACCTGTTATAGCCTTGGTGGGCCATTACCTCACCAACTAGCTGATAGGCCGCAGTCCCATCCTACGGCAATAAATTGTTTAAACCATAAGCCATTCCAGGCATAATGATCTATCGCGGTTTATTCTCAGTTTCCCGAGGTTATCCACGTCCATAGGTTAGGTTGACTACGTGTTACTGAGCCGTCCGCCTTGTATTGCTACAACGACTCGCATGGCTTAGTACCAATCCGATAGCAGTCAGGTCCGGCAGGATCAACCGGATTCGTTTATCGTATTATTAGAAGTATATTTTATTGGGAATTGGTCGGAATGCACAATTTCTTCAAATTTCAGATAAGATCGTTTAGGATCGAACCCACATCTTGTATGCGCAACTGGAGGCCTGTGAATCACAAACTGGCACAATGCCAAGAATCATCACAAGCGCCGCCTTGCTGTTACGTATGCAAAAAGTGGATCAAAGAGAAATAATATAAACCATGCCTAAAATGGAAATTTTTTCCAATATCTTACGATCACTAAATATTATTCTGTCAAATAGTTTGGTTATTGCTAAGCACTTTGGAGATATACAAAAAGAAAACCAAAAAGTCAAGACTGCTTTTTGTCAAGTCAGAGAAATTTCATGTAAACGGAGTATCACATAACATCAGATTCTTTGAGCCTTATCCTTTTGTAACAAAATCTGCAAAAGGAAAATATCTCTACGATGTAGATGGAAACAAGTACACAGATTATTGGATGGGTCACTGGAGCTTGATTTTGGGTCATGCAGCCCCCCAGGTTGCAAGCTCGGTAAAAAAACAGTTGCCGTCTTGTTGGATGCATGGAACAGTAAATGAAACAACAATATCATTTTCAGAAATAATTCAAAAGGCAGTACCAGTTGCAGAAAAGATTCGTTATGTCTCCACTGGTACTGAGGCAACAATGTATGCAGTAAGGATTGCTCGTTCTGCGACTGGAAAAAAAATAATTGCAAAAATTGATGGCGGCTGGCATGGGTACACTTCAGATCTTTTAAAATCAGTCAACTATCCGTTTGATGAAACTGAAAGTGCTGGACTAGTCAATGAAGAACACATTGTTTCAATTCCATACAATGACTTGGAAAAATCTCTTGAAATTTTAAATAGTGTAAAAAATGATCTTGCAGGAGTAATTATAGAACCTGTGCTTGGGGGCGGAGGATGCATCCCTGCAACAAAAGAATATCTTGCAGGAATTCAAGAGTTTGTGCACAAAAACAATGCGTTGTTTTTGCTTGATGAGATTGTTACTGGTTTTAGATTTTCATTTGGGTGTCATTACAAAACAATGAATCTTGATCCTGATATCGTTACACTAGGAAAAATAGTAGGCGGAGGATTTCCAATCGGGATAATTTGTGGAAAAGACGAGGTAATGGAAATAGCAAATACAAAATCACACAAAAAACTTGACCGCTCTTACATTGGAGGAGGAACATTTTCTGCAAACCCAATCACAATGACATCTGGCAGTGCAATGCTTTCATTTCTTAAAAAAAACAGTTCAGTTTATTCTAAAATTGGTAATCTAGGACACCATACCAGAGAAGCATTGGATAAAATCTTTGACGGCAAGGTAATCACAACTGGATTGGGTTCGCTTTTTATGACACATTTTGCACCAGATGGAATGATCCAAATCAGAAATGCATCAGATGCCGCCATGTGTGATATGGACATGCTTCATAGGTATCATTTTGAGATGATAGCAAAAGATGGAATATTTTTCCTGCCAGGCAAGCTTGGTGCATTTTCTTATTCCCATTCACAGTCAGACGTAAAAGAGCTTCTTGATGCATCAAATCGTTTTTCTGCCGGCATTTAGGAGAATGAAACTGTGAACAAATATCACACATCTTCAATTATTGTTCTGGCATTGTTTGTGGTTTTGGCCATACTAGTATCACCACTAGCAAATAATCATACTATAGTATCTAAAGACACGTCAGCATTTTTAAAAGTAAATAACTCTCACGTTCATTTTCTCAATAAAATAATGGTATTGCTAACAAAGTATGGCAGGGAAGCATTCTGGATAGCGACAATAATTCTTTTGTTCGTATTTGGCGGAATTACTGGTAAAAAGACCGCAATAATTTTGGCACTGGCATTTATTGTCCTAATACCAATTGGATATGCTGCAAAGGATTTGGTGCAAAGAGAACGCCCGTCAATTCCAGAATCTGATGTCATACTAGCTCAGGATTCAGATTATTCTTATCCGTCTGGTCATGCCACAATAGTTTCTGCTGGTGCAGCCATAGCTTTGGCATTATTTAGAGACTCGAAAAGAAAAATTGCAATATCGTTAGCTTTGACTGCAGAAGCTGCACTAGTTTGCGTCTCAAGAGTCTATGTAGGAGGACACTATCCTTTGGACGTTGTAGGCGGAATATTGCTTGGTGTTGGGGTAGCGTTTCTTTTTGTAGCTGCAACAAGACAAGCTGAAAGAATAATGTTAATTATAAACCGAATATTCAAGCGCAAATAATACAAGATTACACATTCATTGTTTCAAAAATGCATCAAGAATTTCTCATTAGTAAAATCTATTAACTAATAATTCTAGATGGTGATGTGCGTAAAGTCATAATATCTTTGGTAATTCTTGTTTTACTGATTCCACTGGTTGCTTCATCATTTGCTGATACTGTGCAGATTATAATCATGAGAGGTGCATCAGATAAACTGGTAAGTCGCACTTTTTCTCCACCATCAACTAATGCACTAGTGGGAGAAACAATAGAATTTAGTAATGCAGACCAGGTTGCTCATTCAGTTACTTCGGGTACCCCAACTAATCCAGATGGAAAGTTTGACAGCGGTCCAATTGGACTAGGTCAATCTTTTACTTACACAATAAAGGCTGCAGATGTTGGAGTCATTAATTTCTACGACAAGACATATCCATGGATGACAGGTACGATAAATGTTCAACCTACACAATCAGGTTACAAAATAATAAACAGTGTTGGCGCAGATGCAGGTGATGGTAAGACGACATTCAATGTGCAATACGCATCACCAAAAGACATTGTTAGTTCAGTGATCAATCCAAAGGACAAATCAGTTACTTTTACTCTAGTGGGCCAAGTAAATTCCAGCAGCATTCTAGTACTCAATCTTCCAGCAGGATTAGTTGGTCCACCATTTCTTGGAGTATGGTTAGATAATTTACAAACAAAGAATTTCACAGTAGAATCTCAGATCGGAATTAATGTTGTAAAAATACCTATCAACCCATTAACAGAACAAGTCAGCGTTGTTGGCAGCTCTGTTGTTCCAGAATTTGGCCCAATAGCAGAAATGATTTTGGTCGTATCCATAATTGCAACAATAATAGTTGCAAGATTTAGACTAGGCCATAAACTGGCATAGCAGCTCCGTGAATTAATTTTGAATCATCAGATGCAAGAAAAAGCATAACTCTTGCAATTTCTGATGGTTTAACCCATTTGGAAAAATTTGCATCTGGCATGTCTTTTCTGTTTGCACCAGTATCTATGATGCTTGGCAGTATACAGTTTACATTGATGTTTTTGTCCTTGACTTCGTCTGAGAGCGATTCAACCAATCTAATGAGACCGGATTTTGATGCGCAGTATGCAGAATTACCAAAAATTCCTTTTAGCCCTAATCTGGCAGCAACATGAACAACTTTGCCAGAGCCTTGCTTTACCATTTGTCCTACCACGTGTTTACTAATCAAAAAGGCTGTTTTCAAATTTAGATTCATCATCAAATCCCATTCTTTTCCAGTCAACTCTGTTACTTTTTTTCCGCCAAGGTATCCGCCAACCACATTTATCAAAACATCAATTTTGCCATATTTTTTCACTACATCAGATACCGTTTTTTCTACTTGTTCCTCATCACCAATGTCTGCTTTAATTAGCATCACTTTTTTCATCAAATCTCCAAGTGTTGATTCAAGTTGCGGAATTTCCCTATCAGTAACATGTGTTATTGCTGCAACTGCATTTGATTTTAGAAATGACAAGCTGGCTTCCCTACCTAATGCCCCTGTTCCTCCAGTGATTAATACTACCTTACCTTCAAAATCATAATCTTTCATATACAATCATAATTCATCTACTTGCTAATTAAAAAGGAATTTTCTAGCTACGAATTTTATCAATAGTACAACAGTCTAATAAAAAATCAGATGTCAAGTGACCCTCTAGTGCGCACCTTGTCTTCAACTGCGTCTGCCATCATATCAAGTTCTGTGGTGTTGCCAAATTTCTGGTATGTTAGTTTCTCCAATGTTTTAATGACGCTTTTAGCTGAGCGGTATTGAGGCACCTTTGGATCATTTAGCTCGCCATACAATCCTATACCTTCAATGTTGTTTTGTTTTGCAAACCCAAGAATAAGCCCATTAAAACCAGTGATAATGGATTGTTCCGGG
>Ga0207103_10103_pt1 | contig 24961 bp, 17 predicted proteins | sample Alteio_BWMinHeat_81_FD_153546 | JGI IMG/M metagenome (GOLD analysis project Ga0207103, IMG submission 153546) | Enriched cells from forest soil in Barre Woods Harvard Forest LTER site, Petersham, Massachusetts, United States -... | ecosystem: Environmental > Terrestrial > Soil > Temperate forest >...
ATTTATTAGCCAGCCGCCCGGAAATTTTAAGGAGATCATGGAATCGCTGCTCAGCCAGGCTGAGCATACAGATGCACGGCCGGTTTTTAAAAACAGGTTCCTGATCCGGGCCGGCGCACAATTCATTTCGGTTGAAACGTCTGATGCGGCCTGGTTTTGTTTTGAAGATAAACTGACCTTTTTACATACCGTAAAAGGGAAGCGGTACATGCTTGACCATACGCTGGACGAGCTGGAAAAGCTCCTCGACCCCTATGTTTTCTTCCGGCTGAACCGGCAATACATTACTTCGTTCAGCGCTATTAAGTCCGTTCACAATTATTTTAACGGCAAGCTGAAGGTATACCTGGCTACCGAAGCAGAAAACGGGATAGTGGTCAGCAAGGAGAAGGCGCAAGCTCTTAAATTGTGGCTCAACCGCTAAAACTCAGCCTGAAAAAACTCCTTTTCATTCGGCCTAAACGGTGTTTCATACTGTTTTAGCTATACCCGTCCGACTTGCTGCTGTATCCTTGCGCCGTAAAACAAATAACAGATGCAAAAAGCAAAACACTTTAGCGTTATCCTTTTTTTGCTATTACCGGCGTTCCTGCTGGCGCAAACCAAGGGTCATTTTTCCATTTCCGGGACTATTAAAGACAAGGCCACCGGGGAAACGCTGCCTGGTGCAACAGTGGGCTTCCTGGAATTACCGGGCGTGGGCGTTTCTGCCAACTCCTACGGCTTTTATTCCGTCAGTATTCCCGAAGGGAGCTATACCCTGATCACAACCTATATCGGCTACCGCACGGACACGCTCCATATCGATCTGAAAGGCAACCTGCAGCAAAACATCAACCTGGAAACCGGAGCCGGGCAGCTGAAGGAAGTCAAGATCAGCGTAAGTTCATCGCGAAGCAATAATATTTTAACCTCACCTGCAGGTGTGCAAAAACTGTTGGTCAAGGATATCCAGAATGTCCCTGTGCTGTTGGGCGAAAAGGATGTTTTGAAGACCATTCAGTTGCTGCCGGGGATCGTGGCAGCCGGTGACGGGAAGGCTGGCTTTTTCGTCCGGGGCGGCGATGCCGACCAAAACCTGATCCTGTTGGACGAGGCCACCGTTTACAATGCCTCGCACCTGCTGGGCTTCTTTTCGGTGTTCAATTCGGATGCAATCAAAGATATCCAGATATATAAAGCCGGGATGCCTGCGGATTACGGGGGCCGGCTTTCATCGGTTGAAGACATCCATATGAATGATGGCAACAACCAGAAATTCGGCATGAGCGGCGGTATCGGCCTTATCGCATCGAGGTTAACGGCGGAAGGCCCGTTATTTGACCATAAAGGCTCTTTTATTGTAAGCGCCAGGCGTACCTACGTCGATGCGTTTACCGGCCTGGCCTCAGACACGAACATTAAAAAGACCAAACTTTATTTTTATGACATTAACCTCAAAGGGAATTACCAGGTAGATAAAAACGACCGTGTCTTTCTCTCCGGCTATTTTGGAAAAGATTACCTGCAGTTAAAACAGGCTAACGGAATTGACTACGGAAACTCGACCGGAACATTGCGCTGGAACCATATTTTTAATAACAGCCTGTTTTCCAATACATCGCTTATCTATAACAGTTTCAATTACAATACTCATTTTCAAAGCAGTACCAATAATATTACCATCGGGTCCGCCATTACCGACTACCATTTGAAACAGGATTTCAGTTATTACCTGAATTCGACCAATAAGCTCGACATCGGTTTGGAAAGTATATATCACGTGACACAGCCGGGGGCGGCAACTACCAGCCAAACCTCGAATTACAACAGCGTCGTGCTGCAAAAAAAATACAGCCTGGAAAGCGCCGTATACGTTTCCCATGAATGGAAGGCAACCGATAAGTTAAAGCTGACTTATGGGTTGCGGGTAAGCGACCTGGCGGTATTAGGGCCGGGAAATTTTTATACCTATGATCCTAATGGCAATATCCTGACCAATACCTATTACGGAGGCGGCAAGATTGTAAAAAGCTACATCAATCCCGAACCACGCTTTTCGGCCAGCTACCAGCTGAATGACAGCAGTTCTGTTAAGTTATCCTATGACCGGAATGTGCAGAATATCCATTTATTAAACAATTCTACGGCAACTTCCCCTACTAATGTTTACCTGCCTAGCACCAACGTGGTGAAGCCCGAAATTGCCGATCAGGTTTCGGCGGGATATTACCGCACTTTTCACCAGAACGGTATTGAGTTCAGTTCAGAGATCTATTATAAAACCCTGCAGAACCAGATCGATTATAAAGACGGAGCCAACCTCGTCGGTAATGAGAACGTTGAGGCCGACCTGCTGTTTGGCACCGGGCGCGCTTACGGCTGGGAGACCTATATTAAAAAGAAATATGGTAAACTGACAGGCTGGGTGAGCTACACGCTTTCCAAATCAGAAAGGAAAATAGACGGCATTAATAACAATCATTACTATCCGGCATCACAGGACCAAACGAACCATTTGTCTGTTGTCGGGATGTACCAGGCGAGTAAAAAATGGGTATTGTCGGCTGACTTTGTTTATAGCACCGGCACCCCGGTGACCTACCCGGACGGAAAATTCTCCGTGGATGGCTCGCCGGTTTATGCCTATGGCAGCCGCAACAGCCAGCGCCTGCCCCCCTACAACCGGCTTGACCTGGGCGCAACGCTTTATGTGAAAAAGACCCACCGGATTGAAAGCAGCTGGAATTTTTCCATTTACAATGTTTATGGACAGTCCAACCCGTATACCATCATTTTCCAGGCGGACCCCAACAACATGAACCGGACGCAGGTACAGCAGACCTCCCTTTTTAAAATGGTCCCTTCGGTTACTTACAACTTTAAATTTTAGCAAAATGAAAAATATAAATCCTTTTTTGATGCTTTTAAGCCTAATACTGGCTTTTTCGTCCTGCACAAAAACCATTACACAGCCGCTGAACAATACCAGTCAACTGGTTATTGAAGGGGTGGTTAGCGACACCACCGGCCCGTATCATGTGAGCATTGCCCAAACCGCTAATTTTTATTCCGACAATGTTTATCCAGGCGTTTCCGGAGCCACTGTAGTCATCACAGATGTGACCGCCAATGTGACCGACGTGTTGACCGAAGCTGCACCCGGCGATTATGTTACCCATACCATCGCCGGAACGCCGGGGCATGCCTACCAGTTGAAAGTTATGCTGAACGGGAAAACCTACACCTCGGCCTCCACGATGCCGCAACCGGTATTGCTGGATTCGGTAACTATAGATTATTCCGTCAATAATAACTTCAGGCCGGTAGCGAATTACCAGGACCCCGTAAGCCAGAAGAATTATTATAAATATTCCATGAAGCGCAACGGCGTACATGTGAATCATTTTCAGACTTTCGATGATCGTTTGTCCAATGGCCGGTATATCCGGGATAAACTGGATTGTGATACCGGCACCTTTCATAACGGGGACCTGGTGAAGGTTGACCTGGTCGGCCTTGATGCCGGCGCCTTTAATTTTCTGAAAGAGGCGGAGGCTGTGGCTTATGACAACGCCAACCTTGCCGCGCCTGCCACGCCGGCTTCCAATATCACGGGCGGCTGCATAGGTTATTTCAGCGCGCAGACGGTTAGCAGCAAAACCACGGTGGTTAAAAACTGATCGGTCCGGCTGATTGATCAGGGGTCAGATATCAGGTTAGGCTGACCCCGGCCCGTTTCCGGCTATGCGAAGTGTGCAAATCGCACCCGTAAGCACGACCCGCCGGGCCACGCGTTTGTTTCAGTTAGCAGTTGGCAGTTTTCAATGGGCAGTAGCTGTTTTCGGACCCCAAAAGACCGTTCATCCGATGAACAAAAATGAACGGTTTTTTGCCTCCGCAAATTTTTTTTGATGCTGTTTGTACCCGTTTCGAAGGCGTTTAGAAGGCGTTTGAGAGTGTTTCGTTAGCGTTTTGAAGCAAAATAAAACGATTTGAAACGGTGCACCCTTGTGGTCGACCGGAATGTTCAGAACACAAATGGTCGGCAAATGGCAGCGCATTGCCGGCGCGGTTTTGGGGTGTCGCCGGCGCATCGGTAGTAGGGGCACCCACGAGGGGCGCCCCTGCGTAATATTAACCGATGATAGCCTGTAAATTAACTGCAGGATAATTCACCAAAAGTGTCAACTTTTTCCAGGGATAGACAGACATTTAAGTGTTCACGGGTGTTCAAAAATGAACGCTTTTTGCCGTTTTGATATTAAAGTAATACTTTAGGTAAACTTTATAGTTGGGTTATTGTCATTAACTTAAATGCGTTCACTTAAAGTAATAAAAGTGTTCAGATGTTCAAAAATGAACACCTTCAATCTGCAGGCGTTCCGCCTTTTTCCTTTCACCTTTTTCAGTTAGCTTTATCACCTTAAAAATACTCCATGAAATTATATTCACTCCGCATGCGCCTGGTATTTTTACTGGCGCTGACCATTATTTTACCCTGCAATCTTTTCGCCCAATCCAAACAACCCTACACCGACCTGGCCGATGCCCTGCGCACCGGTTTCAGCCTTTTCGGCAGCCAGGGCCCCGAAAGCGTAAACTGGACCAACGGTGGTAACAAATATTCGTTCACCAGTAACGGCGAGATCAGGATGATGGACCCGCAAACGCTGAAAGATGAACTGGTGTTTTCGGCGAAAGGATTAAAGTTCCCCGGCAGCGATAAAGCCTTTGATTATCAGTCGTTCCAATGGTCGCATGACTCGAAGCATTTGGTTTTTAAAACGAATTTCAGGCCGATTTACCGGCGCTCAGGCATAGCCGACTACTATATTTATGATGTTGTGGGCAAGCAGCTAAAACAGGCCGCGAAGGATGCCCGCACGGCTGAATTGTCGCCCGACGGCTCAAAAGTCGGTATGGAGCGTAATGGCAATATGTTTGTTTACGATTTCGCCGCCGGCAAAGAAAGACAGCTTACGATGGACAAAACCAGCGAGCTGGGCACCTTTAACGGCCATTACGATTGGGTGTACGAAGAAGAATTTGGCCAGGCCCAGGCCTGGAACTGGAGCCCGGACAGCCGATACATGGCCTTTTGGCAGTTTAACGAAAAGCCGGTGCCCGATTTCCAGATGACCAACTATGCGGGCGGCCACCCGGAGTATATCCACATCCCCATTCCGCAGGTCGGCGATCCAAATCCTTCGGTAAAGATAGGGGTGATTGATGTGGCTACCGGCAAAAAAGTATGGCTAACGCCTGATGAAACCGGCGATTTTTATATTCCGCGGATTTACTGGACCAGCAACCCGGACGTGCTGGCCCTGATGACGCTGAACCGCGCCCAAAACCACATGAAGCTGTACTTTTTTAATGTAAAAACGGGCGAGCACCACGTGGTGCTGGAGGAAAAGAACAGCACCTGGGTGGCAATTTTTAACTTTTATACCAATGTGAACGATATGGTGTATTTCCCGGAGAAATCGAAAGAGTTTTTCTGGGTGTCGGACCGGTCGGGGTATTACCATATTTACCGGTACAACTATGATGGCAAGGTGATCAACCAGGTAACACAGGGTAATTGGGATATGATAAAAGTGAGCGGGATAGACGCGGCGGCGAAAAAGATATACTATTTATCGGCAGAAGATGGCGGGCTTGAACAGCAATTTTACAGCATAAACTTTGATGGCAGCGGTAAAACCAAGCTATCAACGGTGCCGGGGTATCATGATATCAACATGTCGCCTAATACGCATTATTATTTGGAGAGCTACAGCAATGTGACTACGCCGCTGCATGTAAATCTGTGCGACAATACGGGCAAAATGCTGCAAACGCTGGAAGATAACCATGCTGTCAGCGATTTTGTGAACAGCCATGCCTACTCGGCGCCGGAATTTATCAAATTTAAAACCAGCGACGGGGTGAGCCTGGACGGGTATATGATTAAGCCTTTTAATTTCGATCCCAATAAAAAATACCCGGTGGTAATGACGGTGTATGGGGGGCCGGAAAGCCACGATGTATTTAACCAGTTCAGCGCCGATGCCTGGCAGCAGTGGCTTGCGCAAAACGGTTATATTGTAGCCAATGTGAATAACCGGGGCATAGCCAATTACGGCAGCGCCTTTATGAAAGTGGTTTACAAACAACTGGGCAAATGGGAAAGCAACGATTTTGTGGAGACGGCCAAATACCTGGCCACCATGCCCTTTGTTGACAGCAGCAAAATGGCCATTATGGGCACCAGCTATGGCGGTTACAGCACCACTTACACCATGTTAACCCATCCGGGCGTGTTTAAGGTTGGGATAGCCAACTCTCCGGTCACCGACTGGCGGCTATATGACGACATTTATACCGAACGCTACATGGCGCCGCTGAAGGATAATGAAGCAGGTTACAAGGCAAGCTCAGATATGACCTATGCCGGGAATTTGAAAGGGCACTTATTTCTAATCCATTCAATGAGTGATGATAACGTACACCCGTCCAATACCATGCAATTATTAACCGCTTTAACCAACGCGGGCAAGGACGTTGATCTGCGCATTTACCCGCCCGGCGCGCATGGGGCGGCCTACAATTGGGAGAGTTATTTGCTGATCTCGCAGGCGAGTTTTCAGTATTTGGAGCGTTATTTGAAGGGGAACAATGATTTGCCGAATTTGAACGGGAAGTAGGTCTGAACACGATTTTTAGGATTTAAAAGATTTTCAGGATTTTGAAATATGTACAATGGCTGCATCCTGGCAATCCTGAAATCTTTTAAATCTTAGTTCAGACAATGGAATTGTTAAGAACCCCAATTTCTCCACAAATCCGAAATCGAAATTCCGAAATCCGAAATTCAGATTAACTTTGTTCTTCACAGGAGGAACTGATCAGCGATGCCCGATTTTTCACATTTACACGTACATACTCAATTTTCGCTGCTCGATGGCGCAGCCGACATCAGCAAACTTTATAAAAAAGCTGCTGCTGATGGCATGAAGGCCCTGGCCATTACCGACCATGGCAACATGTTCGGTGTGTTTAAGTTTGTGGCCGAGGCGGGCAAGCATAACATAAAACCTATTGTAGGCTGCGAGTTTTACGTGGTGGACGATCGGCATAAAAAGCAATTCACCAAAGAGAAAAAGGACAAGCGTTACCACCAACTGATGCTGGCCAAAAATCCTGAGGGCTATAAAAACCTGGTAAAGCTGTGTTCGCTGGGATACATGGAGGGCCTGTACAGCAAATGGCCGCGCATTGATAAGGAACTCATCCTGAAATACCATAAGGGCATCATCGCCACCACGTGCTGCCTGGGCGCTTCGGTGCCGCAGGCTATTTTAAGCGGTACAGAGGATGATGCCGAAAAAGAATTTAAATGGTGGCTCGATCTTTTCGGCGAGGACTATTATGTGGAGCTGCAGCGACACGACATCCCCGAGCAAAACACCGTGAACGTTGTGTTGCTGAAGTTTGCCAAAAAGTATAATGTAAAAGTGATCTGCTCCAACGATTCACATTATGTGGATCAGCAGGACAGCAATGCGCATGATATCCTGCTTTGCGTAAACACAGGCGATATGCAAAGTACGCCGATTGCAACTGACGAGGAAGGCGGCAAAGGCTACCGTTTTGGCTTCCCTAACGACCAGTTTTATTTTAAAACCCAGGCGGAGATGGGCAAGCTGTTCGAGGATCTGCCGGAGTCGCTGGACAACACCAATGAGATCATCGATAAGGTAGAGGTTTTGAAATTGAAGCGCGATATACTGCTGCCCAATTTTGTTATCCCGCCTGAATTTAAAATACACAGCGAGAGTGAGGCCGGTCACGATACCCTTAACCAGTGGGAGTACCTGAAGCATTTAACCATGCTGGGCGCGAAGGAGCGTTATATAGATATCACGCCGGAGGCACAGGAGCGTATTGATTTTGAGCTGTTCACCATCCGTACCATGGGTTTTGCCGGTTACTTTTTAATTGTGGCCGATTTTATAAAGCATGGCCGCAACATAGGCGTGTTTATCGGGCCGGGGCGTGGGTCGGCGGCAGGATCGGTAGTGGCCTATTGTACGGGCATCACCAATATCGACCCGCTGAAATACAACCTGCTGTTCGAAAGGTTTTTGAATCCCGACCGTAAGTCGATGCCCGATATTGATACGGACTTTGACGACGCGGGGCGCCAAAAAGTGATCGACTACGTCGTAGATAAATATGGCAAAAACCAGGTAGCGCAGATCATTACCTATGGCTCGATGGCAGCGCGTACCAGCATACAGGACGTGGGCAGAGTGCTGGATATGCCGCTATCAGAAGTTAACGCCATTAAGAAGCTAGTGCCCGAAACGCTGGGTATTACTTTAAAAGATGCGATTGAGCAGGTGCCGGAGCTAAAAGAAATACTCAAAGGAAACGACCTGAAAGCCCAGGTGCTTCGCGAGGCGGAAAAGCTTGAGGGTTCAGTTCGAAATACAGGTGTGCATGCAGCTGGTATCATCATCGCGCCTTATGACCTGACGGATATCGTTCCCGTCGCGACAGCAAAAGACTCTGATCTGCTGGTTACCCAGTATGACGGGCGTGTGATTGAGGATGCCGGAGTTATCAAAATGGACTTCCTGGGGCTAAAAACGCTTACGATTTTGAAGGATGCGCTCCGGATGATCGAGCAGAACCACGGCGTCATCATCGATATTGATACCATCCCGCTTGAAGATCAAAAGACGTTTGAGCTATACCAGCGCGGTGATACCAACGGTACGTTCCAGTTTGAAAGTGACGGGATGCAAATGTACCTACGCGATTTGAAGCCCGATAAGTTTGAGGACCTGATTGCCATGAACGCGCTTTACCGGCCGGGGCCGATGGAGTATATCCCCAGTTTTATCAGGCGTAAAAACGGGCAGGAAGCAGTGGCTTTTGACCTTGCCGATATGGAAGAATACCTCGGCGAAACCTATGGTGTAACTGTTTACCAGGAACAGGTGATGCTTTTATCGCAAAAGCTGGCCGGTTTTAGCAAGGGCGATGCGGACGTTTTGCGAAAAGCGATGGGTAAGAAGCAGATCGAGGTGCTGAATAAGATGGAGGCCCAGTTTATGAGTGGCGCTGAAGCCAAGGGGCATCCCAAAGACAAACTGACCAAGATATGGAACGACTGGAAGGCATTCGCCCAGTATGCATTTAATAAATCACATTCCACCTGTTATGCGTTTGTAGCTTATCAAACCGCTTACTTAAAGGCGCATTATCCCTCGGAATACATGGCTGCGGTGTTAAACAACCAGAACAGCATGGATAAGATCACTTTCTTTATGGAGGAATGCCGCCGCATGGGCGTACAGGTGCTGGGGCCGGATATCAACGAGTCGGACATGGCGTTTGCTGTGAACAGTAAGGGGCAGATACGTTTTGGCTTAACCGGCGTTAAGGGGGTAGGAGAGAAGGCTGTCGAAAGCATTATAGAAGAACGTAAAGAACGGGGCCCCTACCTCTCCGTTTACGATTTTGCGCGGCGATCGAATACGCGAAGCGTTAATCGAAAATCGTACGAAAACATAGTCTACGGCGGCGGATTTGACGAATTTGGTTATAACCGCGCTCAATTTTTTGCAAAAACAGATAACGGTGTTTTAACAGGTGTGGAGCGGCTTACCAAATACGCCAATGACTATCAAAATATTCAAAGCAGTTCGCAGTCCTCATTATTTGGCGGTGGCGTGGCCTCCTATATTCCTGAGCCGGCCATGCCCGAAGCTGAAGAATGGGCGCTCATCGAAAAGCTGAAGTACGAAAAAGAGGTGATCGGCATGTACCTTACCGGTCATCCGCTGGATAATTACAAAGTTGAGCTGCAAAGATTTTGTAACACCACCATCAGCGACCTAAAGCTGATGCAAAAAGCCCGATCAGGCGAGGGCGGCGACGAGATTATGACGGCCTTCGCCCAACTCAGGAAAAGGGGTGAATTGTGTGTGGGCGGCCTTGTAGGCAACGTGCAGCATAAAATGACTAAGACTGGCAAACCGTTCGGAACGTTTGTGCTGGAAGATTATAATGAATCGTATGAGTTTGCCTTATTCGGCGACGACTATGTAAAGTTCCGCAACCTGATGGTGGATGGCTACTTTTTGCATTTGAAAGGTATCGTGGAAGAAAAGTTCCGGCAGAAAGATAACTGGGATATGCGTATCCTTACGATGAGCCTGCTCTCTGAAATGCGCGACAAGCTCACCAAATCATTAACCGTTTGCCTGGACCTGAATGCCCTCAGCAGCAACCTGCTCGATAATATACAGGAAGTGATCAATGTAAATAACCAAAAATACCCTGTGAAAAACTGCACCCTCCGGTTTATGATAAAAGACCGGGAAGAAAATATGCTGGTTGAGCTGCCGTCCAAAAACTTTAAGGTGAACCCCAGCGATGAGTTGATGGCGGATATTTTTACGCTGACGAATGTGCAGCCGGTATTGAATTAATTTTCTGTTAAGTCTTTTTCCGCAATGATTTTATCCTTATGTTTTAACCTATAAATTACAAAACCGATAAATGCAATAACCGGGGTCGAAATTAGGGTGACGAAAAATCCAATAATTAAAACCGATGCGGCTACCATTCCACAATCCACGCACCCGGTGCTCGAAGCATCAGGTGGTATCTTAAACTCATTTGAATTCATCGATACTATCGACAAAACTATACCTAAGAGAAAAGCTAAAAAGGCAATAACACCTAATGGGATGGTAAGGCGATCAAAGATTCTTAAAACAGAAAGTATTATCTGAAATACAGGCGCGACAAACAGCAGTGAAAATGCGATCAATGGCTTGAATATTAATATACATTAATATCACTTTTAAAGAAAGGTAACCTTTGACATTCCCTTTGTTATAATGAATGATTAAATTTGATTTATAAACTCAGGAAATGACAATAAGTGCAATAAAGGAAAAACTACACAGTTTCATCGATACTGCTAAGGAAAAACAGTTGGCAGAATTATATCTTTTTATAGCGGATAAGTTTGCCGAAAAATACGATTGGTGGGAAGATGAAGACTTTATAGCGGAAATAGACCGGCGTATAAAGGACTTTGAAAGCGGAAAAACCAAAGGTGTCAGTTGGGAAGAGGTAAAATTAAAAGCCAGATTACGGCTGGCAGCAGATAAAGACAGAAAAATGGATTTAATGAAACAAGCCGGATCCGATCCTTTGTTTTTAGCTGATATGAAAGAGCTGGACTAATCCTGCTTAACAAAAGGCCCCTTTATGGCAAACCCTCCCCGCTCAAATTTCTTGTAACAGTCTTTTATATAAACATCCATATCGTAATCGGTCGCCTTTAAAACGAATTCGTAATCAGGCCGGTATTTAACCAAAAAAGTCAGCAGGGTATCTCCCCGTAAATTGGTGATCCGAGATACTTTGCCCCGATTAAAATGCTCATCTACATATTGCTCATGCTCATCCCTGAGCAGTATTTTGTTGAATTTGTATTCAGGCGTGCTTTTTTTGGTTAGGGCCTGCACCAGTAAAAGCATATTTATAGAAATCAGCTGGCCGGGTACATAATTTCCCCCACCGGTAAATGCATCGATAACGCGTGGCCCTTTATAGTTAAATTGCCTTGCAAAGTCCTGCCGGTTTGCAAGGGAGTCTTTTTTAAAGCTCTTGTCGCCATAAATGGTCACCTCGTTAAGGTTGGTGATCTTTGGCTCCAGGTTGATGGTGATAAATTCATTCGTTTTACTAATAGCGATAATGAGGGTTTTATAGCCGAGCGCTGATATTTTCAGGCTGTCGGCCGGATAAGATTCATTAATTTCAAACTCGCCCAATTTGTCCGTCCGGACGGTTTTCTCCCCGGTGCTTACGAGAGCGCCGGCCACGGGCTCCCTGCTCGACTTATCGATCACTATGCCGCTGATTTTTTGACCGAACGCGGTGATGTCGGAAACCAGGATAAGCGCAAGAAGCAAGTACTTCATCAAAAAGGAGTTTAAACAAAAATAACCGACTGATAACCAATTCCTAATACTTTAACATCATTTAACAACACTTGTAACAAAAGTTTTAACACAGAGATGCAGAGAAGACACAGAGGTCACAAAGCTTTAACTGTTTGTCAATTTTTTCTCCGTGTTCTTTGCGCCTTCTTAGCGACCTCCGCGGTTAAAATTTATTTTATTTTTAACGTTATTTTAGCCGAAACATCAAACTTTTATTTTAGACTTAACTATAACAAATTCAACTTTCGGACTTTCCCGTCTTTCGGACTTTCGGACTAAAAACTATCTTTGCCGAATTATGAGCAACGCAACCGAAGATATTTTTAAAAACGTTATATCGCACGCCAAGGAGTATGGCTTTGTTTTCCCGTCCAGTGAAATTTATGACGGATTGAGCGCCGTTTACGATTACGGCCAAAACGGCGTCGAACTGAAAAACAACATCAAAACCTATTGGTGGAAGGCCATGGTGCAGATGAATGAGAATATCGTCGGGCTTGATTCTGCTATATTTATGCACCCCATGATATGGAAAGCCAGCGGCCACGTGGATGGCTTTAGCGACCCAATGATCGATAATAAGGATTCGCAAAAACGTTACCGTGCCGACCAGTTGCTGGAAGATAAGATAGCAGCATACGACCAGGAGGGCAAAACCGACCAGGCCGAACTGCTTCAAACCGAAATGGACACGGCGCTGAAAAATGAAGACTTATCGCGTTTGCGAGAACTCATCATTGAGCATGAAATAACCGACCCGATGGGCGGTTCAAAAAACTGGACCGAGGTACGTCAGTTTAACCTGATGTTCAGCACCCAAATGGGGGCAATTGCCGACGAAGCCGATGTGGTGTACCTGCGCCCGGAAACGGCTCAGGGTATTTTTGTGAATTACCTGAACGTGCAAAAATCGGGCAGGATGAAAATCCCCTTTGGTATAGCCCAGATAGGCAAGGCATTTCGCAACGAAGTGATCGCCCGCCAGTTTATTATCCGGATGCGCGAATTTGAGCAGATGGAGATGCAGTACTTCGTTCGCCCCGGCACCCAGCCGGAGTGGTTTGAAAAATGGAAAGAAACGCGTTTGAAATGGCATTTGGCATTAGGCACCGACCCCGCCAAATATCGTTACCACGAGCATACCAAGCTGGCCCACTATGCTGATGCGGCTTTTGATATTGAATTTGAGTTTCCATTTGGTTTTAAAGAAGTGGAAGGTATACACAGCCGCACAGATTTCGACCTGAGTCAGCACCAGAAATTCAGCAATAAAAAAATGCAGTATTTCGACCCTGAACTTGGGCCGGACGGCAAGCCGTATGGCAATTATATTCCTTATGTGATTGAAACCTCCATCGGCTTGGACAGGATGTTTTTGTTGACGATGATCAATGCTTACGAAGAGGAGGACCTTATTACAGAAGAACGCCAGGACAGCCGAACAGTTTTGAGGCTGCACCCTTGTTTGGCCCCGGTAAAAGCAGCTATTTTCCCGCTTACAAAAAAAGACGGCCTGCCCGAAAAGGCACGCGAGATAATGGACTCGCTGAAAGTTGATTTTAACCTGCAATACGAGGAAAAAGATACCATTGGCAAGCGCTACCGCCGCCAGGACGCAATCGGTACACCATTTTGTATTACCGTTGACCACCAGACTTTGGAAGACGATACCGTAACCATCCGATACCGTGATACCATGGAACAAGAACGGGTGAATGCAGCCGACCTGCAAAAGATCATCGGTGATTTGGTAAGCTGGAGGAATTTGTTGAATGTTTGAACCATTGATTAACCTGATTTAATTGACTTTAGCCGGACGTTTTATTAAAATCAGTGAGATCAGTTTAATCAGGTAAATCCGCGGTTCAGACGATAAATCCTGCCTTTCCATAGAATTTATCCAAAATCTATTTTTTCATTTGTTAATATTGTTCATCAATCCATTATAAACAAATGAAAAAGTTCTCTACGCTATTGTTCAGCGCCGTAATGATTTTTCCGGCGGTAGCTTTTGGTCAAGCCAAAGGCGCCTATCAAGTTACCGGTACTTTTCACATTAAAAGCAGCGGCGGTTATGACTATATTACTGTCGATTCGTTTTCGGATAACCTTTACGTTTCGCACGGCACCCAGGTGAATGTGGTAAACAAAAGGACGGGCGACTCTATCGGCGTGATAAAAACGGATAAAGACGTGCATGGTATTGCGTTAGTGCACGACCTTGGCAAGGGTTATATTACCAATGGCGGCGCCAACAGCGCGGTTGTTTTTGATTTAAAAACCAACAAAATACTTGGTCATGTGCCAACAGGTATGTTTGCCGATGGGATCATGTACGATACCTACTCCAAAAAAGTGATCACCTGCAATGGCAGGGGCAAGAATATGACCGTGATCGATCCAAAGACTGATCAGGCAATAGCCACCATCCAGCTGACCGGCTGGCCGGAAACAGCGACAAGCGATGGCAAAGGAAAAATCTATGTAAACAATGCCGAGAAAAGCGAGATCGATGTGATCGATGCCAAAACATTTAAAATAATACATACCTGGCCGCTGGCGCCGGGTAAAGGCCCGTCAGGCCTGGCCATGGACAAGGGCACCATGCGCCTGTTTGCAGGCTGCGATGGCAATAAGCTGGTGGTAATGGATGCCACCAATGGCAAAGTTATCACCACGCTGCCTATCGACGATGAATGTGATGCTGTTGGTTTTGACGTTAAGCTGAAAACGGTTTATTCATCCAACGGCGAGGGCACTTTAACGATTATAAAAGAAGAATCGGCCAATAAATTTGTGGTGGCCCAGGTTTTAAAAACCGAAAAAGGCGCCAGAACTAATGCTGTTGACCAACTTTCACACAAAATATATTTGCCAACTGCTGATTTCGCGCCGAAAGATCCGAAATCATTCAGGCCCCAATCCATTCCGGGAACATTTAGGGTGTTGGTGGTTACGCCATAAAAAATTGTCTGAACCATGATTTTTCACATAGTGATTTTTTTTTAATCGGCGTTCAAGATTGCTTCGCAGTTTTTAGGATTAAAAGATTGCCATGATTAATAAACCGCTTTATAAGTGATCCTAAAAATCCTTTAATCCTAAAAATCATAGTTCAGATTTTTTTGCTACTTTAATCCCGTGGCCAACTACGAAAACAAGATCGGCATAAAATCATGGGCCGAAGAAGACCGCCCGCGCGAAAAACTGGCAGGCCAGGGCAGGCGCGCCTTAACCGATGCAGAACTGATCGCAATCCTAATTGGCTCGGGCAGCCGTAATGAAACCGCGGTGGAACTGAGTAAGCGCATTCTGCACCATTATGGTAACGACCTGAATAAACTGGGCAAAGCATCCATACCCGAGCTTTCAAATTTTAAAGGCATCGGTGAAGCCAAAGCGATCGCAATTATCGCCGCGCTGGAGATTGGGCGAAGAAGAGGCGAAACTGAATCGGCCCCGCCTGAATTTATCCATACAAGCAAAGACGCCTATAACCTGATGCGGCGGCATTTGATCGACTTGAGTCACGAAGAATTCTGGATCATACTGACGGCACGATCACAAAAAGTCATCACCAAAGAACTCATCAGCAGGGGAGGCTTGTCCAATACGGTTATCGATCCCAAAATCATTTTCAGCCTGGCGTTGCAGCATTTGGCCAGTCATATTATACTGGTGCATAATCACCCGTCAGGCAACTTAAAGCCCAGCCATAGCGATGTTGTTTTAACCAAAAACGCGATCAGCGCCGGGCAGGTGCTGGATATAAAGGTAATGGACCATATCATTATCTCCGACCAGGGATTTTTTAGTATGGCGGATGAGGGAATCATATGATTTAGGAATTTCGATTTCGGATTTTGGAATTAAAAAATTATACAATAAATCATTTTTAGCGGAAACAAACGGTTTAACTTTAGGGTTCTTAAACAAATCAAATTTAAAGCGATGATCACACCTGATGATATACTACCACCTGATGATTCGGACGAATCGGAGATGGACGACCAGCAAAGCCAAAGGGATATTCACTCCAATGGATTGGAAGAAGACTATGAAGCAGCCCGCGAAGACGAGGAGCCGAATCCGGCCGAACTGGAGCAGGCCTATGACGCTTCTGAATCGTCATACACCTTGCATTCTGATGAAGACGAAGATCATGACGATTGATTTTGGTCTTTAACTACTTTCGGACTTTTCCGACTTCCCGACTTTCGGACTAAATCCTATCTTTGCCGATTATTGTCGCGCATTAGATGAAAATATCATACAATTGGCTAAAGGAGTTTATTGAAACCGATAAAACACCGGAGGAAATTTCCAAAATATTAACGGGCACTGGCCTTGAGGTGGAAAGCATGGAAAAAGTGCAAGCCATCCCCGGCGGGCTGGAAGGCCTGGTGATCGGCTATGTTAAGGAGCGCAGCCAGCACCCCAATGCCGACCGTTTGAGCGTTACTAAAGTTGATGCCGGCACCGGCGAGGACCTCCAAATAGTTTGTGGGGCACATAATGTTGCTGCCGGACAAAAAGTGGTGGTGGCCCTGGTTGGCACAACCGTTCACCCAACTACAGGGGAGCCATTTAAAATCAATAAATCGAAGATCAGAGGGGAAGTATCCGAGGGGATGATCTGTGCCGAAGATGAGATCGGCCTGGGAACTGATCACGCCGGTATAATGGTTTTGGATGAGGCTGCTGAAATAGGCACCGCGGCAAAACATTATTTTAACCTGCAAGACGACTATATGTACGAGATCGGCCTGACGCCAAACCGCGCCGATGCCGCTTCGCATTTGGGTGCTGCCCGGGATATTGCTGCTTTTTTAAAGATAGCTGTTAAAAGGCCGGACGTCTCCGCATTTAAGGTCGATGATACCAGCCGCACCATAAAGGTTATTGTTGAGAATGAACAGGCCGCGCCGCGGTACTCCGGTGTGACAATTTTAGGCGTGGAAGTAAAAGAATCTCCTGCCTGGCTGAAGGAACGCCTGGCGGTGATCGGTATTCGTTCCATTAATAATATCGTTGACGTTACCAACTATGTGCTGCACGACCTTGGTCAGCCGCTACATGCTTTCGACGCGGATGAGATCAGCAAAGACACTGTTATCGTTAAAAATTGTCCTGAGGGAACGCCTTTCATTACACTCGACGGGTTGGAACGCAAATTATCGGCAGATGATTTGATGATCTGCGACGGCGACGGCAAGCCGATGTGCATAGGTGGTGTATTTGGCGGGATTAATTCAGGCGTTAAGGCAAGCACCAAAAGGATCTTTTTGGAAAGCGCCTGGTTTAACGCGGTATCTATTCGTAAAACGTCTAAACGTCATGGCTTAAAAACCGACGCCTCATTCCGGTTTGAGCGCGGTACCGATCCGGATATGACGGTTTTTGCCCTAAAACGCGCCGCTTTGTTGATTCAAGAAGTAGCGGGCGGCAAAATAGCTTCTGAAATTTCAGATAATTACCCCAGCCCGGTTGCGCCGTTTGCTATTGATGTTACTTATAAAACCATCGACAGGCTTATCGGCAAACAAATTCCTCATGGCGAGATCAAAGACATCCTGACGGCGCTTGAGATAAAAATTGTTGGTGAAACTGGCGAGGACCTCGATTTAAGGGTACCGCCGTATCGTGTTGACATTACCCGTGATGTGGATGTAGTAGAGGAGATATTGCGTATTTATGGCTACAACAATATCGAGATACCCACCCAGGTGCGGGCGTCGTTGAATAATTCGGTACGGCCGGAAAAAGACTCGGTTCAAAGCCTTTTATCCGATTTGCTCACGGCAAATGGTTTTAACGAGATCATGTCGAACTCGCTGACTAAATCGGCCTATTCATCTAACCTGGATAAAGCGATAAAAATATTGAACCCGCTAAGCAACGACCTGGACGTGATGCGTCAAACCATGCTTTACTCCGGCCTGGAAGCAGTGGCCTATAACCAAAACCGCAAAAATGCCGATTTGAAACTCTACGAGTTTGGTAAAGTTTATTCGGTCGAAGAAGATAAATATACCGAGACGCAACGTTTTGCAATTTTTATTTCGGGGGCGACTGCCGATGAACAATGGAACCAGAAAGCTAAAGCGGTTTCGTTTTACAATCTAAAAGCTGTTGTTGACGGCTTATTGGCAAAACTGAATATCATTGATTTTTCAGTGGAAGATTCTACCTGTAGCCGGATTGCTTATGGCTTGCAATATAAAGTAAACGGCAAGCAATTAGTAAAACTCGGTGCCGTTAAGAATGAAGCGTTAAAAAAAGCAGATGTCGACAAGGATGTTTTTTATGCCGACTTTAATTTCGACCTATTGCTAAAGGCGGCGCGGAAAAACAAGATCGTTTATAAAGAAATTTCAAAATACCCGGCAGTACGTCGCGACCTATCAATGCTGATCGACAGATCGGTTAGTTTTGGCCAGTTGAAACAGATCGCCCAAAAGGCCGAGCGCAAATTATTGCAGGAAGTAAATGTTTTTGATGTGTATGAAGGGGATAAACTGCCTGCAGGGAAAAAATCGTATGCACTAAGTTTTATTTTGCAGGATGATGAAAAAACGCTTACCGATAAAGCGATCGACAGCATTATGCAAAAGCTGATCTATAATTTGGAGAGAGAAGCAGGAGCGGAGATCAGGAAGTAATTAGTGAATTGGCGAATTAGTGAATTAGTGATTTGAGGAGTTAATTTTGAGTTTGAAAATTATTCGATATATTTCACCTGAATTTTGAGTTAACTGTATGATAACAATAAATAAAAGTTTTCAATCACTAATTCACTAATTCACTAATTCACTAATTCAAAATTAACACATGGCCCTTGCAGAGCAGCTAAGCAGAATTGTTGACCGTACGGAGCGGTTGATTGAGCTTTGCGCTGCATTGCAAGAGGAAAATGACCTGTTAAAACTGGAGAGCGAGGCGCTTACTGTCGCACTGGATACAAGTAAAAACAAGACAAAAGAACTGGAAGAAAAGCTGAAGGCTTTGAAGATGGCGAAGTCATTTTCAGAAACAAATGAAAAAAGTCTTGACATAAAGCAAAAAATTAACGAATTTGTGCAGGAAATAGATAAGTGTATTGTATTATTAAAAAAATAGTGCAATTTGTGAAACGCTCAAATGGGAGAAATCTCGATAAAAATAAATATTGCTGACAGAGTTTACCCCTTAAAGGTGAACATGGAAGAGGAAGAAATAATACGAAGGGCAGCCAAATTAATTAACGACCGGATAAAAGAGTACCAGGAAAATTACGCGGTAAGGGATAAGCAGGATCTGCTTTCGATGTGTGTGTTGCACTATGCAACATCCTCATTAAAAGCCGACAGGAAGGTTACGGTTGAAGATACAGAGGTAACCGATAAAGTTTACCAGTTGGATCATTTGTTGACAGAGTTCTTTTCAAAGCAATAACGTTCTTTGCATAATTAATGAGCAAATTAAGATTTAACCGCGGTTAAATTTTAAGTTTCACTATTAAAAACTTAACGCTTCAATATCAGGAGGTCAGAGAAAGAGCATGCGTTACTCGTTCTACGTTTAACGGTAACCCATGATCTCAAAGTTCCTACCAGAAGTTTTTAAATACATGACACTTAAAAATTTAGACGCGGTTTTTTTATTTACACCAATTATATATTTTAATCAATGAGTTCAACCATATTATATCTCATCATCGGCATACTTGTCGGGGGACCTGCAGGGTTCCTGATGGGGCGCTTCCTGTTAAGGAAGCTGTTTAAAGACCAGGAAGTAGCAGCGCAGAATAAAGTAAAAAAGATCCTGAAGGATGCAGAAAACGACGCCGACATTCTGAAAAAGAACAAGTTACTGGAAGCAAAAGAGCGATTTTTGCAAATGAAGACCGAACACGAGCAACAGGTAAACGAACGAAACAACGGGGTAAACCAGCGCGAGAACGGCGTAAAGCAGAAAGAGCAATCGCTCAACTCGCGGTTGGAAAACATGAACCGTAAGGAAAGCGAGATTGACAACGTGCGCAAAAACCTGGAGCGCCAAACCGAAATTGTTGTTAAAAAACAAGAAGAAGTTGATTTGCTTAAAAACCAGCATGTGCAGCAATTGGAGACCATTGCAGGCCTTAGCGCTGAAGAAGCCAAAAATCAATTGGTGGATAATTTGCGTGAGGAAGCCCGCAGCAAAGCCATGGCACAAATAAAGGACATTGTTGATGAGGCCAAGCTTACTGCTACAAAAGAGGCCAAAAAGATAGTGATTCAAACCATCCAACGAACTGCTACGGAGGCCGCGATCGAAAATACCGTATCCATTTTCAATATCGAAAATGATGAGATAAAAGGACGTATCATTGGTCGCGAGGGGCGTAATATCCGGGCTCTTGAGGCCGCTACGGGCATTGAGATCATCGTTGACGATACCCCTGAAGCGATCATCCTTTCCGGCTTCGACCCGGTGCGCCGTGAGATTGCACGCCTGGCGATGCACCGTTTGGTAACCGACGGTCGGATTCATCCCGCCCGCATTGAGGAAGTGGTTGCCAAAACCAAGAAACAGATCGAAGAAGAAATCGTCGAAATTGGCGAGCGCACTGTAATCGATCTTGGTATAAATGGTCTGCATCCGGAATTGATCCGTATGGTTGGGCGCATGCGTTATCGGTCGTCATACGGACAAAACCTGCTGCAGCACTCCCGCGAGGTGGCCAATTTTTGCGCTACAATGGCAGCGGAATTGGGCCTGAATGTAAAACTTGCCAAACGCGCAGGTTTGTTGCATGATATCGGCAAAGTGCCCGACGATAATCCGGAATTACCACACGCGATACTGGGCATGCAATTAGCTGAAAAGTATAAAGAGCATCCCGAAGTTTGCAATGCCATCGGCGCACATCACGACGAGGTGGAAATGACTTCGATGCTATCGCCAATCATCCAGGTTTGCGACGCCATATCAGGCGCCCGCCCCGGCGCACGCCGCGAAGTGGTGGAAAGTTATATCAAGCGGCTGAAAGAATTGGAAGACCTGGCAATGTCATACCCCGGTGTCGAGAAAACCTTCGCAATCCAGGCTGGCCGTGAATTGCGCGTAGTAGTGGAAAGTGAGAAGATAAGCGATGCACAGTCGGAAGTACTGGCTGCTGATATTTCTAACCGTATACAAACCGAAATGACCTACCCTGGACAAATTAAAGTTACCGTGATAAGGGAGACAAGGTCTGTCGCATTTGCGAAATAGATAAACATGATGTTATTTCGGTCCGTGACTTCTGTCGGATCGAAATAACATTTTTATATTTGAGATGTGAAAGGCACAGCAAGTAACTCTCCCAAGACTGTTAAGACGCCCGAAAAGCGCCCTGTTGATACTTATTTCGATAAATACGCCGAAAGCCACCAAAACCCAACTAATAAGGCTATCCACTGGATCTGCGTACCGCTCATTGTTTTTAGCCTGCTAGGGCTGGTTTGGGCAATCCCATTTCCCTACATCAATTTTTTGGGAAAATATAACAGCTTTATAAACTGGGGGTCTATTTTGATCGCATTTTCGGTTTACTATTACTACCGGCTTTCTCCCGTGCTGTCTTACCTGATGCTGCTGATCGTATTTGCCTTCAGCTACGGTATTATCGACCTGGCGAACTGGCAAAAAACCGGAGGACCGCCGTTATGGGAATCAAGTTTGGTAATATTTGTTATCGCCTGGATAGGTCAGTTTATCGGGCATAAAATTGAAGGCAAAAAACCCTCTTTTTTGGATGATCTCAGGTTCCTGCTCATAGGGCCAATATGGCTGCTGCATTTTATCTTAAAGAGATTTTCGATCAGGTATTAAGCCGGCGTAACGGTAATTAATTTGCTGCAAACTGTAACGAGTCGCCCTGATCGTACGTAATTACAGGTATGAAGGCGGGAACAATGCTATTTATCGTGCTTGTTGTTTTGCTTGGTTGCAAAAAAGGCAGCAGTCCCAATATCACGTTAAGCACTAACCTTACCGATTGCGCAGCTAATTCAACCTGCACTTACAGTTATTTTGATGATGCGGATTTCATCAACGCCTCACCGCCGGTTCAGGGTAGTTTCCGCGTTTTTTCATATCAAAGTGTAAATCAGAATGTTTGCGGCGCCACCAGCCAGTTTATTTTTAAAGCGCCGCTCAATGATGCTGAGTTTGACATTACCGCTAACCAAATAGCAGCAGGAAGTGTATTTGCAAATGATTTTATTTGTCCCTGCTGCGACTATGCTCTTTTATTTAAGCCCATTGGCGGCGAAATAAAAGGCAAAAGGACGGATGGCACGCATTGGCTGGTAAACGCCTCTATCATTTTTGGAACGTCGGCAACGACCCCCGTAGATACCATTGTGGTGAATCAGTATTTTACCAGGCAACCATTGCCCTGATTTATAGATTTTCTCTTCAATGTTCAGCGGCCCATTAAAGCGCTACAAATTCTTCCCCAACTTATCCAATATATCCTGCGGTACTTTTTGCAGATCCAGCACCAAAAAGCCATCCAGGCAATCCGAAAACTTTGGGTCGATATTAAAGCTGATGATCTTTGCGTTCAGGGCGATATATTGACGCAGCATTACCGGCACTTTTATATTGCGGGTTTCAACTTCCGAGATCAGGTTATCCAGGCCTTTAAAAGTGTCTTCGCCCGATAACAAAACATCGCTGTGGAGATTACCCAGGTCTACCTTAAATTTTTTTCGGGGTCTGACATACCTGGCAAGCTCATGGTCAAAATGGTTGCGGTTGATGTAGTCAACAATGAGTGACTTGCTGAATTTTGAGAAAGAATTGCTGATGCTTACCGGGCCTATGAGGTAACGGTATTTGGGGTTATCGATCAAATACTTTAAAATCCCCTTCCAAAGCAAAAACAAAGGCAGCGGCTTTTGTTGGTATTCTTTTCGTATCCACGACCGGCCAAGCTCGATGCTCTTTTTCAATACCGGCGTGAACTGGGATTTTATTTTGAATAGTTCTGATATATAAAATCCCTTTTTGCCGTAGCTGTAAAATATCTCATTACCAAGGCCGAGCCGATACGCGCCAACGATCATTTTTGCTTCCGTGTCCCAAATAAACAGGTGGTGATAATAAATATCATATTCGTCCAGGTCGGTGGCCTTGTTGGTCCCTTCACCAATATCCCTGAAGGTAATCTCCCGTAGCCTGCCGATCTCCCTGATCACATTCGGTATCAGGGAAGTCGGCACGATAAACACCTCGTAATTCTTCTCTACCCACACCCGGTGATCTTCGCGCAATGGGGCTATATCTTTTTCCAGTGTTTCTGCATTTAACTCAGGTATAATCGCCGCAGGTTTTTTCTTTATCTTGAACAGGTTGCGGGGGTTAAATATCTTTTTTTCTTCGTCCAGGCCACTGCCCAACGCGTATGTCCGCGCCCTAAGATAATTAAGCAGTTTGGTGCTGTTGGTATAATCCGGCACTTCCTCAATATTTATAGGTTTACCAATGCGCAGTTTGATGGTGTGGCCCTGTTTATTGAATAATTCAGAAGGTAATTTTGCGGTCCGGAGTGTGGGGTGTATCAAACTCAGCAGGTTAAACAGCAGGCCGTTATTGCCATGAAAATAAATAGGCACTACCGGCACTTTGGCTTTGGCTATGATCCTGCCCACAACCGGGTGCCACATGCGGTCGGTTACTTGTTTTTGATCGGGCTGGTAAGTCGAGACCTCGCCGGCCGGGAAAATGCCGATCGGTGTGCCATTTGCCAACAACTCCAGTGTTGTTTTTAAGCCGCTGATTGAAGATGAATGCTCAATATTTTCAAATGGGTTTACGGCTACAAAATAATCACTCAGGTTGGGTATTTTCTTCAGAATGAAATTTGCCATCAGCTTGGCATCCGGCCGCACCATGCATAATATCTTTAGCAGCACCATACCCTCGATACCGCCGTACGGGTGATTGGCGATAGCAATAAAGCTGCCCGTAGCAGGCAGGTTTCTGAGATCTTTCTCGTCAAACTCTATATCAATGCCACATCCTTTTAGAATGGCATCAGCAAATTCGGGGCCCTGTTTGGGTTGGGCCTGGTCAAATAATTCATTTACCCGGTTGATCTTCATTAACTCCATCAATAAGGGAGCCAGGCCGGGCATTTTTAATTTATCGATCTTGGTGGCCTTGGCAAACTCTTCGGTGGTAATTACTTTCATTCTTAACAAAAAAGCCGTGTAATTTTATTCGGGTAAATAATTGTGCCGGAAAATTGTTTAATTTAACCTTGATAAACCTCTAAAATGAAAGCGCGGATAAAAAATTACTTTACCATCACCAAAAAAGAGTGGAATGGTTTGGTAGTTCTTGTTATTTTGATTGCAGGGGTATTGAGTGCGCCTTATGTTTACCAATTATTTCACAAAGATAGCACAATAAATTTCAAAGATTTTGACAAAGCTGTTGCCGGGCTTAGCAAAGTTGAGAAAGATGGCAACTACCGCCCGGCTGACACGGCCTCGGATATTCAATTGAGACATCCGGTTATGTTCCCGTTCGATCCTAATAGTCTTTTAGTCGATCAATGGGAGCAATTGGGTTTAAGCGAACACCAGGCGGATGTTATTATCCACTACCAGTCTAATGGCGGACGATTCTACAAGAAAGAAGACCTAAAGAAAATATTCGCGATCACTCCGGAGGATTACAAGAGGTTGGAACCTTATGTCAATATCCCCGGATCAAACTTTGAATACAAAAAGATCAGTCCCGGTGAGACCATTGAACTAAACAGCGCCGACTCAACAAAGCTGAAAGAACTAACCGGCATAGGTGCCTCTTTCGCGGCAAGGATCATCCGCTACCGCGACCGGTTGGGCGGATTTTACCACAAAGAGCAGCTAAAAGAAATATACGGCATCGATTCGTTAAAATACAATGCGTTTAGCAGTGAGGTCTCGGTAAATCCGCGGCTG
>Ga0207103_10104_pt1 | contig 24836 bp, 17 predicted proteins | sample Alteio_BWMinHeat_81_FD_153546 | JGI IMG/M metagenome (GOLD analysis project Ga0207103, IMG submission 153546) | Enriched cells from forest soil in Barre Woods Harvard Forest LTER site, Petersham, Massachusetts, United States -... | ecosystem: Environmental > Terrestrial > Soil > Temperate forest >...
TTCGTGAACGACATCTACAAGCGATTTATCAATCCGAATGCCAGCCCGCGGACCTATGTGCGGCTGAGCTACCTCGCCTCCTTTGTTGTGGTGCTTATCGGTGTGCTGATTGGCTGGTACGTTGCGTCGGTCAATTCGGTAGTGCTGTGGATCGTCTCGGGGCTGTGGGGCGGCTACACCGCTTCGAACGTATTGAAATGGTATTGGTGGCGCTTCAACGGATACGGCTACTTCTGGGGAATGGTGACAGGAATTGCCGCGTCGCTGATCATGCCGAAGGCCCTGCCGAAGATCCTCGATCTCAGCGGCTTCAAAGGCAATGTGGATGTAGCTCTCATCTTCCCTATCGTGTTGGGTATTTCGCTTATCGGATGTCTACTGGGAACGTTGCTTACTAAGCCGGAAGACGAAGAAGTGCTGAAGGACTTCTACCGGCGCGTGCGCCCGTGGGGTTTCTGGGGACCAATCCTCGCGAAGGTTCGCGTTGAGGAGCCGAATTTCGAGCGCAACAAAGATTTCTTCCGCGATATGTTCAACATCGCGGTGGGAATTGTGTGGCAGGTGTGCCTGGTGGCTCTACCGATCTATATCGTGACCTGGCACCTGCGGCATGCGGCGATCGCGTTCGGTATTGTTGCGGTAACTTCGCTCATTCTGAAATTCACATGGTATGACCACATGAAGACGCTGGAAGCAATCAACAACTACAGCGACACAGTGGCGAAACCGGCGGTGACCACAGCGTAGGAATACTGGAGCCCACTCGCCTCGAGTGGGCTTCCAAACTATGCAGTCGTGGATGCGGCTTGAACCTGGGGCTCTTCAGTAGCAGGTTCCGCAGTTTTTCGCATGATCCAGGCTGTGACGAACCCAACGGGAAAATTCTGAAGCAGAATCTGCCAGGTATAGAGCCAGCGCAGGTGCTGAGGGATGATCGGGTTGGGCGCAATCTGCAACGCCAGTCCTCCGGCAATCCATAAGACGCTTCCTGCGAGAATGGCTGCCTTCATGCGGTCGACTCGCATGAGCGCGATCGCGGGAACCACAGCTAAAGCCATCAGCGCGCCCCGCCCAAACTCAATCACATAGAGGCGAACTCCCAACTGATGTACTGCGTCCATCCCTACTTTCAATTCCAGCACGGAGCTGTAGAACGCGTGCGTAGAGTAACGAAAGAAGAGCGAGCCGAATACCCAGTGACAGACGAGATAAACAACGCCGCCGGCAAGCATCACCAATACGATGCCGTCAGCGTCTCGTGTCTGAGGCGCCTCTCCTTCCTCACCGACTAGTTCGAACAGTCCAGCAAGTCCCGCGATAACCACCGCCAGGATCGTATAGAGAAGAAGGCTAGCCATCAGTGCATGCGGCTGATTCCAGTCAGCCAGAGGTAAGTAGACTCGGCCTTCGAGCCAGGTCGAGAAGCCACTGACGAGAGCCAGAACCATCCAAACTGCAGCGAGCCGTCGTAGGAAATTGGCAGGAGCGAAGTGCACGATGGGGAAGACGCCCGCTGTAAGCACCATTCCCTGGAGCCACCACCAACCCATCAGGTGGCCGCCACCGTTGTGGCCACCCCAGGAGAGAAACAGACCGCAAAGAGCACAATAAAGCAGCATGCGCAGGAACACGAATTCCTCCGAGTGCCGTTTCAGCCGGCTAAAGACGGGAAAAGCTTCTCACAATGATGGGTTCGGTTCCAGCCCAGAAGTGCTACAACCCTTGGCAGAACGGGTGCGGGCCCAACGCCCCGCCCATGCGCCCAAAGTCGCTATTGCCGCCAGTTTCCGGGCAATGCCTTCGCCAGTTGACTCCACGAGACCAGTACGAATTTTTGCTCTTTCAGAAAGCGCTGAAACTCGGGGTTGCTGACCAGGTCGAAGTCTCTCTGGCGCCACGCGGCCCCATAATCTGGGTGACCCACGGTCGCAGCGCGCAATTCGTCGTTGTCGAATCCAAGATGAACGATCAGCTGATAGGAGCCTGGCGGAAGGGAAGCCAGCATCTTCTCGTAAGCTCCCAGCCACTGCTCTTTGGAAGGCCCAGGCAGGATCATCAGGACTTTGTCAGTGACAATTCCCTCGCGAGGAAACTCGACGCCCATAAAGTCTGGCCGCTGCTCCAGTAGGACTGGAAGACCATAGCTGCGACCCAGTCCAATGTAGACATTGAAAAATTGCGGAGAGCTGACGATGGTTCCCATGTGCGTATCGAGGTGCGACAGCGTGATGCCCGCCTGTCGCGCCCGCTCCACTTGCGCGCGCGCCTCGGTCTGCACATCCGAAGCCTTCGCCTTCTGCAGAACCTCGGGGATGGTCGCTGGGAGATAACCTTGCGCGTCGAGCAGACTTGAACCTGGAGCTGTTGTCAGTCCCGGCCAGCGATAGCTGTTCCATTCGCTATTCAATGTCAGGTGGATTCCAAGATCAGCGTCGTGATGCGACTTGGCCCACTCGGCGACTTCCGGGAACCAAGGGCAGGGAACCATGATGCTGGCAGAGGTGACCCAATGTTTTTCCAGAGCCTGCATTGTGGCCTGATTCACCGAGTGCGACATGCCGACATCGTCCGCGTGGATTATCAGCAAGCGCGAATCCGCTGGGTATCCCAAACGTTCTGCCACTGTTTTCGTTGTGTTTTGGGCCATCAGCAAGCCAGCGAGAAGAACGAACCACAACGCAAATGCGATCCGCATGGGGCTCCTATGTTTGTATGAAAACGACAATTGTTCTGCATGATTTTTTCGCCACGTGGCGATGGAGTCTTGCCACGGAAGGGCGAGAGTGGCAGCTGAATTCTAACTCGCAGGAATGGACGAGCCAATCTCATCCAGACGACGCCGCAGATAGCGCTCTTCCACAGGATTGCTAACCAATTTCAGTGCGCTCTTATAGGCCTCGGCCGCTGGCGCGAAGCGACCCAGGCGGCGGAGCAGATCGGCACGGGCGGCTTCCAGCAGATAGTAGTCGCCGAGCCTGCCTTGTTTCGCAATTTCATCCAGACGCGCCAGCCCCTGCTCGTAGCCTCGACTCATTGCAACTGCGACGGCATGGTTCAGTGCCACCACCGGCGACGGTTGTATGCGCAACAGTTCTTCGTAGAGTGCTTCGATCTGCCGCCAGTCGGTTTCGTCCGTACTCTTCGCTTCAGCATGGACAGCGACGATCGCCGCCTGCAACTGATATGGTCCGGTAGGTCGCATTCGCAAAGAGCGCTCCACCAGAGCGAGACCCTCAGAAATTTCTTCACGATCCCACAACGATCGATCTTGTTCCTCGAGCGTGACCAGGTCGCCAGCGGCATTCGTGCGAGCCAGTTTGCGGGAATCATGCAGCAGCATCAGCGCCAGCAGGCCAATGTTCTCCGGATTCTCAGGCATCAGTTGCACGAGGATCCGCGCCAGGCGAATTGCTTCCGCGCAGAGTTCGCGGCGGATCAGGCTTTCGCCGGCCGTCGCCGAGTAGCCTTCGTTGAAGATCAGATAGATGACCGCCTGCACCGAGCTTAAGCGTTCGGCCAGCTTTTGCAGCGGTGGAACCTCATAAGGGATACGAGCTTCGCGAATTTTTGCCTTCGCGCGCACGAGCCGTTGTGCCAGCGTAGGCTCCGGCGTCAGGAAAGCTCGCGCGATCTCAGGCGTGGTTAATCCACCGAGGGTACGAAGGGTGAGAGCCACCTGCGCCTGCTGATTCAACGCCGGATGGCAACAGGTAAAGATCAGACGCAGGCGGTCGTCGGGATACTCTGGCATCGGATCGTCAATGGACTCTTGCTCGGTGGAAGTTTTCGTTTCATAAACCAGCGCGTCTTCTTTTTCGGTGCGCGTCTGCTGGCGACGCACCTGATCGATGATCTTCCGCTGCGCAGCGGTCGTGATCCACGCTGCGGGGTTCGACGGCATACCTCGCTGCGGCCACGTCGTAAGCGCCGAGGCGAAGGCCTCCTGCATGGCCTCTTCCGCCAGGTCGAATGACCCGCACATGCGAATCAGGGAGGCGATTATCCGCCCGGACTGCTCCCGGAAGACGGCCTCGACGGTTTTCTGAGCATCACCCACGCCGGCCTATCGCGAGTTCCTTTTCCACTAATTCTGAAATCGCGCAAGAAGTCACCTCCTGGATCGGGCGAATTTCCAGGCTTCCTTTGCGTCCTCCGCAAAGGGTCGGAATCTTGCTGCCCCAGTAGATGGCCTCGTCCAGGTCCTTGCAGTCGAGAATGTAGTAGCCGGCAAGCTGTTCTTTGGTCTCGGCAAAAGGTCCATCCGTCGCGAGCACCTGTCCGTCCTTAACGCGCAATGTGGTTGCCGTGCTGGTCGGCTGCAAAGGTTCGGCCCCACGGAAAATTCCTGCCTTGGCCGTTTCCGCGATCACCGCCCGGTGTCTCTCCTTCACATCTTCGATTTCCTCATCGGTCATCGCACCCTGGGCTTCTTGCGTGTAGATCAGCATCATGTACCGCATTCGCTAGTCTCCTGTTGGGCCGGTCTCTGTCATATATCCATACGACGGACACGCGTCGCAATCTCGACACCCGTTCAGATTTTCTTTTCAGATCTGGTTCCGTTCCCCAACACCTGCAAAATGATAACCTGCCCCCGGCACTCTGACTCCTGATTTCACAGACATGGCCCATCGCAAAGAGTTATCTTATTCGTGTGATTTTTCGCCCTTCCCGACCCCGCTTTTACCCTGCATACCTGCGGTCAGCGGCCTTGTTCCTGGTGATTACTTGCCCTTTAGCTGTGCTTGCGCAATCGCCAACCGCACAGGCGAGCGCCGCCACAGAGTTGCAGTCCCGGTTACAGGCCGCCTCCGCCGCCCAACAAGCCGGTGATCCTGAGGCGATTGCCGCTGCGAACAAGCGGGTCATTGCCCTCGGACTCAAGGAAATGGGGGATTTACGCAACCTGGTGGGCGCCTACCCGGCTGCAATCGAGCTCTATGAACGTTCCCTTGAACTGGAGCCCACGGAGGACACTCGTTATTCGCTGGCGTTCGCCTACTTCCGCGCGTCCCGGCCCGACGAAGGTCTGAAGCAGAGCGAGATTCTGGTGAAAGCGGATCCGAAGAATGCCGTCTACTGGAATCTGCAGGGCAAGCTCTGGATCCTGAAGAAGGATTACCGTCAGGCTGCCGACTCGTTGAGCAAGTCGCTGGATTTGCAGCCTGATATGGAAGTGGCGTACAGCATGGCAACCGCTCTGCTGCAATTGCACGAGAAACAAAAGGCCGCCGCTATTTTTACCCAGATGGAAGACTTGTCCGCTAACAAGGCTGCAGTCCACGTGATGGCTGGACGCGCATATGAGCGTTCGGGCGCCCCAGACGACGCCGAGGCCGAGTACAAGAAAGCCATCGCTCTGAACGCGAAGGAATCGCGCGGCCACTATTATCTTGGACTCTTCTATCTCACCAAGAATGGCTGGGAGCCGACGCCGCAGTCGCGGGCGGAGTTTCAGGCTGAGGTGGAGCAGAATCCCACCGATTTTTTCGGCAACTACTTCATGGGGTATATCAGCTCTAACGACAAGAACTATGCGGAATCGGATCGTTACCTGAAGGTTGCTGCAGCCGCCCGTCCCGACTGGCCCGAGCCCTACCTTTATATGGGGCTGAATGCTTATGGTCGTGGCGACAACGCCGCCGCCGAGCAATTTCTGCGCAAGGCCATCGAACTGACTGGCAAAGATGAAGGGCGAAACAATTACCAGATTCGCCGCGCCTACTTTACTCTTGGACGAATTCTGATCACCAAAGGAGACAAGGCTGAGGGGACCAAATACGTCGAGCGGTCCAAGGAAATTGAGACAAAGCTGGTGGTTGCCGGGCGCCAACAGCAGGCGCTCGCGAACAGCGACGCCACCGGGAACAGCGCTCCGGCCGATACTTCTGCGTCGAGCACGCCGCTGCCGTCGGTAACGAATCCGGCAGCGCCCGTCGATGCTGACACTCTCGCAGCTGCCAAGCTGAGCGATGAGCAGAAAACCCAACTCGCGGCGGCCGAGAAGCAGCTGCGCGCGATACTCGGGAATGCCTACAACGATCTTGGAACGTCCCAAGCGCGCCAGAAGCAATATGCGTCGGCGCTCGCCGATTTTCAGGAGGCTGAGCGTTGGGATCCCCAAACGCCTAACCTGACGCGCAACATTGGACGCGCTGCCTTCCTGCAGAAGGATTATGCCGAGAGTGCTCGCGCGCTGAAAGTCTACGTTGCACAGAATCCTGAAGACCAGCGCGCTCAGGGAATGCTTGCGCTTGCTTTTTATTCAATCAAAAACTATCCCGATGCCGTAACTGTCTTCGACCGTCTCGGCGATGCGTCCATGGGGGATCCTTTCATGGCCTACGCCTGGGCGACTTCGCTGGCACGAACGAACAACAAGCAGCGCGCCGCTGACGTTCTGGAAAAGCTGACTGCCAGTCCAATTCCACCGCCCATACTCGTCGCGGCTGGCCAGCTTTATGCTGAAATCGGCGAGGGTTCCAAGGCGCAAATCTGCTATCAGAAAGCCAAGCAAGAAGATCCGTCGATCACCATCCCGAACTGAGCTCCCGCGCCGGTTTGCGAAGGTCACCAGCTATACTGGCAGCGTGATTTGTTCCCGACCCTTGGTGGCTATGTGGTTGATTTTCTGCCTGTGCGCAGCCTCTTCAGCCCAGGAGGGCCATGCGCCTTCCGTCGTGCCACCCAGCGCAAAAAGCCTCGCCTGTTCCGGGCGCAAGGTTCCGCAACTCGAAGACATCGCTGAGAAGGCGGGCATTCGATTTCGCCACACCAACGTCCCTGAAAAGAAGTTCATTGTTGAGTCCATGGGCGGCGGCGTTGTACTGATCGACTACGACCGCGATGGCTGGCCGGACATCTATTTCACGAATAATCCCAGCGTCGATCAGGAACTGAAACACCAGCCTGCACCCGGTGCGCTCTATCACAACAACCGCGATGGAACGTTCACCGATGTTACCGCGAAGTCGGGAATCAATACCGCGTGTTTTGGTATGGGCGGCGCGGTTGGTGATTACAACAACGACGGATGGCCCGACCTGTACCTCACCTGCCTCGGAGGCAATGTCCTCTATCGCAACAACGGCGATGGAACGTTTACCGACGTGACCGCAAAGGCGAAAGTGGCGGACGGACGCTGGTCCACCGGTGCTGCATTTGCCGACTACGATGGCGATGGCTATGTCGATCTGATGGTGACCAACTATCTCGACTTCCACCTGAACGATCTGCCCGGTTTCGGAAAGACGCCAACCTGCAAGTACCGCGGACTCGACGTGCAATGCGGGCCGCGCGGCATGCCAGGCGCAGGCGATGCGTTGTTCCATAACAACGGCGACGGTACGTTCAGCGATGTGAGCAGGGCCGCGGGCGTGGACGATCCCAACGGCTACTACGGTCTTGGTGTGATGTGGTCCGACTTCAACAGCACCGGGCGGCCAGACATATTTGTCGCCAACGACGCCACGCCAAATTTTCTCTACAAGAACGAGGGCAATGGAAAATTCAGCGAGATGGGAATGGAGTCGGGCACTGCTCTCACCGATGACGGCTCCATGCAAGGGACCATGGGCGTTGCTGTTGGCGACTACATGCACAGCGGCCGGTTCTCGATCTTCGTGACGAACTTTGCCGATCAGTACGACACCCTTTACCGCAATGATGGCGACGGAAATTTTCGCGATGTAACCTTCCCCGCGGGGCTCGCAGTGGCATCTCTGCCTTGGGTAAAGTGGGGGACTGCCTTTTTCGACATTGACAACGATACGTGGCTCGACCTGATCGCTGTCAGCGGCCACGTCTACCCTCAGGCCGACCAGATCACTTCGGGAGCGAAATACAAGGAACCTGCGATTCTCTCCATCAATCAGGGCGATGGTACCTTCTGCGACGGAAGCAAGCAGGCGGGGCCGGATATCCAGCAGAATCGCGTTCTTCGCGGTCTGGCCGCGGGCGATTTGTTCAACGATGGAAATGTCGATCTGGTGATCGAGGATCTCGATGGCCCGCCGCAGATTCTACGCAACTATGGCATCGCGGGAAATCACTGGATTGGATTCGAGTTGCAGGGGACAAAGAGCAATCGCCTGGCGATTGGAGCTAAAGTCACCGTGATCGCCGGCAAGATCACGCAGGTAGATGAAGTGCGCAGCGGTGGCAGTTATCTGTCGCAAAACGATCTTCGCCTGCATTTCGGGCTCGGATCGGCGAATGCCATCGATTCCGTCGAGATACGCTGGCCGTCAGGCGTGATCGAAAAGATTCCTGGGAAAGGATTGAAGGTGGACGCCAGTTATTCGATCCTCGAAGGCAAGGGAATTGTCCCGCACGACGCGATCCGTCCAACCAAACTCGCTAGCCGCTAATCTTCGCAACCCAACTAGTCTGGATATGGAGCGCCTGGCTTCACGATGCGAATCCAGTGATCGGTGAAGGCCGTGTGCGCTCCCGGCAATTCCACTTGCGGCATGTGACAACTGACGCAATTCTTCTGCGCAACTTTACAAGCGGCTCCGGGATGATCGTGCGTGGGCTTGGCTCCCGGTGTATTCACATGGCACGCGAGGCAGCTTCCGTCGTAAGCAGCTGAATGTTCCTCGAGCGGCACGTGCGGATCGTGGCACGATTGGCATCGTAGACGCGCGTCGCCGTTGCCCCAGCATTTACTTTTCTCCAGCCGGTACGGCTGAAAACGTGCATTCGCAGCGCCGATTTTGTTCCACCCGTTGATGATGGCGTCACCGAAACTGCGATGGCATGATCCGCAGAAATCGAGAGCGTCTTCGGGACTGAGCCGAGCTGGATTGGTAATGAGCGAGGCGGCTCCCTCGATGCCCGCCATCTCAGCGGCTACATGATTGCGCCCCGGTCCATGGCAGGCTTCGCAGGTGATGCCCATCATGGCCTGCTCCGGGTCGAACTCGTTCGCCACTGTCGCCGCCGTCGTATGACATCCAAGACATTCCTGCGCTTCTCGCGGTGACATTACCCGACCTGCCGCTACCCCGATGTTTGCAGGGATCGAATGCGGGTGTCCAGTGGTGATGTCGAGCTTATCGATCTTTGTGTAATAACTCAGATGACTTTCGTAGAATTTGCCGGAGTCAGAGTAGACGTACGTCTGTCCGAAATCGCCTCTGCCCAAAGCCCAGTGCAATGAATGCGCTTGCTTCTGAGAACCATTGGCGACGCCGTAAGTTGAACCTTCCGCGGACGTGCGCAATGAATAGTTGTAAGGGCCCAATTGAAAGGCAAGCTCTGGATGGGTCCGAAGTTGTGGCGCTTTGTCCGCCGCCATTGCCGCAAGCCCCATGCCGGTCTTTACTTGTGTGGCGACCTTCTCAGCATGACACTCGGCGCATGCCGCGTTTCCTACATATTCGTTTCTGGGTGCAACGCCCTTACGTGGCCACCAGTCGGGTGAGGAAAAGCGATCTTCCGTAGGCAGCGAGATCGATGCCGATTGAGCACCTGCATCAAGTTCGAAGCATAAGCTCGCGAGCGCTACACACACCAGCAACGCAGCACGCGTCACTCTGAGCAGCCAGACTGCTATCCCGGGCAAGGCCATAAGTTAGTGGATTTGGAGGAAATCCGCAGGCGTGAGAATCCGGCTGGTGTTCCAGATCAGCGCAAACCCTGTGCAGATCCAGCCCCAATAAAGCTCGTCTTCCCCACGCTTGGCAATTGCGTGCATTGTACCCGATTATGGGGTGGTGTCGGGCGCAAGTTTGTGGGTACGAATCGGGCTCTAGCTCTGACCGTAAACCGGAATCGCTGCCCCGTGAATGACCCGTGCATCGTCGCTGCACAGGAACAAAATCACGCGCGAAATCTCCTCCGGTTTCGGCCACTTCGCGAAGTCGGCTTTGGGCATGGCCCGTCGGTTCGGTTCCGTGTCGATAATGCTCGGGAGGATGGTATTCACGCGGACGCCCGTCCCGCGCACGTCTTCGGCCAGGGAGTCCATCAGCGCCAGGGCAGCTGCCTTTGAGGCCGCGTAAGCCGAGGCTCCAGCAGCATGATCGAAGGCTGCTCGCGCAGAGACGTTCACGATGGCGCCCTGTTTCTGCCTGAGCATGATCGGAACTACCACGCGCGCCAATACGTAACCCGAGCGCAAGTTCAAAGACAGCATCTTCTCAAACGTCTGCGGATCGAGCTCCCACAGCTTGATTCCACCTGCGTAGCCACCAACGGCGTTTACCAGCGCATTGATCTGGCCGCCGCTGGTAAGAATGCCATCGACAAAGCCCCGGACAGCGGCTTCGTCGGTCACATCAACAGCCTCCCCCGAAAGTGAAGAGGCATTCAAGCCCGCAGACTTCTTCAATGCCTCGAATTCCGCTGGATCGCGGTAAGTAATCGCAACGCGCGCGCCTTCCTGCAGAAATGCCAGGCTGACCGCCCGTCCCAGACCACCGGTTCCGCCAGTCACAATGATTGACTTGCCTGAAAATCTCACCACAGCTCCTTCGGATTTAGACGAGACTCATCCATCCAAAGTACAGCATATCTTCATTCAATACTCGAAGCCTTCAGTCGGCGGCAGGATCGAGATGGTTGGGCTCAGCCTTCTTGGGGGGTCTGGGGGAATCACTGTCCAGTATCGAACGCAATCGCCTGCCAAGCTCTGGAAACTCGAAAGGCTTGCTTAAGATCGCCGCAGGGTCTCCGGCCACATCCTGATCCGTGTACCCTGACATAAAGATGGCTTTCACTTCGGGGCGGTGCGAGCGAATCGCTCTGACGGCGGAGTCTCCGCGCATTCCGGGCATCAGGAGATCGGTGAGCACCAGATGGATAGGGCCTGCGTATTCCATCGAGCGCCTGATCGCCTCCGCTCCGTCGACGGCTTCGATCACACGGTATCCGAGCGTTTCCAGGTAAGCTCGCGTCATAGCGCGTATTCCGGACTCATCTTCAGCGAGCAGTATGGTTTCAGTGCCGCCGCCGGGAGCTGAATCGGATTTTGGGACGTGTTCAGCCGGAGCAGCTTTAATCTTCGGCAAGTAGACGCGAAAAATTGCTCCACGAGCAGGTTCACTCTGCACATCGATCCGCCCTCCGGCTCGTTCCGCAATTCCCAGCACCGTCGATAGCCCGAGGCCAGTTCCCCTTCCCAGTTGCTTGGTGGTAAAGAAAGGCTCGAAGATCCGCGCCTTCACCTCGGGTGTCATGCCATGGCCTGTATCGCGCACTTCAAGGATCGCAAATTCCCTGGTGATCTCATTTCCCTGGTCGTCGCGTGAGGACAATGCTCGGGTAGTTGTCGCAATCGAGAGCTGGCCGCCTTCGGGCATCGCGTCCTGTGCGTTGACGGCGAGGTTCATGATCATCATCTCGATTTGCGAGACGTCGGCGTAAATCGGTTGCGGATCGGGCGCCGCAGAGACTTCCAGCTGAATTTGATCGGAGAGCAGACGACGAAGCAGAGGCTCAAGGTTCAACAGGATCAGGTTCAGATCCGCGGTTGTCGCCGCGTCCGGTTGCTTACGGCTGAATGCAAGAAGCTGTTTCGTCAAGGAAGCGGCTCGCCTGGTTGTTGCCAGAATCTGTTCGCAGGTACCGTAGCCTTCCGCGAGCGAGGGATTTTCCATCAACTGCGTAGCATAACCAGAGATCAGCATTAGCAGATTGTTGAAATCGTGAGCGACACCTCCAGCCAGCCTGCCAACCGCCTCCATCTTCTGGGATTGCCGGAGTTCCAGTTCCAGATTTCTCGCGCGAGTGACATCGCGAAAGCTCCAGACACGCCCCATGATTTTGTCGTTGATCCGTTGCGGTTGCGAGTAGCGCTCAAAAATACGCCCATCCTTGAAATACAGAACATCGAAACTGGTAGCGGAGGGGTCCGTGTACAGCGATCGTACTTTTTCGAGGAAATCACTGGGACTTTGAAGCTGATCGATCACTCTCTCCAAAACGGCTTTGTCCTCTTGGCCAATTGAAGAGTCGCAACCCAGACGCCACATCTCGATGAATTTCTGATTGCAACTTGTGACCTTCCCCTCATTCGATACAACTAAAATGCCATCGGCGGTCGAGTCCAGAGTGGCATTCAGGAGCGACACTGTGTGTTGCAAGCGATTCTCAGCCTGGAGCCGCGCCTGGTTCTCGATGCGCAGAGCGGCGTTGATCTTGGCAAGTTGGGTAGTTCGTTTTGCGGTTTCTGCTTCGACATCAGCATTAGAGCGGAGAATCGCGGCTTCGATTTCCTTGCGAAACCGAAGGTCGCGGGCGGTGAAGACTACGGCCCGAGTTTCCGGGTCCTGTAAACGATTGCTCGCGACGATCTCGAATGGAATCCATTGACCGGAGGAGTCTCGCAACCGAAGGACCGAGGGAATGCGTTCCCCTTCGTGCTGGACCGTATCTGTGTATTCCAGGGCAGCGCGGGACGCATCATCGGGATGAACAAATTCGAAGATGTTGTGGCCGTTGAGTTCATCGTTTCGGTAACCCAGCACTCTTCCTACGTATGGATTCACAAACAGAATGCTGCCTTCGGCGCTTAGCAGAGCAAGGATTTCCGGGGCGTTCCTGACAATGGAGCGATACCAATCCTGATGTTCGCGCGCAATACGGCTGCTGCTGTCGGTTCGAGTGGATCGATGTTTCCTAAAAGGAGCCATACGGCACCTGCCCGTTGGCTGCAATACATCTCCGAAGAGCCAACCTTCGGGTGAGCTGTTGATCTGCCCACCTCACATAACTCCGCCGATATTTGGATGCGCACACACAAATTGTGAAGGCAACAGAGCTGCACGGACTCGACAAAGTCTTTCTCGGCCGATCGAATCGGACACAACAGCATCTTTGAAGGCTGAAGACTATAAGCCTGTCAGATTTGACAGTTTCACACCTGCGCGCTAACAACACCGACTCTGCCACAGCAGTCGAGAGACCCGTCCCACCCGACTCGCCGCGACGGCATAGGGAAGATCACTTTCCAGTCGCGTTTCATATCCACCACGATCCATCCTTTGCGTTCGCTTGATCGAGTGCGTTATTTCCGCGCCCGGGCTGGTGCGCTCAACAAAAGCGAGAATCGATTTCTTCGTATCGTTGTCCTTTCAGGAAGGCAGCGGTCAGCCGTCGACTGAGCCAGAGCCAGATTGGAAAAAAGAATACGAGCAGCAACAGCAGCAGTTTGCGTTCGCTTTATGAAGATTCTTCGCGCCATCCTGGCCTACCTCGCGGATCCAATTTGCTCCTGACTGAAACCGAAAATCAATTGGCATCAGCAGCAGCCTTGGTTGGAGCTTTTGACGAGTCTTCGTCATCGTCATCTTGCGTCAGGTATGCGGTTAACGATTCTTCTCTGATCGAAATGGATGATTGTGCTAAGGCAAACTCTAGGCAAACTGAAGCAGATCTGTTCAGGCTGAGGCGTCGGAAGATCGAGCGGGATGTCTGCATTCCAATTATTTGAGGCATTCTGAAGTAATCGCTGGCACGAGGCGTGGTGCAGGTAACATAAAGAAGTGACGACGGTAGTTCGAGAAAAGCTGCTGGCCAGAGTTCCTTGTTCATCTCTGGCCGCGAACTTCAAAAACAAAAGCCGTGTGTTTGTTGACTTCAGCACAGAGTGGGCTACTATTTCCAAATTGCTGGGGTTAATCCGAATCCAGGGGCAAGATTGCGTATGGATTATCTTCACGACTTGCACGGAGCTATGTGGGCTCCGCTGTTTGCCGTCTCGTTGTCGGCAACAGGGCGAACTTTTTTGACCGGATCGGCAGCCGCCAGACCCTCGCATCTCTACATAACCGGGGCAATTTTCTTCCTGGCGATCGAGACCGCGCTGATTGCGGTGCTGATTGCTGCGCGAAAACGAGCGACGCGAACCCGTACTTTGCTGGACCGGCGATTCGCGATCGAAGCCGCTATCTCCCGATCCTCAGCAAGGCTTTCCGCTTGTCCAGCCGCGCGAGTCGATTCCGAAATCGAAGAAGGACTACGCGCGATCGTCGAGTCCGAAGAGATCGATATGGCGTTGTGGTTTGTATTCGACGCCGCTTCCGCTGCGCATGTCTATTCCGCTCACATCGACATGGGCCTTCCGTCTACGTTTTATACAGGACCTGAACTTCCGTGGGTGACGCAGACTCTGCTGCAAGATGAACCGGTAGTGCTCGGCAGTCTCGATCAACTTCCGTCAGAGGCTCAGACCGAGAGAGGCTATCTCGCGAGTAAATCCATCAAGGCTGCCGCCTTTATTCCCTGCGGCTCGGGAATGGGACTTCAGGGCGTATTAACGCTTGTCCGCCTATCGGATGAGGTCTCGTGGCCCAACGTGTTGGTTGAGCGCCTATCCGTACTCGGAAACATCTTCGCAGGCGCCCTCATGCGCAAACGAGCCCAACAGGCCGAAGTAGAGAGCGAACAGAGATTCCGGTATTTATTCGAAGAGGCGCCCATTGGAATTGCGATCGAAAACGTGGATGGCAAGATTCTCTTCGCCAATCCTGCTCTCTGTTCGATTCTTGGATATGAGACGACTGAGATCGTCGGGATGAACTGCTGCCAATTCTCCGACGCAGACTCAGAAGGGAACGATTGGGACCAGTTTCAAGAGTTGCGAGCGGGTCTCTCCGATACCTACCGCACGGAGAAGCGCTATAGAAGAAAAGATGGAAGCCGTATCTGGGGGCGTGTGAACGTCACTATGCTGAGAAGCTCAGATGGGCGGGAGCCCGTTGTGGTAGCCACCGTAGAGGACATTAGTGCGGCAAAAAAGGCGACTGCCGAATTGAACGAACTGAATACCGAACTACGGCAGTTGACCACCCGGCTTATTCAGAGTCAAGAAGTGGAGCGGCAAAGGATCGCGCGCGAACTCCACGACGACATCAGCCAGCGTCTTGCGCTGTTGATGATGGATATCGACGCGTGGCAAGGCGAAATTCCGTTCCAGCGAGCTTCTGACCATTCCACTCTGCGACGAGTGATGGCGCAGTTAGACGAACTGTCCACTGACGTTCACAACCTCTCGCATCGATTGCATTCCACCAAGTTACAGCACCTCGGACTCCAGGCTGCTTTGCAGGAACTCTGCCAGCAATTCTCCTCGCGCCACAGCATTCCGATCGAACTGAATGCCGGGAGTGTTCCGCGAGATCTCCCTGAAATGGTGTCGCTCTGCTTCTATCGAATCGCCCAGGAAGCGCTAAAGAACGCCGTGAAACATAGCAGTTCGCCACGCATCGATGTGAGAATCGTCAGCGGAGAGCAAACGCTTTGTATGCACGTCAGGGATTTTGGAACAGGTTTCGATGTTGGCGCGCCCAGTTCGGGCCTCGGCCTCATGACGATGCAGGAGCGACTTAGGATGGTCGGCGGCACCCTCCGCATCGATTCAGTTCCGGAGAGCGGGACTGAGGTCGTCGCGGAAGTACCGATCGAGCGCTCATCCATGGCCGCGAAAGTAGCGTAACTCCTGCTTTTCAGCACTGTAAACCTTGACAGTGGTGGACCCCGTGAAGCGGCACAACCATATTGGTTGTGCTCGTGCGTATGCCCGAGCGTGTACGCTCATGCGCCACAAGAAGAAATCTCGCCAACAGGCGCACCGGCAACATTCACCTGTAAACAGATGGCTTGTGTTGCTGGCAGTCGCAATTCTCGGCTGTGTCATTATCTGGGGAATACTCAGCTCCCATCGAATGTCAGTAGCGCGCGCGAATCCCACGCCACCTCCAACACTTTTTGCGCCGACGGTTGTGAACTCTGCGCACAGCCCTCAGATCTCTCCTGCAGAAATGGCGTGGGTTCCCGGAGGTGAATTTTCCATGGGGGCGAACGATCCGCCCGACATGGATGAAGTGGGAATGAAAGCTACCACGGACGCGCGTCCGATCCACCGTGTTTATGTCGACGGATTCTTCATGGACAAGACTGACGTCACCAATGCTGAATTCGCGAAATTCGTGAAACAGACAGATTACGTAACGGTCGCTGAACGCAAGCCGAACGCAGCGGATTTCCCGGGAGCGCCGCCAGAGAATCTGGTCGCGGGATCAGTGGTGTTCTCACCGCCCGATCATGATGTATCGCTGAGCGACCATCTTCAATGGTGGAGTTACATTCCCGGAGCAAACTGGCGTCACCCGCTTGGTCCTGGCAGCGACATCAAAGGAAAAGACAACTACCCGGTTGTGCAGGTTGCTTACGAGGATGCGGAGGCATACGCGAAGTGGGCAGGGAAGCGGTTGCCGACGGAAGCGGAGTGGGAGTTCGCGGCTCGCGGCGGCTTGGCCGGCAAGCCTTTCGTGTGGGGAGATGAATTTCGTCCGAACGGGAAATGGATGGCGAATACACATCAGGGTCACTTTCCCACCAAGGACACGGGCGCCGACGGCTACATCGGTATCGCTCCTGTTGCCCGGTATCCTGCAAACAATTATGGGCTTTACGACATGGCGGGAAACGTCTGGCAATGGACGAGCGACTGGTATCGTCCCGATTATTACCAGCAGTTAGCAGCAGCAGGCGGAGTCGCACGCAACCCCAAGGGACCCGACTCGTCCTATGACCCAGCCGAACCGAGTGAACGCAAGAAAGTCCATCGCGGAGGCTCGTTCCTCTGCACAGATCAGTATTGTTCGCGCTATATCGTGGGTACGCGCGGCAAAGGCGAGGTCAGCACCGGCACGAATCACCTGGGCTTTCGCTGCGTAAAGGACCAGTAGTATTTCGGTGTGCCGGCGCCGGTTCGTGTCACGGCGCGCTGATTATGTGTTCCTTAATGGCAAGTTTCACGAGGTCGGAATTGGTCTTGAGGCCAAATTCCTCCATGATCCGGTATTTGTGAAACGCCACTGTTCGCGTCGCAACATTGAGAATCGCGGCGACCTCTTTCATGGTTCGTCCTTCAGCCAGTAACTGCAGTATCTCCCGCTGGCGAGGCGTAAGATGACGCGACCGATCGGGGCGCGGATCACGCACAAATTCTTCCAGAAGCCGCTGGGCTACTCTTGGCGTTACGTAAGAGTTTCCTTTCAGAATCTCGCGAATCGCTTTGATTAATTCTGCGCCGGCGGACTTCTTCAGCAGAAAGCCAGATGCCCAATGCTTCATTGCATGGGCGGCCAATTCATAGTCCTCACTCATGGTGACGACCAGCAGCTTTATCTGGGGCAGCAGTTTCTTCAGTTCCTGGCCGGCGTCTGCTCCATTGAGCAGAGGCATTCCCAGATCGATGATCGCGACGTCGGGTTTCGATTCGTAAGCCGTCCGCAGGAGTGCACGTCCGTCGGAAACCGTCGCGACAACCTCGAATTCAGGCTCCAGCAGCTTTTTGAATGCGTCGACAATTAAAGTATGATCGTCAGCCACTAGTATTCTTGCCCTTGCCATGGCTGACCTCCCCTAAAAACAAGATTGAGCCTATCTCAGTGTAGACGCTGCCCGTGCCATTTTCTCAATGGCAAAACGCACTAACCGTATCGAATTCTGAAACTTATAGCTGACTGTCCAGTACTACCCCGAAATTTTGTAGTCGCTCTTCCCCGACAACCCAACTGTCAGAACTGACAGTTTCGGGCAGGAGCACTCGAGTATAACTTTTCGCCCTAGAAGAGCATTGGAATTAGTAGGGACCGCCGGTCGAATCGGGTCATGCATAGTTGCTGACAATAGCCCGTTGTTTTGTGTGGAATCAGAATACCGGGACCGAGATGGCCTCGCACAAAGCGCGGCAGCACAGGGGTGCTAAACCTGGTCCACGCGATGAGCGGCTCCTGAAGTAACAGTTCCTAAACGCTCAGTCAACAATCTGGGCCTATTGCCAGTAGCGTTGGGTCGCGAGGGGAATGAAGATTCAGTTATGGCACAGCTTTCGGCATCCCCGAAGTATTTACAAAAGAACGAAGCACGCCGTCGCATAGTGCTCGCGGATGACCATCCGGATATGCTGCGGAGAGTCTCGGGAATACTGTCGCCAATGTTTGAAATTGTTGCGGCTGTTAGCGATGGACGAAGCGCGGTGGAGGCAGCCAGCACGCTGGCTCCCGACCTTCTGTTGCTCGACATCGCGATGCCGAAGCTGGATGGCATGCATGCGGCGCTCGAATTACGACAGGCCGGGTGTTGCACAAAAATCATTTTTCTCAGTATGCACCAGGAAGCGGATTACGTTACGGCAGCACTGGAGACGGGCGCCTGCGGTTACGTATTCAAAAGCAGGCTGCGAGCCGATCTGCTCGTGGCAATCGAACGCGTTTTAGCTGGCAGTGTGTTTATCTCAACCCATTCTGGCGGCCACATTATCTAGGAGGCTGGAATTCCCAGCAGCAGTTAACTTAGGAGGACGCATTCGTGTCGAGCGCGATTGTCTCTGTGGGCTTTACGTGTCCTTTATGCGGTGCGCGTGTCCCCGTGCTTCGCTCCTGCGATCCTGCACCCAAATCGGCGGATGTGATGCGTGCGGAATGCCGATGCGGGTTCATACGATTCATCACCGTGCTTGAAATTCAAACACTCGAGGTTTGGCGCGAGCAGGCCGCTTAATTGGTGACGGCTCTGTCTCGAACATTCCTCCTGTTACTTACGCTCTGAATTCGGTAGTTTTGTGCTTCCCAGGTTAACTCCGAATCATCAACTGAAATTGGCCGCTAGCGCGGCTCTTCGATCTCATTGCGAGACCGGAACGAAGCCATGGTTTCGCTCCCTTGAGGTTGTCAGGCGACATGTCCAGGCATGAAAGGGGGCCCGTGGCTCGTCTCCTATCGGTGAATGTCGGGCGTCCTCGTCAAGTTACGTGGAACGGAAAGGCCGTCCGAACCTCGGTCTGGAAACTCCCGGTTCAGGGGCGGCGAATGGTCCGCAATCTCAATATCGACGGCGATGAGCAAGCAGATCTCGCCGGTCACGGTGGAGAGCACCGGGCGGTGTTCGTCTACCAGATGGATTCGTATCACTATTGGGAACAGCAACTAGGTCGCGCCGATTTTACCTTCGGACAGTTCGGAGAGAACTTCACTGTCGAAGGTCTTCTCGACAATGAGGTCTGCATCGGAGATCGCTACCGCATCGGGAGCTCCGTATTTGAGGTTACCCAGCCACGCGTGACCTGCTACCGGGTAGGCATTCGAATGAACGAGCCTCGCATGCCGTCCCTTCTCGTGGCACATCACAGGCCCGGATTTTATTTCCGTGTCCTGCAGGAGGGGGAAGTCGGAGCCGGCGACGAGATCGTGAAAGTCGGCGAGGGCCCCGAACGCTTGACCGTCGCAGACGTCGATGCGCTCCTGTACTTGTCCGGCCATCATTCTCGTAAAGAGCTTGAGCGTGCGCTTCGGATCCCCGCACTCAGTAAGGGTTGGCAGTCATCTTTCGAGGCAATGCTTCAGCAGGAATCAAGCACAGGAGCCGCTGAAGGGAACTCCGGGCTCGCGGAACAGGAGCCGCCGCCAGCATGGACCGGATTCAGGCCGATGCAGGTTTCTCGCATTGAGCGAGAGAGCAACAGTATTTTCTCCTTCGTGCTTGTTCCCACCGACGGACAACCACTGGTCGCGCCGCTCCCCGGCCAATTCATTGTCTTGCGATTGCCGGTGAACCCGGCGGCTCCGCCGCTACTTCGTAGCTATTCATTGTCTGATCTGCCGGGAGCCGATCACTTCCGGATCAGTGTGAAACTGGAGGAGAACGGCGCGGGAAGCGCGTTCATGCACAGTCATGTGCATGTCGGGGACGTGCTGGATGTCAGCGCGCCGCACGGCAGCTTCACCCTGCGGCCTGGCCACGACCCTGTTGTTCTGCTCAGCGCCGGCGTTGGTGCGACACCAGTGCTGGCAATGCTCCATGCGCTTGCCGCGGAGAATTCGCAGCGGCAAGTCTGGTGGATCTATGGGGCGCGCAATGGTGAGGATCATCCCTTTGCAAAAGAGTCGCTAGCTCTCTTGCAACGACTGGCGCTTGGCCGCAGCCACGTCCAGTACAGCCGGCCAGATCCGGCGGACCACGTAGGTGTGGATTTCGATGCTCCTGGCCGCCTTAGCGTGGCCGCGCTCGAAAAGCTTGGCGTGCCTCGCAATGGTGACTTCTACCTTTGTGGTCCAACTGCATTCCTGCAGAGCATGCGGGACGACCTGAGAAAGTGGGAAGTATCCCCAGAGCACGTGCATATGGAATTATTCGGTGCGCTCGAATCCACAACGCCCGGCATGGCGCAGGTTGGGCACACTCCACATTTGCCGGAAGGTCCGCCTGGCCCTGGCCCATCGGTCTCGTTTGCGCGCAGTGGAATCACGGTGGCGTGGGATCCTAAGTTCGAGAGTTTGCTTGAACTGGCGGAAGCCTGCGATGTCTCCGTCCGATGGTCGTGCCGGACCGGAGTCTGCCACACCTGCGAGAGCGGCCTGATCAGCGGGTCCGTCAGCTATCAACCCGAACCACTCGACATGCCTGCTCCTGGCAAAATGCTGATCTGCTGCTCGCGGCCGCGCGAAGATGTCGTCATTGATTGTTGATCTCCGGCCAAATAGACTGCTTCCTCTCCGATTCAACAAGAAAGCGAGATGCAGATATGAGTGTTGTTCTGGCAGCATTTCTGATCGGTGTGATTGCCGGCTTGCGGGCGATGATGGCTCCCACAGTAGTCAGTTGGGCTGCCGGCCTCGGCACCCTGCATCTGGAGGGTACCCCGCTGCATTTCTGGGGTCACGCCATTACTCGCTATGTTCTAAGCGTGGCCGCTATTGGCGAACTGATCAACGATAAACTGCCGAAAACTCCAAGCCGGAAAGTCCCGGCGCAATTCATCGTACGTGTGCTTACTGGTGCACTGTCGGGAGCGGCGCTGGGCGCATCACGTCAATCTACTTTTGCCGGACTCGTCGCCGGCGCGCTCGGTGCAGTTGCGGGCACACTGGGCGGATCCGAGTTCAGGGCTCGGCTGGGGAAGGCATTCGGCAAGGATCTTCCCGCCGCGCTGATCGAAGACGTGATCGCTATAGTTGGCGCAGTTCTGATCGTAACCATACTCTGATGGCCACAATGCCCGCGAAAGCCACGGCATAATCGGAGTGCCACAATCCACTAGCAGTCTGAGTCCGATGGTTTAATCCATCCAGAGTGCGCTGGTGATGATGCGCGGATAGTAGCGGCTTGCCTTACCTTCTCCTGACACGATCTGGTCGCAGCACGCCCAGTAGGAACTGCCTTCCGTCTGCCATTTGACGTGTGCCGCGTCAGCTTTGCCGAATACTTGTGCAACTCCAGCATCCTGATCTAGATGGAACACCTTCCGCGTCACGTGCATGAAGATGGAAATCTTGCTCATCCACGAATTGTTGCTGGTCGACGACAGCTTGATTCCACCGTCGGCGAAAAGATTGCGCCGCTGAGGATCGAGCAGCAGCTTACGCGTGTGCTCTTTCAGGGCGTCGTACATGCGCTTCTCTGACGCACTTCCAAACACTTGATCCAGCGTCTTCTTCGCCCACTTCGTTTTCACGAAGTACAACGGATACGCGCATCCCTCGATTGCCGGGAGAATACGCGACGCATACCCCGGGTTCCCTTTTTCGAAGATGGCAGGAAGGACTCCGTCGACCGCCTGGTCGGCCACAACTCCTGCCACCTTTACGGCCAAGTCCTCGGACCGCTTCTGTTCGGTGCTCGCGCCGAGATCGCGGAAGAGCAGTGCTAATGCCCGGTAGCTTGCCCAGCTCTTTACCGCGATATAGACGTTATTGCGCGTCTGCGCCAGCGAGTGGTCCAGCGAATCGTAGGTAGTGATCTCCTGTCCGCCCGCGGTTTTCGTGCTGTCGTATTGCGCGAAACCGACATCGCCGCTGCGATTAATCATGCTCTGCAAACATGCTTTGATCACGCTCTTGTTGCGCTTCAGCCAGTTATTATCGCGCGTCTTCGCCACATAACACGCCGCCGTCAGGATCCAGTTGCAAAGTTGCTCCTGCGTCATATAGCTGAAGCACCCAGTCAGATTTGCCAGTTCGTAGCTGCTGCGTCCCTTGGGCGAGAAGTTGTTGTGCGCGCCCATGTCGTGGCAGAAACTCAACCCGCCCTGCTTCTTGTCATACGGGCGGTTCAGTTGCGCCTCGTCGGGTGGCGGCGGCGCCTGCGATGGATCGATCTGACCAACGTGTGCCGCCATTGCGATCTCGGCCTTGTAGACCTTTACCTCGTCGGTGTAGCTGTATTGCTTCACGAACGTGTCGAGCAGGTTCCGCACCAGCCACGGATTGTGTTCAAGTTCCCAAAACACGTGATCGACCGCGAGATCGAGCGTGTTCATCATGCAATACTCGCCTTCATTCACCACCCACAACGGCTGACGATTCACCTCCAGCAGTTGTGTGCTTCCGTAGTAGCTGTGCGTTGCATGCGCGATCATGAAACGCTGGTCGTCAGAAATCTTCGAGGAATCCAATTTCTTGTCGAGCGCCTCTGACTTGGCTATTACCTGGTTTGCGCGATTCAACGCCGTCTTCAATACGTCCGCCAACCCTTTGTAGTAGCGGGTGTACAGATAACGTCCATCCAACCCGTTCGTCTGGAAGCCCTCCAAATAGGATCCCAGGGCAATCATCAGGCCGTACTTCTTTCCAGCGGGGACTTCAAACCCAAATCCCGGACACGACCCAAGCAGATGTACCGGGTTGTGGCGCTCGCGCACGCCATCGCTCGCTGACCACCGCATAAACACGAACGGCTCCGCCGCCGTCTTCTTCCCTTTTTCGGAGGAAGTGAAATCGAACAACTCCGCGGCGCCACCTGCTTCGCGGCGGAAGGCGAATCCCAATCGCCCCTTGCCTAGATCATCTTCGAGAATTCGCGAACCCGGACGCGCATGATTCAGCGCGAACATCGCCGTCTTCGTCGTCTTGCCTTTGGTGTTGTCGAAAACGAGCCGGGCCACGACGGCGGGCAGTAAGCCGTCCCGCATCTTCTGCTTGCTATCTTTCGCGGGATCAGGAATCGGCCCAAACGGCGAATAGACCGTGAAGGTTAATCCATCGGCACGCCATTCGTCTGTGGACCAACTGTACGAGCGCTCAAATTCGCCATCCTTGAGGGGCTCGGCGTCGGGCTTGACGTTTTGTTCGGAGGGGCCTGCCTGTTCCACCAGAAAAGCGTCCGCAGCACGATTCACCGCGCCAACGTAAAACGGCAGGCACTTCAGCGTGGCGTCAGAATGCCGATCGCCTTCCTTGAATCCAACGAAGACCTCCTGATCTCCCGGTTGTCCGATCTGCAATCCGATGCCGCCACGGGTGCCGAAATTCCCGCAAGTAAAGCTCATGAACGCGCCCATCGGCGAGTGCTGAGCATTGAAGCTGAGTTGATATGAGAGCGGAGCGCGCTTGGTCACGATGATTCCTCGTAAGAAACGTTTCAGCAGAGATTTAGTACGGACTCGCAACTTTTACGCTGGCAGACAATGCGCTGTCAAGGACGGCAAGAGCGGAAACACGGCCTATCCCGCTTGTGAGCCTCATCACGCTTGATGTCATATCGGTGTGATATAGTCCAACACCCGAATGAATTCAAACTGGTGCGGCGCATTTTTCGGCGATGTCTACGAACGCCATGACATTGCGAAGCTACGACGAATTTGCTTACGTTCCGTCGCATGAACAGGAAGCATCTCGTCGAGCCGGGAAGTTTGCGTTGACGGTCGGCGATTCATTACATCGCCGATCTCCAATAAGTGACTTCGTAGTAGAGCAGGTAAATGCTTATTTAAGGCGCGCACTCGAGCTAAGGAGCTAGTGGCCACAGTGAGGCATTCATGATTCAAAAACTCTCGATCGGCGAAAAGACGGGCTATGCTCTCGGCGACATGGCCGCGAATTTTGTCTTCCAGGCTATGTTGGCCCTTCAACTGGATTTCTACACCCACACCTTTGGCCTCACTGCGGCACAAGCAGGGACGCTCTTCCTGGTCGTCGGTTTGGCAGTGGCTTGCCTCAATCCGGTCATGGGCATAATTGCAGATCGAACCAGCACGAAATGGGGCAAGTTCAGGCCTTGGCTGCTGTGGACGGCCGTGCCATTTGGCATCATCGGCGTCCTCACCTTCACGACTCCCAATATCAGCCCTGCCGGCAAGATCATCTACGCCTGGACGACTTACATCCTGCTTCGCGTGATCTACACCGTCAACAACGTGCCGTATGCATCGCTCACTGCGGTAATGACCTCCGATCCCGACGAACGAACCAGCATTTCGTCGTATCGCCAGATCGCGGCCAACTCCGCCGGTTTCATCGTCGCCAGCCTCGCCATCCCGATGGTTAGGTTTTTCGGGCACGGCAATGACGCGCGCGGATACCAGGTCACGATGGGTCTCCTGTCGCTCCTGAGCGTAGTTTTCTTCATCATCGCCTTCCTGACCACAAAGGAGCGCATCCAGCCCAACCCGCAGCAGAAGACCTCTCTGGGCCAGGACCTCTCGGACCTGTTCCGCAACCGTCCCTGGATCGTGCTATTCCTGGCCACATTGTTCTATTTCATGGCAATTCTGATCCGTGGCAATGTGATGCTGCCCTATTTTCGATTCGTAGCGGGCAACGTAGACCTCTACGCCTGGTTCAATGGATTCGGGCTTGCCTCTCTGCTCCTTGGTGTCGCCTGCTCTACTGCTGTCTCGGTCCGCGTGGGGAAGCGTCTGCTTTTTATCGCGAGCATGGCTCTGGCAGGTGTTTTCAGTTTGGCTCTGCTTGTCATTCCAGCCAGTGCCACCGTTGCCATCATCGGAGTCGAAGTGCTTCGCCAATTCTCCTTTGGATTGTCCGGGCCTATCCTGTGGGCGATGATGGGCGATGTCGCCGATTACGGCGAGTGGAAGACGGGCCGCC
>Ga0207103_10105_pt1 | contig 24829 bp, 16 predicted proteins | sample Alteio_BWMinHeat_81_FD_153546 | JGI IMG/M metagenome (GOLD analysis project Ga0207103, IMG submission 153546) | Enriched cells from forest soil in Barre Woods Harvard Forest LTER site, Petersham, Massachusetts, United States -... | ecosystem: Environmental > Terrestrial > Soil > Temperate forest >...
ACGGCGACGGCATGACGGACATCATCGGCCGCGTGCAGCAGACCGGCCATTGGTGGGTCGGGTTATCGTCGGGAAGCTCGTTTAATAACAGCTTATGGGCGACTTGGAACCCGAATGTGACTTGGGTCGATGTTCAGGTCGGCGACTTTAGCGAGGATGGCAAGGACGACATCACTGGCCGGGTTCTCCAAGGCGGTCAATGGTGGACCGGCGTCTCGTCCGGATCAACATTCACAACGAGCTTGTGGTCGTCTTGGAGCCCAGCGGTCACTTGGGTCAACGTTCATACCGGCGAATCCCCCGGCGGCCATCCACACGTCATCACGATCCCGCGTCCGCCTATCGGACCGAGCGCTTAACACATTTCGCAAGAAAGAGACTTAGCCCATGACTCCCTCACGCTGGCACAAGCTGATGCTGGGTAGCCGAATTCGTGAGAATTCGGCGCTAACCGAGTTCTCACGAATTCGGCTACCGTCCGGGAATTTGCGGCCGAAGAATCATCGCCGGCTCAGAAATAACTTCATTCCTCGGCTGGAGTCGCTCGAAGACCGCTGGGCGCCGGCCGTTTTTAATGTCTCTACCACGGCGGATACCGTGGCGGTCAACTTCATCACCGGCCAAGATGCGTCGGGCCATGTTAGCCTCCGGTCTGCCATCCAGGCCGCCAATCACTTGGGGGGCAGCAACTCCATTAATCTGCCCGCCGGAATCGCTGGGACGGATCGTCGATTCTTTGTACTTGCACTTCCTCGGTCGCCAGTCCGACTCCGGCGGCCGGGCCGGTTGGATCAGCGCCTTGCAGAACGGAGCAACCCTGGAGTCGATCGAGACGGGCTTCCTGACTTCGCCGGAGTACCTCCACCACATCAACACCGACTTTGTCCAGTCACTCTATATCAACCTCCTCGGCCGGACCGGAGGCGCGACCGAGCTGGCCTTTTGGGATAACCAAATTCAGACGATCGGCCTGGCGGGGGTTGCCAACGGCTTTGTCCTGTCCCAGGAGTACCGGAACGACAACATCAACGCGGACTTCCAGACCTTTGTGCACCGCCCGGGGTTTCCAAGCGATTTCAACACCTTTGGCCCTCTACAAACCGACTTGCTCGGTCTTGAAGCGGCGATTCTCAGCTCTCCAGCGAACCTCAATTTCGCTTGATCGCATGGCCGGAGGCGCGGTGGGCGGGGTAATGGAGACCCGCGAAGAGTTAGTGCGGCAGCCCGTGGGTGCCACTCGCAGCTTGGCACTGCGCACCACAACAAGTGAATGCGGCCAGAGTCCGCCCTTTTTCCCGAGAATAACACTACAACATGCCGTTTCTCTATTTGGCGCGCTATAGCTTGCCAAGACAAAATGCTTGACCGGTAGTCTTTTTTTCCACGGCGAGCCATTTCGAGTTTTGGCACGGTGCCTGTTAGAACCTTGGAATCCTTTCCTTGGGTTCATAATCATTTCTAGGCGTCCAATTTCCACACAGAACGATAATAGCATTCATCGTGGAGAGGACATCGCCATGGCCGCCAACTCGCGCAAAACCACCTATCGATTCACTTTTGGCCCGTGGAACATCAGCACCGGCGCGGATCCTTTTGGTCCGCCGGTGCGGAAAGAGGTGGCCTTCGCCGCCAAGATTCGGGAGTACAAGAAGCTCGGCTTCGACGGAGTGCAATTTCACGATGATGACGTGGTGGAAGCGGACCTCGATCCGCCATCTACCGAACGTGGCGCGGCCAAAGTCCGAAAAATGCTGGAGAGCGAGGGACTGTTTTGCGAATTCATCGCCCCGCGATTGTGGGAACATCCCAAAACCATTGACGGTGCTTACACTTCTAACAATCCTGCCGAGCGCCGTTACGCCATCGAACGTTCCAAGCGGGCCGTGGATATTGCCAATGCCCTGGGTTGCCGGGACATGGTTCTCTGGTTGGCGCGCGAGGGCACTTACGTCCGCGAAGCCAAGGATCCCATCGCGTCGGTAGGCCGTATCGTCGATGCCGTCAACGCTCTTTTGGATTACGACCGTAACATCCGCATCCTGGGAGAGATGAAACCGAACGAGCCGATGGACCAGGCTTACTTGCCGACGCCTGGTCATTTCATGGGCATTTCTTATCGCACGGCCGAGCCGTCGCGCGTGGGTGTGCTGATCGAGTCCGCTCATTCCATCCTGGCCGGCTTGGATCCGAGTGACGACATCGCATACGCCTTATGGCACGGCAAGCTCTGGAGCGTTCACCTGAACGACCAGAACGGTTTGAAATATGATCAGGACAAATCCTTCGGCTCAGTGGACTTGCGCCGGGCCTTTAACACGGTCTGGGTTCTGGAGCGCGGCGGATACGACGGCTGCATTGGGCTAGACGTCAAGGCAATGCGGACCACGAAGCCGAACGATCAAACTCGCCACTTGACCAATAGCCGGGAAATGTTTCTGCGTATTCTGGACGTGGTCCGCAGCGTGGACACCGACAAAGTCGAGGACTTCCGTTCCGAACGCGATTACGAAGGACTGGAGATGTACATCCTCGGCAAATTGATGGGAAAAGTTAAGTGATGAGTAATGAGCAATCAGTGATGAGTGGTGGGCAGTGATCAGTCGTGGCTTTCGATTTGATCACATACGAGCAATCACTCATTACTCATCACTTTTCACTCATCACTTTTGAATCTGCCTTCCATCTTCGCCAGAAATAAAACAGCGCGGCTGCGACAATGATGCCGGCGAGGATGATCATGCCGCTTCGGCCCAGCCATTTTGCTACTGTTGGTAGATACTCTCCGGAATAGTAGCCAATCAAACTGATCACCGTGGCCCAAGTGCAAGCACCAGCGGCGTTGGCCAGGAAGAATCGGCCCCAGGGCATGCCGGCCGTCCCCGCCGCCATGGCACCAAATACGCGCAAGCCGGTAATGAACCGGGCGAAAAAAATCGTCCAGGTTCCAAATCGATGGAAATAACTTTCCATTCTTTCGAGAGCGCGGGGGGTGAGGAATAAAAATCGCCGGCTGACCTGAAGTCGCGGGCGGGCGAAACGACGCCCCAGCCAGTAGCCTATATTGTCTCCCAAAGTCGCGGCCAAAAAAGTCACCACGATAACCCAGGCCAAAGTAAATCGATAAGCGCCATGTTCCTCCGCCACGAAGCGATTTCCCTGCTCGCTGGCCAGGAAGCCCGCGACGAAGACCGCCGTCTCTCCCGGCACGGGAATGCCGGCATTTTCCAGCATGACGCCGAAGAAAAGCACCGGATATCCGTATTCCTTGTACCATTCGGCGAATCGTTTGACGAGCTCCTCCACATTTGTCCTTGGTCATTTGTCCTTCGTCACTTGTCCCCAGAACCCTGTGCAGGCTAATGTAGAGGAATCAAACAAAAGACTAAAGACAGGTGACAAAGGACCAATGACAAAGGACTAGGATGAAATGTTTCGCCTAACCGACTTGCGTGAGATTCTCCGCTACGTGCCGCAATTCCGCGACCGGGTGTTCGTAATCGCGCTGGACGGAGCCGTGGTTGAGGACGATAATTTCGGCAATCTGCTCTTGGATATTGCCTTGTTGCGCAGCTTGAGGATTGGCGTCGCCCTTGTGCATGGGGCGAGCCATCAAATCCGAAAGCTCGCCGAGCAAGGAAACCTCGCGCCCTCCAACCTGGACGGCACGGGAGTCACCGATGCGGCCACTTTGCAGCTGGCTTTGACCGCCGCCAACCGCGTGACTCATGAAATCCTTGAAGGTCTGGCTACGACCGATCTTCGGGCGGCGTACAGCAATGCTCTGGTGGCCCATCCCGCCGGCATTCTCCAGGGCGTCGATCATCAATGGACGGGGCGGGTCGAGCGAGTCGATACCACTTTGCTGCAATCCTTGCTCGAACATGATATCGTGCCGGTCATCCCGCCTTTGGGCTGCGACGGAGAAGGAAAAAGCTATCGTTTGAATTCGGACGCGGTGGCCGTCGAGGTCGCCAAGGCGCTTCGGGCCGTCAAGTTGATTTACCTGTCCGTGACACCGGGAATTTATCGAGGTGATGAGCTGCTCCGGCACCTGCCCACCGAGGAGGCGGAGGCTATACTCAAGAGAAATCGAGCGGAAATCCCGGCCGCCATGATCTCCAAATTGGAGCATGCCGTTCGGGCTTCGCGAGGAGGCGTGCCCCGCGTTCACATTATTGACGGAAGGGTCGAGGAAGGTCTCCTGGCCGAAGTCTTCTCTAATGAAGGCATTGGTACCCTGGTCCACGCCAACGAGTACCAGGCCATCCGTCGCGCCCACAAAAAAGACGCTCGGGCCATTTTTTCTCTGATCAAGGCGGGCATGGAAAATGACGAATTGCTGCGGCGGACGCGCGCGGACATCGAAAGGCAAATTGACCACTTTTTCGTCTTCGAGGTCGACCGGAACCCGGCTGCCTGTGCCGCTTTGTTTTTCTATCCACCCGAAAGTAAAGCGGAGCTGGCCTGTGTTTGCGTCGATCCCAAGTATGAAAATCAGGGGATCGGCGCCAAATTGATGCAGTTTGCGGAGAACCAGGCTCGATCTTCCGGTGCGGCCGAGCTCTTTTGCCTGTCTACACAAACCTTCAATTACTTCATGCAAAAGGGTGGTTTTTGCCAAGGAGCTGTGGACGACCTCCCAGTGGAACGGCGGGAGCGTTATGTAAAGAGCGGCCGCCATTCGCAGATTCTGACTAAAAGACTCCACTAAATTCAGCGAAAAACAGTAGGAAAGACCCGGTGGGGTAATATCCAGGGGGCAAAACCCTCCAAGTTTAAGGATTGGGGGACCTTTTCCTCTCTTTTGTGGCAGCAAATGCTTGCAAAATGGCCGCCACGTTAGTAATTTCTTCTCCGCGGGGACTGTGCGGCCACGGTCCCGCCTGGCGGCAGCGGGAATCGAGTCCCTGCGTGTCCGTCGGCTCCTATGCGCTGCACCGTTGGAGGTGGCCAGGATGTTGCGTGTTGGTCCCTACATCTTTAAGCGCGCGGAAACCCGCCAAGAATTCGAGCAGATCCACCGCCTCAACTATCGCACCTTCGTCAGCGAAATTTCCCAATACTCCGATCCAGGCACCGATCGGCTGGTGGACAAGTTTCACGACAAGAGCGTCTATTTCATCGTGGCGCGCGAGGGCCGCGTCGTCGGCATGCTGAGCATTCATGACCAAGCCCCATTTTCCATCGCCGACCGCCTCCGAGATCCCGAGATTCTCAAGCAACCCGGAATGCGTCCTTTGGAGGTGAGGCTGTTGGCGATTGAGCCGGACACGCGTAACAGCACCGTCTTTTTTGGCTTGATGTGGTCGGTTTATGAGCATGCCCGAGCTAACGGTTATACCCACTTACTCATTTCTGGATTGCAGGAACGAGAGATTTTGTACAAGCGGCTGGGTTTTGAGGCGTTGGGTGCTCCCGTGACCAGCGGGCGAGCGTCCTTCATTCCCATGGTTTTGACCATCGGACAGCTGCCGGAAAAGTTGCGCCGTGTAAAACATTTGTGGGAATCTCATATGGAACGCGTCCTCCCCCTTCGCATCCGAGCTGTCTGTCTCCTGCCGGGCCCCGTCACTATTGCTCCGGCGGTTAGCCAAGCTTTTCACCAGCCGCCGATCTACCATCGCGGACCGGAGTTCATCGGTCTATTTCAAAAGGTTCGCCGCGCCTTGGGAGAGCTGGTGGGCGGCCGGGACGTCGGCTTATTCAATGGCAGCGGGACGCTGGCCAATGAGGCGGTGGCTGCGACCTTGGCAGCTGGCCCGTTGCCTGGCCGCGGCATATTGCTGGTAAACGGCGAGTTTGGCGAGAGGCTGGCCCGCCAAGCGACCCGATTTGGCCTGCATCCGCGGATTTTGGAATGGCCGTGGGGCCAGGCGTGGGATTTGGAAGAAGTCGAGGCGGCTTTGGCAGAAGAGCCGGCCGGCAGCTGGATTTGGGGAGTCCATCTCGAGTCCAGCACTGGCATCCTCAATGATCTGCTCGGCCTGGTTCAGCTGGCCAAGGCTCGAGGGGTGCGCGTTTGCCTCGATTGCATTAGCAGCTTAGGCGCTGTTCCCCTCGATCTCCGAGATACTTTTCTGGCTACGGGCGCCACGGGAAAATCTCTAGGCTCATATGCGGGAGTCGCCATTGTTTTTGCGGACGCGGCACAACTCGCTCATCTCGACATGGGCAATGTACCCAGCTATTTCGACATCCCCGCGGTTTTAACAAGCCAGGGACCGCGATTTACTTTCCCTTCGCCGAGTTTACTGGCCCTGGACGCCGCTTTGTCCGCCTATGCCGGATTTGAAAAAGCTCAAGCTCGGTTTGAGCATTACAAGCGACTCGGCGCCTATGTGCGAGAGAAACTTCGTGAGGTCGGTCTGGAGCCTTTGGCGGCGGAAGAGGTGGCATGCCCTGTCGTTACTACCTTTGCTCCTCCCAGCGGGGACTCATCGGAGGAATTCGTGGCGCGCTGCCAGTCTTGGGGATTTGACATCGGAGGCCAAAGCAGCTACCTCGCCCAGCGACGACTTGTCCAAATCGCCACTATGGGAGCGATCAAGAAAGAAGAATGTACACTTCTGTTCGAACACTTATCCCAGTGCCTTACCCCTGAGCCCAGTCTAGCGGTATAATTTGTACAGTTACAAAGCGAAGGTGTTAGGCCCCGAGATTCTATGTGCGTTTAGGTTCAGCGCCAGAATCATACCGGCTTCGACAATGTGTAACCAGGTGCTAATTGTAAACCAATTCGGGCACCCCAGCGCTTCATTTCCTCGCCAAAACCGTCTCTAATAATGAGGGGGTGATGAATGCTCGACAAAGCCGAGGTGCTGGGAGAATCCCTCGAACGATGCCGGGAATACTTGCATTTGCTGGCACGGCTTCACCTCGATCATCGCCTACAGGGTAAGCTCGATCCGGCCGACATCGTGCAACAAACCCTGATGCGCGCCCACGAGAAACGAAGCCAATTTCGGGGGCGGACTGATGCCGAGCTGACGGCTTGGCTTCGGCAGATATTGGTGAACAATTTGGCCGAGGCTGTCCGGCGATTCGGCGCCGAATCCCGCGACGTGGCCCGAGAGCGCTCGTTGGAAGCGAGCCTGGAAGAGTCCTCAGCACGATTGGAATCCTGGCTGGCCGCCGATCAATCTTCACCCAGCCAGCGATTTATGCGTCAAGAGCAGGGTATTCGCCTGGCAGACGCCCTGGCCGAGCTCCCGGATGATCAGCGACGGGCGGTGGAATTGCACCACCTCAAAGGCTATTCCGTCGCCGAGGTTGGAGAGTTGATGGACCGAAGTCGCCCCGCCGTAGTCGGCCTGCTCTTTCGCGGCCTCAAGAAATTACGGCAGTTGCTCAAAGATCAGGAATCCGTGGATGTTTAGCGACGGTTCGTAGAACCGCGCGGTTCTGAATGCCATGACCAAACCATTCCTATCCGATGCCGAACGCGAGCAGCGTCTCAATGACATCCTGCTCGCCTATGTCGAAGCGGTCGAGGCGGGTCATTCTCCCGATCGGCGGTTGATATTGGCCTTGTATCCCGACCTGGCTTCCGAGCTTTCCGAGTTTTTCGAGGGCCGTGATCAGGTTGAGGACATGTCCGCGCCGCTGCGCGACTTCAGCCGCTCCGGTTTAGTGCGCGCCGCTCTGCAGGTGAGCAAGGAGCCCTCCCGCTCAGCCAATCTGGGAACGCGGCCATCGTCCTCCGCCGGCTCGTCCCGGCCCGTTTCGGAGTTAGGTCAATTAGGCGACTATCAACTGATTCGCGAAGTCGGCCGGGGAGGGATGGGCATCGTTTTCGAGGCTCATCAAATCTCTCTCAACCGTCGGGTGGCTCTCAAAGTGTTGCCATTCGCGGCCGCGCTCGATCCGAAGCAGCTTCAGCGATTCAAGAATGAAGCTCAGGCCGCCGCACAACTTCACCATAATTACATTGTTCCGGTATATGCCGTCGGTTATGAGCGTGGCGTCCATTACTACGCCATGCAATTCATCGAAGGGCAAAGCCTGGCGACGATGATTCGCGAGTTACGGCAACAGCCCGGCCCTCGGCAAATCGCGCCTTCGGCGGGGATTACGAATGATCTGCCGACTACGGGTCCTTATGGAGGCGAGGAGGCACTGCCCCTGCCTCCGGCCGCGGAAGCTCCCACTCAGGCCGTCTCGGCCATGTCCACTGAACGCTCTGCCCGCAGCGCCCACTTCTATCGCCGCGTGGCGGAATTGGGCATTCGGGCCGCCGAGGCCCTCGAACATGCCCATCAGGAAGGCGTCGTCCATCGAGACATCAAACCGGCGAACCTGCTCGTGGACATTCGCGGGAACTTGTGGATCACCGATTTCGGCCTGGCTCTCTTCCACAGTGACGCTGGGTTAACTATGACCGGCGAATTACTCGGCACTCTTCGATACATGAGTCCCGAGCAGGCGATGGGCAAGCGGATGTTGGTTGATCACCGCACTGACATCTATTCCTTAGGCGTGACGCTGTACGAATTGTTGACTCTCACTCCTGTTTTCGACGGTCATGATCGGCAGGAGCTGCTGAATCAAATCGCCAATGAGGATCCGCGACCGCCGCGCTCCCTGGACAAATCAATCCCGGTCGAGTTGGAGACCATCATCCTGAAAGCCATCGCCAAGCAACCGATTGATCGCTATGGGTCGGTTCAGGAGATGGGCAATGACTTGCAGTGCTTCCTGGAAGATAAGCCGATCAAAGCGCGGCGACCCACGGTCCGGGAAAAGGCTCTGAAATGGTCGCGCCGACACCGGCCCGTGGTCGTTTCCGCCGGGGTTTTGTTGTTTTTGACGTTTATCGGATCCCTCGTTCTCACTGTCGTTCTACTTCAGGCGAACCAGACAACGCTCAGCGCATTAAAAGCGAAAGACAAGGCATTAAAGGGGGAAAAGGAGAAAACAGAGCTGGCCAAGGAGAGTTCGCGACAAGCTCAAGAGGTCGTGGATTTCATTACTCATATCGAGCACAGCCTCGGGGAAAACGCGGACCCGCAACGAGTTCGGCGCGAGATTTTGCAGGCCGCGCTCAAATACTACCAAAGCCTCACTGAGCAGCAGGGTGATGATACCTCCAAGCAGGCGGAGCTAGCTGCTAGTTACGCCAAAGTCGCCAATCTCCTCAGTGACTTAGGGGCGGATCTCGACGCGCTGGGCGCCTCCGAAAACGCCCGACGAATGTATGAAAAGCTGATTAGCGAGCATCCGGCCGTTCAGGAATTTCAGGACGCACTCGCCGCCACTCGCCAACATACTTTGTTCATTCAAGGCGGCCTCCAACTAGTTTGGCTGACCGATCCCAGAGTTCAGGAGGATTTGAAGCTTACCAAGGACCAGGTTCAAAAGTTCACGGCTCTCTACCAGCAAGTCCAAGAACAGGGAGAAGCTTTCCGCAGGACCGGCAAACCTAGACCCGATGGTCCCCCGCAATGGACCGATGAACATCGCCGGCTTTTCCGCCAACAAGCTCAGGCGAATGAGAAATCGATTTCCGACATTTTGGACCCGGCGCAGAAAAAACGCATCAAGCAGATCGGCTGGCAAAAAGGCGGTCCGCGGGTTTTCTTCGATCCCGAAATTATTGCGAAACTCGAGCTTACGGCCGATCAGATCGATCTTTTCCATGGATTTCTGGATCAAGCATTGAAGGAATCATGGAAAGCTAAGGGAGAATATTCACCCCAGAACCGGGAAGCCTGGAATGACCAAGAATGGGAGGCGTATCAAAAGAAGAAGGATGAAATTCGCCGCGCGGCCCTTGAACGGATAATGAACGGCCTAACGACAGCACAAAAGGCACACTGGCAAGAAATGGTGGGCGAGCCTTTTAAGGGCGACCTCCGAATGATGCCTCCTCCGCACCACCTTGAAGGCCATCGGACAGCGGAAGGGCAAGGACGTGAGAGTAAAGGCAAGCCGCCGCAATAAATTGAACCACTTAGCCGCGGAGCTTGCTCCGCGGGGAGAAAGACCAACTGCTAATATAGGCGTGATATTTTTCGACAAAGGAGTTTTTCGCAGCCTTACCAGAAGGGTCCGGGGGAGCTAAAAGGGCATTGGTACCTCCCCCCTCTACCACTCCTCCGGCCCTTCTTTATCCTTATAGGTTTCTCTGAGTTGACTGAAAAGGCGAGCAATTAGCGAGTTCGCCTGCTAGTAGGGGCCATCAAAGTGAATTGGCCCAATGCAAGAAAAGCACATAGTTCAAGCGCTTTTCGACGAAATAGACCCCATTGGGCCAAATGCGGTAATGGCCCAGAGTGCCAAAAACATCGGAAAACCAGCCTCTCTTGGCCTTGCGTCAACTTAGTGGACCCCTACGGGGTACCCTGGACGACTGGTCAGAGGTGCGGGTTACCACTCTTTGTTTGCCTGGCGAGCCGAGCGTTACGGACCGGAGCTAAACAAATCGATAATACTCTGGTCGCTTTCGCCTGCGGCTTGCCAAATAATTTGGCTCGGCGCTTTTCGCCCACTCCTAATTGCATCTCTTTCCTTAGGGGATTCCGTGTACCAATAGCCGGCCTTTCTTTTCGGCTCCGACCCAGCTGAAGATTAAAGTTGGGCAAACTCTGCTGCCGATACCGATTATGCCGGACTTTCCAGTTCTGCGGTCGGTATCGCGGGAAGAGTTTAGGCAATTGGACCACAAAACGGAGCCTGGGGATCATGGATAAAGCAGTCCGACTCTCGCGGCTTCTTCTCCTAGCAGGTTTGCTGAGCCTGAATCTGACGGGCTGCACGCGCCACTTCTACCGCGACCGCGCCGACCTGGAAGTGAGCGATATCCTGACGCAGAAAGACCAGTATTCCGATTGGCAGATTGAACAATATCACGTCTATCCCGATCCTCGAGCCCGTTTTGCCGATGACAGCAATCCCGATCGGCCGCCCATGCCACCGGATGATCCGGCGTCGTCGGAAATGGCCCCGAATCCCCAGAAACCTCGCAGAGCGGGCGTTCGAATGATCGAGGGGACGGGATATCTCGATCTCTTGGCAGATTGGGATAGAGAAAATCGGGCCGAGGCGGCCCCGGAACCCAAAAAGGCAGAGGCGCAGAGCGACGGATCGCCTATCCGCACGGTGGCGGCCGGCGATTCCGATCAGAGCGAGGAGACTAACGGCGATTCGCAGATCCGCCAGGCGGCTAACGCAGAAACACAGGAGAAGCCGGAAGGCCCGAAGCCTCTGTCCGGCTCGCCAACGGGTGCGCAGGCCACCACTTCACTGTCTACGCCTCCGGGTGCGCCCCGCCCTTATTTGCTGAAAGTGGAGCAAGCCGTTGAGTTGGGCCTCATTAATAGCCGCGAGTATCAGGACGCGCGCGAGAACTTGTACATGGCCGCCTTGCCCGTGGCCACCCAGCGCTTCAGCTTTGCCGCCCAGTTCTTCGCCTTCGGCCAAGCGGTCCGCCAATGGGCGGGAATACAAACCGCAGATACTCCGCGAAACAACTGGGCCTTGAGCTCGAACGTCGGCTTCAGCAAACTGTTCTCGACTGGGGCGCTGTTGTTGGCCGACTTCGCGAATCAAACCGTGTTCAACATGGCCGGGTTCGGCCGGTCTCTAACCAGCCAATCAACGATCAATTTGGACTTGATTCAGCCGCTATTGCGCGGAGGCGGGCGGGCAGTCACGTTGGAGCCGCTCACCCAGGCCGAGCGCAATCTGCTTTATCAGATTCGCACGTTTGCCCGCTTTCGCAAAGAGTTCTACGTCTTCATCGCGGGCGGCGGCGCCGGAATCAGTGGCGGCACGAGCGGCGGCGGTGGTAGCATCTTCGGGTCCGCTTTCCAACCCTCGGGCGTCCTGGCCCCCGGCACTTTTTCCCCGACAGCGGGCCTGGGCAGCTCCGGCATAGTTCCCGGCGTGCCCAATCCGATACTGATTACCGGAAACAACCCAAACCGGGTCAATCCCGGGGTTTCGGGCCAGTTCAGCCTGAACACTTCCTTAGCGGCGCCCATCGGCGGATACTTGAGCACCCTGCTCCAAGCCGAACAAAGACAACTGGATATATTCAGCCTCGAAAAATTGGAAGCAAACCTACAGTTGGCCAAGGCTACGGCCGAGGGGGGCGACATTTCCGAGGTGCAAGTCCAGCAGTTCGAACAGCAGGTCTTGATTCGCCGCACCAACTTGCTGGCGGACCAGCTCCAATACCTCTCAAGCCTCGATTCATTCAAACTCCAGCTGGGCCTGCCCACCGCCCTGCCCATCGAACTGGACGACACGCCGTTCCGGCCCCTCAACCAACAGTTCCAGAGATACGAAGACCTCTTTAACGAATTCGCGGCCACCAGCGAGGAGTCGGATCGTTTCAGCACCCTCGAGCCGCCCAGGGTGCGTGCCGAGCTGCGTCGGATTTTCACCACTTCGGCGCTCGTGCGCGGCACGCGCTTCCGAAACCAGATTGAAAAACGCTGGAGCGGCTGGGAAAAGCTGTCCGACGACGACCTCGAAAAACGCCTGGAATCTCACGGCGACGAACGCCGGGGGCTGCTGGCAAAAAGAGACGATTTGCTGGCCAAAGGCCAGGGATTGAGCGAGGCCGATCAAGGTCGCCTCAACGACCTCAGTTTTGAAATTGACTTGGGGAACTATGAAAAACGTCTGCGCTATTACGAGAAGCAAACCTGGAAAAAAGGGATCGTCGCCCCCGAGCGGTTGGCCCGAGCCCAACAACTCGAATTCCGCTATGTCCTAAGCGTGTTCATCAATGTGCTGATCGAAGCGCGAAACGAACGGTTGGAGCAAATCCGGACCACCTGGCCGGAGCTCGCCCGGTTGTGTGTGAATGGGGTGGATTTGATAAAAGCCGACCTGGATGAATCCCAGGCCGCCGTAGTCCAAGCCGCATTGACCAATCGGCTCGACCTCATGAATATCCGGAGCCAGCTCGTTGACGCCTGGCGGCAAGTGGCAATCTTCGCAAATGCCTTGCTTGGATCGTTGAATGTGCAGTATCATTTGGATACGAGTACTCCGTCGGGGCTGGCCCAGCCGCTGGCCTTTGACGCCCACCGAACTCGCCAGGAATTGATCCTGAATACTCAGTTGCCGCTGGTTCGCATTCAAGAGCGGAACAACTACCGAGCATGCCTCATTAACTTTCAAAGGGCCCGGCGGATCCTTCAGTTTGCGGAGGACCGGCTGGCGTCCGATACGCGAAATGAGCTTCGGTCATTGCGTCAACTCGAAGAAAACTATAGGATACAACAACGACAAGTGGAGCTAGGCTACTTGTTGGTAGAGAACTCGCTGGATACGTTCAAGGCGCCTGCCCCACCTGGCGTGGCGGCCACGGCAGGCAATGCCGCCGCCCTTACCACCCAGCTGATTGGCGCCCAAAATTCTCTGTACCAAGCGCAGTTCAACATGACGACCTTTTGGATTAGTTACCTCAACACCCGGCTGCAACTCTATCGTGACATGGAGTTAATGCCTCTGGATTATCGAGGAGTATGGATCGATGACATCGCAACCCGTGAGTGCCCCGGCGGCGCCGCCGGTGGAAAAGCCGACCCCAGCCACCCCTGCCAGGGAGATGGCCGGAGCGCTCGTGACGGCCAACGGCCCGAGCCGAAGGCCGTCTCGGCTCCCCAAAGCGCGACGGCTGAGTAGGCGCAACAAAATCCTGATCGCTCTGGCGGTAACTGTCCTGGTGTTGGGCAGCGCCGTGGGCATCATCCTGGCCAAGCCGTTCAAGCACGATGTCCGGGCCGACCTGGTCACGCACAGGGTCCAGTTCGGCCGGCTGGAATTGACCATCGTCGAGCGGGGCGCGCTGGAGTCGGCAAACAACCACGATATCGTTTGCCGAGTCAAGGCCAAGAGTCAGCAATCCCAGACCTCCACCACCATCAAATGGATCATTGACGACGGCACGCAAGTCAAACACGACCGTCCCAAGGAAGAGGCTCAGTCCATCATTTCCTGGGACGCCAAAAGCATTTCCTGGCTCGAGAATCCCGGAAACCCCAATGGCACGGTGCGGGTCGTGGAGCAAAAAGACGAGCAATCCGGACAGACGATCTATTCCGATCTCCTCGTCGAGTTGGACGACTCCGGCTTGATCGAGCAGCTCAAGGATCAGAAGATCGTCGTGGACAAAGCCGAGTCAGACTGGATTCAGGCTCGAGAGGTCTACAAAGTCAAAGAAGAACAATACAAGAGCGACAAGAAGACGGCGGAGACCAACTTGGAGCTGGCGAAGATCGATCTGGAGAAATATCAGAAGGGCGACTTTCCCCAAGCTCTCCAGGATGTGGAAGGCCGCGTGAAGGTCGCCGAATCCGACCTGGAGCAACAACGCGACCGGGCCGCCTGGGCCCAGCGCATGCTCAAAAAGGGCTATTACACCGTCAGCCAGTCCGATTCCGAGCAGTCCAGGCTCCAAAGCCTGGAGCTCGCGCTCGCCAAGGTTAAGACCGAACGAAACCTTCTTACTCAGGAGCAATATGGCGATAAGAAACGCAAGGAAACCGATTTCCGAAATAAAGTCGACGTAGCCGCGCTCTCCCTCAATCAGGTCGAAGGGCAATGGGTGGCGACGAAGGTCCAGTTCCAGACCGATCGAGACACCAAGAAGTCGATCTACGATCAGGGGGTGACCAAATACAAGGACATCGAAAACGAGTTGAAGAAATGCCGATTGGCAGCTCCGCAGGACGGGCTGGCGGTCTATTACGTCGCCGAGCAGACCCGCTGGGGAATTGGCCGGCAAGCGCTGGTGGCCCAAGGCGAGCAAGTGACGGAGAATCAAAAGCTCATGCAGATCCCCGATCTGAAGCACATGTTCGTCAATGCCAAGATCCACGAGGCTATGGTGGGCAAGGTGCACAAGGGGCAGAAGGCCACGGTGCGCGTGGATGCCATGCACAACAGCCGGCTCAAGGCCCGCGTCGAATCGGTGGCGAACACTCCTGCCCAACAGGATTTCTTCGCCGCGGACGTGAAGGTTTATCCCACCAAGGTTTACATCGACGAGGAAGTCGAAGGTCTCAAGCCGGGCATGACTTCCGAAGTGACCATCACTATCGCCGACGCCCTGGAGCACGTTTTGACGGTGCCGATCCAGGCGATCGTCGGCTCGTCCGAGATGGGCGAGACGCGCCAGTGTTTCGTCATGACCCCCGCGGGTCCGGTGGCGCGAGACGTCGTCGTAGGCATGGATAACGGCCGAGAAGCCGAAATTAAATCCGGACTATCGGAAGGCGACGAAGTCGTCACCAATCCCAAGTTATTGGTGGGCGACAAGGTCAAGACCCGCGAACCGGGAGAACTGGTCCGAAAGGAAGCCAATGGCGGCGAGACCCCGGAGAAAGGCGGCAAGGGCGGACAGCGCGGCCCTGGCGGAGCGCCCGGCATGGCGCCTGGTGCTGGAAGGGGGGGCCCTAGTCTTCAGAAGGGCGGATCGGGTGGACCTGCAGATGGACGAGGCGGCTCGGAGGGTCAAGGGAAGGGCGGAGCGCAAAAGGGCGGCTTCCAGATGACCCCGGAAATGAAAAAGCAATGGGAAGAGAAGCTCGCCAATTACAAAAAGGCCACCCCTGAAAAACGTAAAGAAATGCTCCAACAGGAAGACGAGCAACGGCGTCCCTATATCAAGCAGGGGCTCAAGGCTCAAGGAGTTGACATCCCTGACTAGGGGGAATGAAGCACTACTAATTCAGCTCCGAACATCCGATTTTTCCAGCAGGCATCCCCGGCGAAAGGTTTATTCCCGAAGTATCAAGCACCATGCTCCAGCTCCTCCAGATCTCGTCCATCATCCTGGCCGTCATATTCGTCGTGGCATTTGTCGTGATGTTGTCCACGGTGAAAGGGCGGCGAGGCTTCCAACTGGCGCTTCGCAGCCTACGGTTACACAAGATGAGGTCGTTCCTGTCCGTCTTGGGCATCATTATCGGCACCGGTGCCGTCATCGCCCTCATGGCCTTCGGCGAAGGCAGCATGCAAGAGGCCCTGGAGGACATCAAGCGTCTCGGGGCGACCAACATCATCATTCGCGGCGTCAAGCCGCCGGATAGCAACGCGACGACGCAGTCGCGCATAGCAGTCTATGGCTTGACCTATCCCGACTACGAATTGTTCGGGATGATCGATGCGGTGACGCGGCGCGTGCCGATGCGCATATTTTCGCAGGAATTCCGGTACCTGGACCGGAAGCACAATGGCCGGCTGGTGGCCACCCTCCCGGAGTACGCCGAGATTAACCAACTGGATCTGGCCGGCGGGCGCTTTCTGGTCCAGGAGGATGACGACGACATGAGCAACGTCGCGGTGCTGGCGGCCAACACGGCGGACAAGTTGTTTCCGTTCGAAAACCCGATTGGGCAATCGGTCCGGATTGGGTCTTACCTATATCGGGTGGTGGGCGTTCTGAACCCGCGGATGCCGACCGGAGGCAGCGGCGGCAGCCAGGCCGCCGAGGATTTCAACGACGATGTTTATATCCCCTTGAAGACCTGCCGCGTCCGCTTCGGGGATACCATCACCATCCGCCGGGCGGGCTCGTTTCAGCGCGAGCAAGTTCCCTTGCACCAGGTGACCTTGACCGTCTCGAACATCGACAAGGTGAAACCGGTGGGCGCCATGATTACGGATTTGCTGGAGGAAAAGCACGCCCAAAAAGATTGGCTGGTGACGGTTCCGCTCGACATCCTCAAGGCGGCCCAGGATACGCAGGAGCGTTACTTGATGTTGCTCGTCCTCATCGCCGCGATTTCCCTGGTCGTCGGGGGCATCGGCATCATGAACATCATGCTAGCCACCGTGACGGAGCGGACTCGGGAGATCGGGGTCCGCCGCGCTTTGGGCGCCAAGCGTTGGGACATTACAATGCAATTTCTCATTGAAGCGATCGTACAAACGACTTTTGGATCTTTGTTCGGGGTGCTCGCGGGGCTTGGCGTTGCCTTGATTCTACCATTGATCCTGAGTTTTTTTGGCGGCCACCTGCCGACCAAGTTGAACGAGTTTTCCTTCTTCCTCTCGCTGGGCGTGGCGATCGTGGTGGGGGTAGCTTCCGGAGCCTATCCGGCAATCCGAGCAGCCCGACTCGATCCGATCGAAGCCTTGCGGCACGAGTAAGGACAAATTCGAAATCCGAAAATCGAATTCATTTGACCGGCTAGATTTTCGGATTTGGAGGTAACAAATGCCTGCTATAGCGGAAGTAATTGATTTAGTGAAAAACTACTACCTGGAGTCGGTGGTCGTCCCTGCCTTGCGCGGCGTGACCCTCACCTTTGAGGAAGGCGATTTCGTCGCCCTCATGGGTCCGTCGGGGTCGGGCAAATCCACCCTGCTCAACTTGCTGGGGTGTCTCGACCGGCCTACGAGCGGCCAATATTTTCTCGGAGAAGAAGACGTTTCCGAGCTAGACGACGATCAACTTTCCGAAGCCCGGAGCCGGTATCTCGGCTTTATCTTTCAGTCCTACAACTTGCTCGCTCAGTACACGGTCGTGGAAAACATCGAGATCCCGCTTCTCTATCAGGGGACTCGCCTTTCGGAAGATACCCGCGAGCGATGTTACGAGCTGGCCGAGCTGGTCGGCTTGGGCGACCGGCTCGATCATCGCCCCATGCAATTGTCGGGCGGGCAACAGCAGCGCGTGGCCATCGCCCGCGCTTTGGTCAACGACCCGCATGTGATTCTGGCCGACGAGCCGACCGGCAACTTGGACTCGCGCACCAGCGAGGAAATCATGCAGCTTTTGACCGATTTGAATCGGACGGGCAAGACCATTATCATGGTCACGCATGAAAACGACATTGCCGCTTGGGCTCGCCGGGTCGTGCGCATGAGAGACGGCCACATTGAATCCGATCAGCGCAACGAAGGCCGCGTTCCCGTCCTGGAGCCGGCCCTGACCACGCCGACCATCGCCGGTTCTGCCTTGGCGCAAAGTTTTCGTCTCTTGGACGGACCTCCGCCGACGAATCTGACAGACACCCAGTCGTGAGTTTGATGGGTATTTTGCAAATCTGCAACTTGCTATTTTTCGGCTCTCATTTCAAGGAATTGCAATATGCAAATGATGAATTGGACCTTAGATACTCCAAACCCGTCTCGCTTGGCATCGTCAGCGGCGATATAATCCGAAAAGCTATCGAATTCATTGGCCCCGATGTGGAGGTCGTTTCTCATGCCCCGTTGGAACTTGGCTTGGTTGTTGGGGATCGTCGGCGTTTCTCTGTTGGGTCTGGCCATTTCGCGTAGCGCCCCGCTTCGTGACAAAGACAAGGACTATGAACTGGTCCATCTCATCGTCGACGTGCTCGACGAGGTGGATCATGATTATGTTCGCGAACTGGACGCGGATGCCAAGCGCAAGCTGGTCGAGGACATGATCAACGGCGGCTTGATGCGCCTGGACGAGCATTCCAGCTACATCAATCCCCGCCGCTATAAGCAATTCACCAAGGAGACTAAAGCGAAATTCACCGGCGTCGGCATCCAGCTCAGCACGGATCCCAACGGCCTGCTCATCGTCCACAGCCCGCTCGTCGGGACACCGGCCTATGAAGCAGGTATTTTGGCCGGCGACATCATCGTCAAGATCGACGGCAAATCCACCGAGACTATGAATCAAGATGAGGCCGTCGACTTGATCCAGGGCGAAGTCGGCAAAGTTGTCACCCTCACCGTTCTGCACGAGGGCACTCGGGAGCCCGTCGATATTCCCATCACTCGCGCCGAAATCAAGGTGCAGAGCGTGCTGAGCGACGTTCGCCTGCCCGATAAGGAATGGGATTTCATGATGGATAAGGAAAACAAAATTGCCTACGTTCGGCTATCGGGATTCAATGAGACCACGGCCAAGGAACTGGGCCAAAAGTTGACGGAGCTGAAAAAAGAAGGTCTCCGTGGCCTGATCCTGGATTTGCGGACGAACGGTGGGGGATTGCTCCGGTCGGCTGTTGAAATCAGCCGGATGTTCTTGACCGAGGGACGAATCGTGAGTACCAAAGGCCGCGAGAAGGAAGAAGAGGTTTACGACGCCGACGGCAGAGGGGCCATTCTCGTCCCGGCCAAGGAGTTTCCCGTGGCGGTCCTTATCAACAAGTTTAGCGCCAGCGCCAGTGAGATCGTTGCCGCCGCTCTGCAGGATCACGAACGAGCCGTGATTATCGGCGAGCGCAGCTACGGCAAGGGCAGCGTGCAAAACGTCATCAAATTAGAGGGCGGCAAAAGCGCTTTGAAACTCACCACCGCCAGTTATTGGCGGCCCAGCGGCAAGAACATTCATCGATTCTTCGACAGCAAAGAGACGGACGATTGGGGCGTAAAGCCTAATGCTGGTTTCGAGGTGCCGATGAAACCGGAGGAACGGCTCGCCTACATGAAATACCGCCGTGATCGGGACGTTGTCCACGGCAAGGGCGGTGACAAGCCGGCCTCCCCTTCTTCTTCTAAGAGTGACGCTGGTGATGACTTGGATCGGCGGTCGATCAACCGCGGTAACAAACTTCCTTCGACTTCTCCCGGTAAGAGTGAGGGAGAAAAAGAGAAGAAGCCGTTTGAGGACCGCGTCTTGAACAAAGCGCTGGAATTTGTTCGAGGCGAAATCAAGAAGGTCGAGGCGGGAGGTTAAGAATCAAGTTCGCTTGCGTTTCGCGCCCGCCGCATGCCGTGATCGGCGCCTAAACCGCCGCGCTTTCCTTCGCTGGAACCGGTGCCGGTTTAGCGCGCCGCCGGGCCAGCAAGAATTCAATTACCGCTGGCATGATCGAAAGCACAACAATTGCGGCGATGATGATTGAAAAATACCCCTTCACTGCCTCCCCCAACCAATAGCCACTCAGCAAAAAGATCAACACCCACGCGGTTCCGCCTGCGACGTTGAAATAGAAAAATCGGCGATATTGCATGCGACCAATGCCGGCCACGAATGGCGCGAACGTGCGAATGATGGGAATGAAGCGAGCCAGGATGATCGCCTTGCCCCCGTATTTCTCATAGAAGTGCTGGGTTCGAATCAGATGTTTCTTGTTAAAAAGCCAAGATCGGTCCGAGGTAAACACGCGAGGTCCCACCCAATAGCCGATGAAATAATTCACGGCGTCCCCCAAGATTGCCGCCGCGACGAGGAGTACGATCAGCAGTTCTAAACGCATGGGCGAGCCGTCGCTGGCCGCCAATGCTCCCACCGCGAACAGCAACGAATCCCCGGGCAGGATCGGAGTAACCACCAGCCCCGTCTCGCAAAAGATGATCAGAAAAAGAACCAAGTATAGCCAACCACCCAGCAGACCGGCGTAATGGTTCAAATGTTGATCCAGATGCAAGAATAGATCGATGACTTGGTTGAAATCCATCCTTGTCTCCAGGAAATCTGCCTGAATCGCAGGGTATCCTTTTGGTCAATTCTCGCCAAGGTCAATGCGATGGCACGACTTGCCTATTTCTTCTTTTTCCCGAAGAAGCCCAATACCTTGCTGGCAAAATTGTCCGACAGGCCAAGCTTGCTTTTCACTTTCGAGTAGCCGGCAAGGAGTTTTTTGTCGAGCCAGATGAGGCTGGAGCGGAGCCGCCCGTCTTCAGGCCGGGCCTGATAGTTCGTCGATCGCGGAGAATAATGAGCGTCAGTTTCTTCCGTGTAATAGTAAAGCGCCAGACTCTTACGGGTGATTCCCTCGGGAGGCGAGATCGGCTCGGGATAGCCGTGGTAGGATTCCGCGGTTGTGTTGAAGATGACGACGTGGTTCAGGAGCGGCGGCACTTTGACCACGCACGATTTCATGTCCCGATCCCATAGTTCGATAGCTCCCTTCCATTCCTCTTGCCAACCTTCATTCAAATAGAGGATCAGATTGCAGCGCCGGTGCCAATCAGCGTGATGGTGATGGTGGGTGAAATCGGCATGCATGTTGAGAAAGCCACCGCGTTCTGTTTGGTGCATGCCCCCGCCTTCCAGACTCGGATCGGCTTTCAAGTTGGGAATACCGATCAGCTCGGAAAGCCAGGCGACGAACTCCGGAGAGTTGAATTCGTCAATCAGCCGGCCGATGAGCGGCGGGAATTCCGCCCGATTGGTCTTGCCCAATTTGTTTTCATTGTAGTGCTTGTATTGAATCCACGAGGTATCGGTCGGCTTGGGAAACTCAGCCGCGGCTCGGCGAGCCACTTCCTCATTAAGAAAATCGGCCAAGTGAATGTGCGGAAATGGTTTGTTCCCCTGGTACTGCCGAGCTAGCGCGGGCAAGCGCTCCTGCCACCTCCCGAAAGGAATGAGCCGTTCTTGAGTTAGCAGTTCATCCATCGTAGGACATGTAACCATAATTTCGCTCCCGGATCAATTTCGACGACCGGCCCCGCCCTTTTGAGTCCAGTGAAGTTTAGGATGCAAGTGACTTCTTGGCAAATTTAGGGTTGCGACCTGCCGATGGAGTCTGGAAGGAGATCTGGAATGTCCGGTGGTAGTTTCCAAGCAAGCCAGAGCTGGAAGGCGGCCAAGGCAAATAGCACCGGGGTGATCAATTGAAATCCCGTGAGCCGAGCCACCGGCTGGGTGATCCAAGATAGAATTAAAAGCAAGAATACCAGGAACTTGAAAAGGGAAAAGTATTCGTCCAGGCTTTTCCCTGGCCGGTAAAAAACCTCGGCTGTCCACAAGACTGACAGCACGACCATTATCAGATCGTAAATCCCCATGTAAACATTGATGACCATCGTCCAAGTTACGGTGCTGGCCCATATGAGCCGTCGGCGGCTTTCTGACTCCCGGTCCATTCTCCACCAGGCAATGAACAAATAAATCACAGGGGCCACGGCGATCGTCAGCACCAGCACTTTTCCCAGTTTTGTTGGTTCGCCAAAAAGATTGCGAAAGAAAAAGTTCAAGTCGATGAACTTCCAGTCCTTGCGGACCATACCGGTTCCCGTCGCGGTGCCCGTGAATCCTCGGAGCGTGTCAATGTAGCTAAAGCAAATGGTTTTTCTTACTGCCAGTAACGAAATCAAGCCCAAGGATAGCCCGCTGAGACCTACTCCCAATAGGGTCCACCATCGCCGGGCCACCAACAACATAGGTAAGAGAAGCAGGACCAACGTGGGCTTGTAAAGGCACAAACCCAACGCCACACCGCTCAAGATCGGCCTGCCGAAGGTATCCCAATAGAAAGCTAACGCAACGCACAGAAACGCAACGGCCGATAACTGCCCGCCGAGCCAACATTCCATCAAGAATGGCTCGAAAGTAACGGCCAGCAGACTCGCGATGTTTCGGTCCTTAGCCGGCATGGAAGGCAAAACTTTGTAAGTCACCGCCAGGCCGGCGCCATAAAACCCGGCCGAGATTACCAGCCAAATGCCGTAGGCCGTCGGATACTGCATGGTCGCCAATGGGCGAAACATCCATGCGATAAAAGGCGGATGCACATAAGGAAGATTTTCTCTCTCCCGAACGGTGGGAAAGATTTCGTAATAGGCCTCGTCCTGTGCAACTGGATCATAAAGCTTCTCGGGAGTTGGACCGTTCAGGATTTGTCCCGCATAGTAGAAGCCGGCGAAATCCGCGCCCAAACTGCCGAACCGGTTTTGATGATTCTCATCCGACGTGGCAAACGACATGACCATCAAGACCATGCTGACGCCCAGGAGCCCTAAACAAAAGAATCGAATGCGGTCGCGACGGAGCCAAGGCTCGATGATGAACCAGGCGCGTGTCGTCCAGGCTAGGAGGATGGGCATTACTTATCCTTCGAAGAATCCCTCGCCCGGTTTGGCGAATTCCCGAGCCACGGGTTCGTTCAGCTCCACGCCCAGTCCTGGGCCAGTTGGAACATCGATTCGGCCGTTTCGAATCAACGGCTTAGGAGGTCCGATTATCAAATCATCCCAGAAGGGCACATCCTGGCCGTGGAATTCCAGCACCATGAAGTTCGCCAGGGTCGAGCAGACGTGACAGGACGCGACTGTTCCGAGCGGGCTGGAGATATTATGCGGAGCGACGGGAATCTCATAAAGCGCGGCCAGGTCCGCGATCCGCTTTGCTTCTAGCAGCCCGCCCGTCTTTTGAATGTCGAGCGAAATTATATTGACGGCGTATTGCTCCAGCAACGGCTTGAATCCTTCGCGAAGATACAGGTTTTCGCCGGTGCAAATAGGGACCGTCGTGCTTTCCCGCAGTATGCGAAAACCATCGACGCTCTCCGGCGGCAAGGCGTCTTCCAGCCAGGCGATATGAAACGGCTCCATGACCCGAGCGATCTGGAGAGCGTTCGTCAGGTTGTACCGCCAATGGCAATCTAGGGCGATCTCTACATTCCGTCCTACCGACTGGCGCACGGCCGCGACAACTTCGGTCATTAGATTCAGTTCGGCCGACGTCAAGGGTCGGGTCAGGATGTCGGCGGGGCGGCCATGAATCGCGTCGAGATCGAACTTCAGGAAATCGAACCCGCGGGCCACAACCTCCATGGCATGATTTGCATATGCCTCAGGTGTCAAGCTGTTCGATTTCTCGGCTGCTCCCTTTCGGGCTTGTTCGCGGAGAAACCAAGCCGGTTCTCGCGGCAAAAGGGCCGGGCCATAACTTTCCAAGCCCTCGCCCGCATGGCAATCGGCATAAAGACGAATGTGATCACGAAATTGTCCGCCCAGCAATTGCCAGATGGGCACTTGATAATGCTTGCCGACCAGGTCCCAAAGGGCCGCTTCCATGCCGCTGATGGCGTTGTGAGCATACCCCGCCACGGCGCCGGCGCCGCTCGCTGCCCGGCGCAGCTCGCGGGTCAATCGCTCCACGTGCCGCGGGTCCTTGCCGATGAGAACCGGCGACAAGTCCCGGATGATGGCTGTGAGTCCGGGGGAAAAGAAGCACTCCCCTGTTCCATATACCCCGCTATCCGAATAAATGCGGACGAAGGTGTAGTCGTAATTCGCCTCAACCACCGCGGTTTTGACGGCGACGATTTTCATGGTTGGCTTGACCTCGATCTATAATGCATTTCCTATTTGACAATGGTTCGCCTAAACAAGCAATCGGGGAAAGCGTTCCGCCAAAATTGCCTTCGGGATTGATTGTGACCTACAATTGAAGAAAGCGTTATAACCCCCCTCTTTTGCAAAGGCGCAAGAAACACGCATGGAAAATAGCCGCGATACAAACGCCGACAATCATCTCCAAGAGACATTTTTCAACTCCGAAAAGAGCAGCAACCGCGATTCCTGGGTCAGACGGCATGGGCTGATCATCGTGCTCATGACCGCGGCTTTTGCCTATTTCATGACGCAATACAATGCGTTTCCGGTCATAATGGTGGTCGTCGGAATTTCCCTTTTGATTTTCGTTCACGAGCTGGGCCATTTCTGGGTGGCGAAATTGTGCGACGTCCACGTTTTGACATTCAGCATCGGCCTGGGCCCGGCCATCCCCGGCTGCAGCTTTCGTTGGGGCGAAACCACCTACAAGCTCGGCATAATCCCCTTGGGTGGTTACGTGAAAATGGTCGGCGAAGGCGCCGGCGAAGCCGACGACAACGACGATCCGCGCTCCTTCAAGAATAAATCCGTCGGCCAGCGCATGGCCATCATCTCTGCCGGTGTCACGATGAATATTATTTTCGGGTTCGCGTGTTTTGTTTATGTCTACATGACGCATGGGGAACGACGAATACCGGCAGTGATCGACGGTGTCGAGGTAGGTTCCGCGGCCTGGCAGAATGGGGTTCGATCCGGTGAGGTGGTGCGGCAGATCGGCAGCAAGAAGGATCCTTATTTTGATGATTTTCTGTTTCAGGTCATGAACTCGGCCAAAGGGGAAAAGCTAGATTTGGTCGTTGGACCGGCTGGCGTTTCCGAG
>Ga0207103_10106_pt1 | contig 24817 bp, 28 predicted proteins | sample Alteio_BWMinHeat_81_FD_153546 | JGI IMG/M metagenome (GOLD analysis project Ga0207103, IMG submission 153546) | Enriched cells from forest soil in Barre Woods Harvard Forest LTER site, Petersham, Massachusetts, United States -... | ecosystem: Environmental > Terrestrial > Soil > Temperate forest >...
AGTAGCGGAAATCGATTGCGGCGTTCCCTTCGAGGTGCATCTGACGCCGGGTGCGCAGGAATCGTTAGCTCTCCGGCCGGGAAACACTGTCTGGCTGGTAATTAAAACCTACTCCTGTCATCTGCTGCAGCAATCGCCCAGGCACTTGCTGTAGCCGAAAACTCGGCTGCTAAACTTCTCCGGCTTCAAAGCCGACGAACACAGGTTCGGGTTTCAGTTCGATGCCGAATCGATTGAGAACGGCGTTGTGGATTCGATTTTTGAGCGCCACGATATCGGCGGCGGTGGCACTGCCGCGATTCACGATGGCAAGCGAGTGACGGCGAGAGATACCGACCGGACCGGAATTAAATCCCTTGGGAAATCCTGATTGTTCTACTAACCAGGCGGCCGGAAGTTTCACGAGTCCATTATTTGCGGGATAGGTGGTCAGGTGCAGCCCGCGTTGTTCGGCAACGTGCGCGACAGACTCAGCGGTACTGCGATCGACGATCGGGTTCTTGAAGAAAGATCCGGCGCTGCGGCAGTCATCGTCACCGGGAACGATCAACATTGCTTTAGAATGGCGAATCTCGCGGACTGCTTTGCGGGTCTCCGCTAAAGAAGGATTGGGCTGTGCCGCGAAGCGTTCCTTAAGGTCGCGATAAGAGATGGTTGGTGCACCGCCGGGATCTAGTCGATAGCGCACGTGAAGCAAAACATAGCCCCCCCGCGCGCGAGTGTTGAACATACTGGCGCGATAGGCGAATTCGCAATCAGAATTGGTAAAGAGGCGCTTCTTGCCAGACGCGATCTCGATTGCAGCAACGCACTCGACGGTCTGCGAGACTTCCTGTCCATAGGCGCCGACGTTCTGTACGGGAGTGCCGCCGACCGTACCCGGGATGCCGCTCAGACACTCAAGTCCCGCGCAATTCTGGTCCACGGTATGGGCGACGAAGGCATCCCAGTCTTCGCCTGCACCGACATCGAAAATCCGCTGGTTGCCAGCGGCTCCCGCTTTAATGCCACGAATTTGAATCTTGAGCATGAGGCCGGGAAATCCGCGATCTGAGACAACCAGATTGCTGCCGCCGCCAAGTACAAAGAGTGGAAGATGCCGCACCGCGGCAAAATCCAGCGCATCCAGAACATCTGATTCGCTGAAGGCACGAGCGAAGTAGCGGGCTGGCCCTCCGACCCTGAAGGTAGTCAGTTCGGCGAGCGCGACGTGTTCCTGCAGCAGCATCACTGGCGCCATCTTAACAGCAGGCAAGGCCGCGAATGATGGAGGGCTGAGGATGGGATTTTGCGGGGATGGCCTGTTTAGTGTATTAATGATGGACAAATCCCCCAATACAAAACTGGAGCGGGAGACGGAATGTACCCAGAACTGATGGTGATTCCCATGCGTGAGGAACTGACGCGCATCGGGGTCGAAGAATTACGCGTGTCGGAAGATGTGGAGCGGTTCGTAGAGCGTCCGGGCATCAACATGATCGTGGTGAATTCCATTTGCGGATGCGCGGCGGGACGGATGCGGCCGGCAGTGCGGGCGGCGTTGCAACACGGTACCTTGCCGGATTCGATCGGCACGGTTTTCGCGGGACAGGATCGCGACGCGACTGAGCGCGCGCGTTCCTATTTCACAGGCTATGCCCCTTCTTCGCCATGTATTGCGCTTTTGCAAGATGGCAAATTGATCTACCTGATGCAGCGCAGCGACATTGAACACCGCGATGCTGAAGACCTGACCGCCGAGTTGACCCGAACCTTCGATCGGTTTTGTGGTCAGAAATCGGCTTTGCAGGCCTAAGATACGGGTCGCCGAACTGCAGATCCTTCGCGGAGGCGGTCGGCTCGTGATCACAAGTCCTCATAACCCACCCTTACGCCAAGATCGGGCTGAAGGGTGGGGCATCGAGGTTGTAATTCCTCTTTTGCAGCCTCATTTCCGAGCTTGTCGCCAAAGGTCCATCTAACGAAGGTAATCTTGTGTGGTTACCCGGCTGTTGGTAACTTCGCGGGCCAATGACACAGAATTCGTGTGTCGCCAAGGAGTTTCCAATATGGCCCGTGCGAAGTGCCTGGCCCTAGCCCTTCTGTTGCTCACCGGATTGTCGAGTGTTGCCCAAACGCAGCCGTCTGCCAAAGCCGCAACCAAGACCGGTCCTAAACTTGGTCTAATGATCGCCGATCTGCGCCACGAACGCTGGCAAACAGACGTGGAGCAGTTCACGATTCGCGCAGGAGAACTGGACTCTGCTGTCCTGACGCGGGACGCTCAGAGCGACGCCGATCTGCAATTCGATCAGGCCAAGGAACTTATCAGCAAGGGCGTAAAGGTCCTTGTGGTAAACCCGGTGGACGGCGATAAGGCTGCCGAGTTGGTGGCGTATGCCCACAAGCACGGGGTCCCGGTAGTTTGTTACGACCGGATGATTCTGGGTGGCCACCCTGATTTCTTCGTTTCCTACGACAACGAACGTATTGGCGAGTTGCAGGCGGAGTCTTTGCTGAAACTAGCGCCCCAGGGCAATTACGTTCTGCTGGAAGGATCGAGCACCGACGACAACGCGACTCTTTATCACCAAGGTCATATGAAGGTGCTGAAAGCAGCGGTCGATAGTGGAAAGATCACGGTGGTGGCGCAGGAATGGGTGAAGGATTGGAGCGAGACCCAGGCTTACATGCAGATGATGAAGGCTCTGGCCGTGACCAAGAACATCCAGGCAATTGTGGCCGCCAACGACGACACCGCTTCGGGCGCGGCGCAAGCGTTAGCCGATATGAACGTGAAACCGTTTCCGGTGATCTCGGGACAAGACTCGGATTTGTCTGCGGTGGTGCGAATCATCAAGGGGACACAGACGATGTCGATTTATAAGCCGATGACTCCGTTGGCGCGAATGGGAGCCGAGGCGGCGATCGAATTGGCGAACGGCAAGAAACCAGCCGCGCAAACGGCTCTGAATAACGGAGATTCCCAAGTGCCTTCAGTGCTTTTGATACCCAAGGCAGTGGATCGCAGCAATTTGATGCAGACGGTGTTTGCCGACAAATTCCAGAGTCCCGCGATCGTACAAAAGGAATTGACCGAACAGGAATGGCAAGCCTTTACCGCACAAACAAGCACCAACGGCGGCAGCAACTAGAAAAAGTCGGGTGGTAACACTGAAACCCAAGGAGGGAGGGCTTAGGCTCTCCCTTTTCTTTTGTTGTCCGTGGATCTCGTTCCAGGTCCTACACGAATTTAGTTGAGATGAGGATAACCACCCGTCTACGGACTGAGACCTCCCACGCCATTGTGGTTAAAAAGTGAATCGTTCAGGTGCCTCGAATTATCCGTTGTAAACGAATAATTCCAGGGCTCCGAGCATGGTCGGGGAAAAAGGATGATGAAATGTTTCAGAGGCTGATAAGGACAAACAGCGATGTGGCGTTGGGCGTCGCGCGATTGGTTGTAGGGATCGTTTTCTTCGCGCACGGGGCGCAGAAGGTTTTGGGATGGTTTGGCGGCTATGGTTTCAGTGGGACCATGGGAGCGTTCACAACGAGGATGGGGATTCCCGCTCCATTAGCTTTCCTTGCAATCATGGCTGAGTTCCAGGGAGGGCTTGGACTGATTGTTGGGTTTCTGAGTCGGATTGCCGCTTTCGGAATCTTCATGAACATGCTGGTAACGGTCCTGTTAGTGCACCGGCATTTCGGGCTTTTCGCGAGCTGGTACGGGAACCAGGCGGCGAAGGTTTTGAATATCACCTGCTGGCGATAGCTCTGACGATGCTGATCATCGTCAAGGGCGCTGGAGCTTTCTCTGTAGATGGCGCGCTCTCAAGGTCTGAGAGTCCTGTTTCAGCGGCGGGTCGAAGTCGCGCGTGAGTGGTGAGGGAGTGGGTTCGGACGGGATATGAGTGGAATACTGAAGGAAATTCGGCAGCGGCATCCATTTGCGACCAAAGAAGAAGAAGTGATGGTTAGCCTGCTGAGGACGGTTGCCGTGTTGTCGCAGCCAATGGAGGATTTCCTCAAAGAACATGAGCTGACACCCAGGCAGTACAACGTTCTGCGAATTCTGCGCGGCGCTGGGGAGGCGGGCTGGAGCTGTAAAGAAATCGGAGAGAGACTGTTGCAACGCGAGCCGGACATCACCCGCCTTCTTGGTAGACTCGAAAAAAGGGGATTGATTTCGCGGAAGCTGGATCCTGAAGACAGAAGGTCGGTTCTTACGAGAATCACGAAACGAGGATTGGCGCAGATGGAGAGTCTGCAGCCGGAACTCTCGCGAATGGCCCAATACCAGTTTCGGACACTCGAAGAGGATGAGCTGGAGAAATTGCTAGCCACACTCGACAGGATACGGGACGCGACCGCGCAGGGGATGTCGGAGACAAACAATGGCGGAGATTGACAACAAGAAGCTGCACGCGGCAGTGACCGATGCTGGGACCACGCTGAAAGAGTTGCATCGTGAACTTGTGGAACAGACGAAGGGACAGTACGAGAAAAAGTTCGGCCGGGTAAACAGTCCCGGCGAACTGCTGCGCTTGCTTCTGAATGCACCAGAATTTGCATGGCTGCACGCGATGAGTGAGTTGATGGTAGATATTGATGAGTTGCTCGTTCATCCGGAGATTTCGCTGCTAGATGCGACAGCAGTCCGATCGGAGATCAGCAAGCTGGTTGCGCCTCCGGAGCTGGATGCCTCCGATTTTTATCGGAAATACAAGGAAGCGCTTCAATCGCCCGAGGTTGCCGTCAGCCACGGGAAGCTGCGCAAGGTACTAGCGGAATTGCCCGAGCCTCAGCCTGAGGATATCGCCGAGGTGATGAGAGTTCGGCACAAGTGGGCAGAGAAGAACCGGCAGAGAACGAGAAGGGTTCAATAGAAAGAATGAAGTTGATAAGTGTGCGTCTTAAGATGTCGCCTTTGCGGGTTCTTCTTGGGGGGCCGGTTCGGTGTAGAGCTGTTCGATTTGCGGACGATAGCGATCCTCGATGACCCGGCGACGCAGTTTCATGGTAGGAGTAAGGAATCCGTTGGCGATGGTGAACTCGTCGGCAATCAGCAGAACCTTCTTCAGCTTCTCGAATTGTGCCAGGCCCGTATTCACCTCCGCAACAATCTGATCGAAGACGGCGCGAACCTCAGCGCGAGAGACCAGCTCCTCACGATTATTAAAGGCGATGTTACGGGCGCGGGCCCATTCTTCCAGTGCGACGAAATTAGGCGCGATCACCACGGCAGGGAACTTGCGCCGGTCGCCGAGCAGGGCAGCTTCGCCGATCATGGGATTCGATTTCAAGGTGCTCTCGATCGGTTGGGGAGCGATGAACTTTCCGCCAGAGGTCTTGATGAGATCCTTCTTGCGATCGGTGATGGAGAGGAATCCGTCGGAATCGACGTTGCCTATGTCGCCCGTCTTGAACCAGCCATCTTCAAACGCATTGCGAGTTTCATCAGGAAGGTTCCAGTATCCCTTAAAGATTGATGGACCCTTCACGAGCACTTCGCCATCGGGTGCAATGCGAACTTCTACGTTGATTAGCGGTACTCCTACGGTTCCCAGCTTGTGAGTGCTGGGAGTGTTGACGGCGATGACGGGTGAAGTTTCCGTGAGCCCATAGCCCTCGTCGATGCGAATGCCCATATCGGCATACCACTCTGCAAGTTCGCGACCGAGCGGCGCGCCTCCTGAGATAAATAGCTTTACGCGACCTCCAATTCCTTCGCGAAACTTGCTATAAAGCAGTTTGTTGCCGAGACGCCAATCCCAATCGGTAGGCTGGCGATCGGCAAGTATCTCTTTGCGATGGGCGCGACCGACTTTTAGTCCCCATTTGTAAATTGCTTGTTTGACGCCGGTTGCAGCCTTCTTCTGAACCTGCGCTTTCATCTTTTCGTAGACTCGGGGAACGCCGACAAAGATGGTAGGACGGATCTCCATGAGCGTAAGCGGCAGATTGTCGATGACAGGACAGTATGCCACGACGACAGCGTGATGAAGCATGACGAAGTCGACGTGGCGCGCAGTAATGTGAGACAGCGGGAGAAACGAGATGTAGCTATCGGCGGGACCGATTTCCGCTCCCTGCAAAGAAGTCTGGAAATTTGAAGTTAAGTTGCCGTGAGTAAGCATGGCGCCCTTAGGCGTTCCGGTCGTGCCGGAGGTGTAGATGATGGTCTCGACGTCGTCGGCTTGATTGATCGCGCGAGCGCGAGCGTCGAACTCCGCATCGCGAGACGATGGCCCCTCGTGCATCATGCGGCTCATCGGCACGGCTTCGGTAACGCCGACGTAGTCCATCACGATGCATTTTTCGACGGCAGTCTGCTCTTTGATGGAGCGGAACTTTTTAAGCTGATCAAGGGTGGAGACAAACACGACGCGAGCGCCGGAATCGCGCAGCATAAAGGAGACCTGCTCGGGCGTCTGCGTAGGGTAAATCGGGACGACGACCGCACCAAGGAGGGCAGTGGCAAACTCGGCGAAGGTCCACTCTGGTCGATTTTCGCTAAGAATAGCGACGCGGTCGCCTTTCTTGATGCCCCATTTCGACAGGATGACAGCAACGCCCACAACACTGCGATAGATTTCGTGGCTGGAAATTGGGTTCCACGCGCCCGACTGTTTGGAGAGCATGACCCGTTCAGCACCACGATCGACAATCGTGAAGAACAAATCATTGATAGTTTGCAGCATCATGGCCGAGTCTCTCCACTGGAACAGATGAAGCGAGCAGTCAAATGGCAGCTTCCTGCACCTGTATCGTTAAGATGGAGGTTCGAGTCTGGGAATTTCCCCGAGTGTTCCCGAGCAGAAATCTAGCGAGAATTGCAGACAGAATCAATGGCGGGACAGGTCCCGGAAACAATAATAGAACAAAATCGGGAAAGAATAGTGACACGGCGGAATTGACCGCGATGCGTATGTGCTTTAGGCTGAGCGCACCTGTGAGGTGAAAAGAATGAGGAAATCCGTATTAGCCGCGGCAATCGCCCTGGGAGTGCTGTCCGCTGTGGGCGCGGGATTCGCCGCCGACGAGGCGGCCCCAACTCCAACGGTGAAGGTGGGAAGCATGGCTCCCGACTTCACGTTACGCGACCAGACCGGGAAGGAAGTGTCGCTTCATGATTTCCGAGGGAAGAAAAGCGTGGTGGTCGCGTTTTACGTGTTTGCTTTCACCGGGGGTTGAACGAAGGAACTTCAGGGATTCCAGCAGAACATGCAGAAGCTGGAAGCCACAAACACCCAGGTCCTGGGTGTAAGCATGGATAGCATGTTCGCGAACAAAGCGTTCGCGGAACAAATTGGCGTAACCTTCCCGCTGCTGAGTGATTGGGGCGGCGACGTAACGAAGCAGTATGGGATCTACAATCCGAAATACAAAGCCGCACGACGCATTACCTACCTAATCGACCCGACGGGGAAAGTAGTGGAAATGAAAATCGATAGCGAGGCTATCGATCCGACGCAAATCGTGACAGCATGCGAGCGCCGAAAAGGGAAAAGTTAGCTGAGAGCGCACGTGAATTGTTAACGAAGTTTGACCGAGCTACCGGTGACTGCTAATATCGAAATGCGGGGTGGAGCAGCCTGGTAGCTCGTTGGGCTCATAACCCAAAGGTCGCTGGTTCAAATCCAGCCCCCGCAACCAAAAAGCCCCACATTTTCAATTACTTCCCGTCTTACCTTCCTTCTTAACTTCAGAAGTTGAGCAAACTTGAGCAAAGAATCCGCCAAGCTCTGCCGCAATTCTCCTGTCATCCGCTGAAATCAGATGTGTGTAATCCAAAGTGGTTTTTGGATCGACATGCCCCAGGCGCGATTGCCTAACTGCCATCGGTGCATTCATACGATCTAGCGCGGTTGCGTTTCCGTGTCTGAAGGCGTGCATCGCTCCTTCGAGCCCCAACTTCTCCAAGATCGGCTTCAACTGCCGCTTCACGAAGTTATCGGGGTGCAGACGCTTTCCTTTCTTGGTAAGGAAAAGCGGCTCCTCAGTGCCTCGACCTTCCACGAAAAACCTGACACGCTCCACAAGCTGCGGTGACAAACTAAACATTCGCGGCTTGCGGGATTTGTTCGCGGTGATGTGCTTGTTCCACCTACTGTCACGAACCACGATTACGCCGTTCTGCAGGTCAACGTGACCTACATTCAACGCACAGACTTCTCCGCGTCGAATACCTGTCTCAAAGAGCAGCCAGAACACAACGTCGTAAGGCGACTCCGACTCACCAATGATCTTCCGTACGTCCTCGACTGAAAATGCGGCCTGTTCCGGCCGGTCCCAATCTGGAAGCACCAGACCATCACATGGATCGTGGACCACATACTGCCAAGCCTTGGCCGAGTTCCACAAAAGGCGGAAAGTGGTGACACGGTTACGAATGGTTTTCGCAGATCGCGTACCCTTCCACGATGCAACGACTGACTGCAATAGCTCACCCGCGATGTCTTTCATCGCGTATGAGCCAATGACGGTCAGCCATGCCTTGAGATCAGATTTCTCCGACGCTTGGGAACTTGGCTTGTGCTGGGGAAGCACGGACAATTTCCAACGTTCTGAAAATTCCTTGAACGTTGCCGTCGGCCGCGCCCTGTAGGTGGGGCTATTGACCACCGATAGACGGCGATCTAGTTCACGTTGTGCAAGGCGCTTGGTAGGGAACTCAGCTTTGGTGCCGAGCGTTTCAGCACGGTGACGACGGACGACGCTGCCATCAACTTGCAGCTCATCGTCGAGCCATCGTCCGACCCAAACTTTTTCTCTTGTGCCTCGCAGAAACACGCTGCCTTTTTGATACCTTCTTCGAGCCAAACTTCCTGCTTTCCGTTGTTGGCTCGATGACTCTGGCGGCGAGTATACATTCTGTATCTCTTCAACTGCTGCCGATTTTTCCAGTGGAATCCTTCTCAAGCACTAGGAGTAGTGCTGGACATCCGTCATCACCTGCCTTTCTTCGTGGAAATTGACACAAGGCCCGGAGCAGTAGTGCTCCAGCGGGCCGTCGTTAATAGATCACTCAAAGTTTGCGTATCTAGAGTGTCAGATTCTGCGTGGTGGTGTGCTGCAAGACAAATCGGATCAATGAATTACAAAGATCCACCAATTGTTGGAGTAGTGGTACGTGTAATGCATTGTTTATTGCTGTTGGTTTTACGTTGTACTGACGTTGTGATGGTTATCGATGATGATCTTGTGTGCTGTAGCGTGTTGATTGATTGCTCCTTACACCGTGATCAGCATCTCTTCCTTTGCAATGGCGCCTTGTAACCATTGCATCTTTGTCTTCTGGTTGATGAACTCCACCAGTTGGGCCGCTGTCTTCTCTTCGAGGTAGTCGCTTACGTCCTTGTGAGGTTCCTGGAACACGATCTCGTCGACTGTATTGGCGAGGTCTCGAATCGAGTTCGCAACATCATCAGCATGTTCCAGTCCTGATTCGTCAGCATCGCAGAAGATCAAAACATCCTTGCCTTCGAGGAATCTTGAATAGTCTGGTAACCATTTGCCAGCGCCTAACGGGTTCGTCGTGACCGCAACGGGCTTCCCATCCAGACCCAGAAGACCGAGCTTCGCGACGTTATCAGCGTCCTTCTCGCCTTCGGTGATGATCACGCGTGTCGCCGCCAGGACTTCCGGCAGCCGGTACAGGACGCGTCTCACTCCCTGTATTCCCCCGACAAATCCTCCACCTTTCTTTGCCGGACGCCGTTGGCGCAGTTGCTTGCCTGTGTAACGAACGGTTTGGAACAACACCTCACCCTGCTCGTCGACGTAGTCGTAGATGGCTTCGGGATTGCCAAGCTCGAGCAGATCACCGGTGACCTTAGCCCCGAAGATCCTACTGATATTCTTCGACGCTGTTCGTTTGTCACATTGCGATAAATACTGCTCGAAGTGAAGGACACCACCGGCCCGCCCGCAGCCGTGACACGTCCATTTACCAATGGCGAGATTAATCGACATCGAAGGCTTTCTGTCGTCGTGGTCAGGGAATGGGCAGTTCGTGTAGATCTGAGAACCGGTATCACTCCACTCACGACGAGCTAAGCGATTCTTGAAATAGTGCCTATACTGATCGCGGGAGAGTTTGTCCAAAGGCGGCGTGCTGTTATAGCGACGCGTCGACGCCTTCGTATTGCTCTGCACCAATTCCGTTCCGGTATCTGGATTCAGCAAAGTGTAGGTGTATCGGCCGCCAAATCCACGCTTACACCTGACCAGTTTCAACGTTACAAGCTCGTTGCGGCCAGACGACACGCTATTGGCACTGAGGCCCGTGAATCGCTCAATGTCTTCGTTCAGCAGCTCGTGGTCGAGCCTCGTACGTCTCTGAGCCTCGAATAGCACCAAGCAGTACAGCTTCAGTGCGCTCAGACTAATCTGCTGAAGGTGTTCGTCCCGCACGAGTGCCTGTGGCATTTGAAAGTAAGTGACATCGGTTTTTTCAAAAACGTTCGACATTGTTCTCCTGTAAAAGCAAAAAAAGGGCCGCAGCGGTTAGCCGCGAACCCCTCAAAGACAAAAGGCCCGGCCACTTGTTGATGACCGAGCCCGACTTCGTCCGCACACTGTGCAGCCTAAAAACACGAATGCCCCACCGTCTTTCGGTGAGGCGCAATACCACCTTAGAATGGCCTATCAGCAATGAAGGCCTTAATCGGCACACACTCCAGACCCACAATTGGCGTCTGCAAGGACGACCGAGTATCGCTGTTGAAGCTTCGCCTATCGGCTCGCCTCTAACAGCGTGTCATTATAGTAACAGAGTTGATGCTGTTTGTCAATGAAATACCGCGCTGGGCGCGGCTTTCTGTTGATCTTGAGACATCGAAAAGCGCGGCTTACACCCTGATCTCGAGCGTTAGAACACGGTCTCAGCAATCGGAAGTGAGCGCCGCGAATTATCGCTAGTCCTTGCAACATTCTGCAACACTTCGAAGAAACCACTTCGTTCGCATCCTTGCGACCAACCGCCACCGTATACCTGTCAGAATTGACAGTTCCTCCTATATGGCGAGAACCCCACACTCGAGCTGGATTTGGCCGAGTTGTCGAGCCAGAGAATTTTATTACGAAAAAATTGGAGATCATTTGCGTGGGGTATCACTGCCCGATCTGCGCCCGACGTGTGGTTGTGCTGCGCTCTTGTGAACCCGTCCTACTCCCTATTGATCCGATTATCTCTCAGTGCGTCTGTGGGTATTACCGTCCCATTTACACCGTCGATCTGCAATCCCTTGATTTGTGGGATGAACCAGCAGTATAGAAATTCCCGCGATTCTGTACTTGTCCCGGGAAGAGGTCTAACGAATCGCGGGGGCTTGATTTGGTGAAGTATCGAGGATCTCCCTGAGCAACGAAACTATCAAAAATGCCAGGCCACCCGGCAGACGTGTGTGAAAAGTGGGCGGCTTCACAGCGCACAAACTGGCAAGCTGGACGCCAGAAACCGCCCTCCATGGAGAAACAAATTGTGGGGAGCTTACCATGGTGACTTGATGATGGATTAGGTAGAAGCTGGATTCTCATCAAGAAAGGTCCAAACTCTAGACCTCCGACTGCGGGCCCGAACTGGACCTTCCCTGGTTTCGGTATACCTGTCGGGAGACAGGCAACTAATTCCAATAGGGATTCTCTCAGGCGAGTTGCCCAACGCATCAGTTGATCGTCCGGGCATCTCCGTTCTGCCGGTTCCTGCGTTCAAAATCTCACTCCGAGATAGTGAGTGATAATCTCCGTTCACGACAGTAATCTCGAACTGTCGCATTGTCGCTGCTACGATTAGCTCATGGATCCTGTCTCGAATACGAACCCAAGAACCCGCGAGTTCATCACCGAAATTCTTGACGAGTCGCAATGGCCGAACACTCTGCAATCAGTCATTGCTGTGCTGCGAAAGAACCGCGTCGAGACTGTTAAACTCGAATTTGGGTTTGTTCTAGCGCGTGACCTTCGCGGTGAGGAACAGATGAAGGATGCGTTTGTGTCCCTCGACACCTTGCAGTCTTTCATCGAAAGCGGACTAGAGGAAGGCACAATCGAATGGTCTGGGGATTCCAACTTTGTCTTTTCGCCTATTGGTAGCGATTTGAGATTCATGCTTTGTAACGATGCCGACCTGCATTTTTCTTCGGCGGATATGGTGTTGCTTGCGGAGATTAGTCGCGCTTTGATCGCTTGCGGAGTGAAGGTTTACGACTCCGGTAAACTCGTTTCGCCGGATAGCTATTGATATATCAGCATACCACTCACAAACTTGCACAAATGAAAGCAACCATCTACCCAATCACTCCAGCGATTCCCAATCGCCTTGCAATCGTAGCGCGTCCACGCGGTGGAGAATGGCTGTGCGACGAGCTTACAGCAATGTCACGCGAGGGAATCGACGTGCTGGTATCCATGTTGACGCCGGAAGAGAGTGAAGAGCTTGGGTTACAAAGAGAGTCGAAAGAATGTGGCGCTGCGGCGATAGCGTTTGTAAACATTCCTATACTCGACCGTTCGGTGCCAAAAGACAAAGACGATTTCTTGCGCCGTGTTGATCATATCGTTGGCTTAGTTCGACACGGCAAATCGGTGGGCGTGCATTGTCGAGCAAGCATCGGACGTTCCTCGGTGCTTGCTGTGTCGGTATTAGTGCGGCTTGGATGGGATGTAGAAGAAGCGTTCGGCGCAGTCGAGGCTGCTCGTGGATGTGCTGTTCCCGATACGCCGGAACAGCGGAAATGGGTTATTGATAACGTCGCGTCGGAGCGACTCGGAAAATAGGTATTGGGATATCTCGATACCACTCACAATCTCGTTTTGAGATAGCTGGTGGTATTCTCCGTTCCGAACACCTATTGGTAGTTAAGCCCAGTGAATGATCGGCAAACGTAACAAAAGGTAATTCGCTGTCCAAATCACAGAGAGAGCCGCTAACACTCGGTATGGCCCTCTTCCAATGAACAGAAAAATGAGGGCAAGAGCGGCGAAAAGAGCACTCACGTACATGAAACGTTCTAACCACATAGACACTTGGAAAGAAACGGCGACGCTGTAGAGTTTGGCCACTAGCCAAGCCCAGTAACTGAGATAAGCGACGCCGCTAACGAGAGCCAGAGCGAGTGCTGACCAGTAGAACGCTCTTTGTCGAGAAGGAGTGTTGTTGCTTCGGTGAAAGCGACGAGTACGAGCGCACGCGGCGGCCAGTGCCACCAGTGGCAAGGCGAGAACGACAGCGACAATCCATACTCCTAAATCGTAGAGCATCTGCCTTATTTCAAGCTGAGATAGGGGAGTGATATTCTCCGTTCGCAACAGTTATCTTGCGAAAGCCTTCTGTCAGAGTGCAAGATGGCTGATTATCACAACATGAGCGCCGACGAAACCGCGAAACTCATTGCTGCACTGCGTATCGAATTAACTGCCGGAACGCTGGATACGGTGTCACAGCAACGCCTTGCTCGTTTGGAGGACCAATTCGCCATCGAAAAACTACTGGAAGCACTCCAAGACGGCTACTGCAGGGCATTCGATCTTCAACGAGAACTCGATAACCAGTACCAGGCGTGCAAGGCTGCAATCGAGGAGTTCACGGCGAGGTGGGGTGAGGCTCCAAACACGACTGCCAAGCTCGGTAAACTCACAGGTTTCCCGCACGTTCAATCAGAACGCGATTAGGTGTTGATATATCGCGATACCACCAACTATCTCAATCTGAGATAGTGAGTGATAATCTCCGTTATCGCCAAATATGCTGTGTGGCTCCCCAAAGAGTGCACATGATCGTGGCGCTGGACAATAATGCTATCCGCGTTCTGCCGAATGCGAAAAAGCTTCCGATTAGAGCTACATCGCCAACGGTATTCCAATAGCGCCACCACCCCGGCACATCGAAGAACAGAGCTGACAATAATCGAGACGAGCGTATCGCGTTGACAGGAACCTTCGTGAAAACTATGTATCCAGCCATCGACAACACGATCAGGAAGGATGCCAGCAGCGCAAGGCCAACCCGAAAAGAGCGGTTTGGTCGGCTAACAGACATCAACCACCATGCGATTAGCAGAGAGAAGCCTGCCAAGGCAAGGAGCACGGTTTTGAATGCTACCGCTGCTGGCGTATAGCTGGATAGGAAGTGTGAAATCGCGGCGCTCTCCGCGGTAGTCATGACCAACATCGGGAGCAACACCAACAGCAAAAAGTGGAAGGTATTCCGCTGAGGCAATGACTCTGTCGGGTTCATTTGGTTTGTCAAGCGATCGAGTGGATCGTATCGACAGCCCCATAGTATTGTCCACGTTACGAATGTGAGGATCGGTGGATTGCGGAGAAGAAAAAATAGGTGTCGGGAAATCGCGATACCACTCACAATGTCATTTTGAGATAGTGAGTGATAATCTCCGTTATCGTTTACTATCGGCTGCGGCTTCCGAGAGTTGCACCGTCGAGGGCTGGTGACTCAGCCACTGGCGACCATCGCGCACTAGTGTAAGTAGTTCACTTATGTCCGCATTAGGCATCCGAAATTGACAGCCAGGGTGCGATCCTGCTGGTTCTTCACTGTGGGGAGCCATTACGTATACACCATAGCGTCCATCTCCCCAATAAGAACCAAATTCAACCGGGACGTAGAACACGCCGTTCTTTGGTTTGCCATTCGCGGTATTTCCGGGAAGGGCGATTGTCGGAACACCGCTCCTCGACTGGTCCGAATCGCTCGCTGGCCAATACTTCTCGGAGTCAACCAGGTTAGCGATCTCCCGCTCGAAATCAACCAGTGCGTCTTCGTCAATGTAAACGGTGTCCTTGCAATGACGATTGTTATTCCAAATGTCATCACCTTCGAGTTGGACCTCTAACCCTTTCACGCCTTGCTTAGCTTCATTGACAGCAAGCAGGGCAGACACTGTGACAGTGCCCGGCGGTGTTAGAGAGCCGAGTTGGTGACGAATCACGGAATGACCATTCAGGGCTAGCGTTGATTCGAGCGCGCCCGGCGCATTGACCATGCGATATTCCACACGGTCTTGCGCGACCACATCAACCGCGACCAACAGAATGAAAGCAAGTATTTGGCTGCGCACAGTGGTCCTTTCCGGTGGCTGAAATGTTATCCCTGAGGATAGCTATTGTGAAATCTCCTTATCGCTCACTATCTCAAGGTGAGATACCCAGCCAGGCGAGGTGCGAGATCCGGTGTATCCACGCGACAGCGATGTAAATTCTTGGTGTCTACAGTTCACAGAGTAGTACCAGGCTCGACCTCGATGCACGTTGTGGCGGCGCAACTGGGTGCGAGGGCAAGTACGAGGCAAAACGCCTCATCTTGTACACATCACCCTACCGAGAATGATGCCGTCGCACGAGAACGCTGTGCGGCTGGGTACGAGCGGTACCGAAAGTCGTCTCGAAACAGTGCTTTTCGCACCGTCCATGCCTGTGCGCGGAAATTATTTTCAAAAAATATTCCTCGTCTTTTCAGTAGCTTAGTAGCTATAAGCTATATGTAGCTTGACATTGTATATCTATTTGTGTTACTATAATAATAGGGGGATATAAAGTTTTTCCCCTTCTCGCACCAAATCCCTAACACTTCAGACACACGCCGCGCCGGTGCTCAGTTCACTGGAGCGCATTCGTGTCTTCAACGGAGAACATAGATGGCAATGAAAACGAAGGAACGTTATTTACGACGTCGTGTTCGCGACCTTGAGTTGCAGATCGCGATTCTCGAGATGGACAACTACCAGGCGCTGCACTGGATAGGTGGACTTCAGCAACTCGTGAAAGAACTTTCACAGATTGTGACCCGAGGTGGACGACGTGGCTGATCAAATCGATCAAAAACACATAGCACTCGAACAAGCGCCAGAGGACCACGAACCTACAGCAACCGAACAACTCGAGCTAGAACGGGCTCGCACTGAACGTATCGCGGCTGAGACCAGGCTAATCGAACTGCAGAAGCAGCTTGATGCTGCCGAAAATGATCGCCGCGAGTTGAACCGCAATCAGGCAATCAAGAAGGCGTTCGAAGACTCAAGGGTCCGGTTTCATGATCGGGACGTCGCGCTCGATGTTGTTGAGAAGATGTACGGTGTCGAGTACGACGCGCATGGCAATCCCAGCGGCTTGATCGACAAGAAGCGGCAGCCGTTGCACAAAGTCCTCCAGCACTTCGCGCTGAACCATCCAACCATGGCCGATGGAAGGTCACTGAAGGCCCTGAAGGAGGCAGAACCACAGCTAAAGAGTCGGGCTGACATGACTCCAGCTGAGAAGGCGAAATTCATTTCCGAGCACGGGCAGGAAGAATATCTGAAGCTTCCACTCAAACAAGTTCCGCAGGGACCAGACGTGCCGCAGACATGGGAACAATACAAGGCTTTACCTCTGGCCCAGAGATCGCGTCTTGCTGGTAAGTTCGGGGAAGAGTGGGTTTCCAGCCTGATGCGTAAGAAGTAAAAAGTTTGGCATCTGCCAACACGGTGCGGTCCTCCTCGTTTAACTGCCATGTAATGAGGGACCGCGCCGCACAGTGTGCGGTGCAAGTTCAATGGTCAACCCGTGTGATGCCCATTCTCCCATCGCACGGGACGCGGCCTCGCGGGGCGAACCAACACGACGGGTTTCTGACATCATCCCATACCGTGTTGGGTAGCCCCGCACTTACTGCGCTGGAGAACATCCGAGGGTCATGCAGACTCGGTACACGTCACTCTTGCTTCGTCCTAACTCTTCCGCGATCTCGCCGTAGCTCTGGCCGTCGTTACGCATGGCGCGAATCTTCGCAGCATCGCAATCTTCGCTGCGATTGACGACCGGACGGCCTCCCACGCGACCTTGTGCCTTGGCACGAGCCAGACCAGCCTGAACGCGCTCCGAGAGGCGTACACGCTCTTGCTTCGCCAGTGCCGCCAGAATTCCGATGATCGCATCACGGAAAAGCCCGGTACCGTCCAGGTACTGCTCTGTGAACGATTTGAACGCCACGCCGTAACTGGTAAGTCGTTGCAGATGCGTCAATGTCTCGAGGGTGCCTTCGCGGCTGAATCTGTCCAGGCTCCAGAATAAGACGCAATCGAATTGGCGCTGCGAAGCTGCAGCGAACATCGCCTGGAACTGTTCTCGATCACTTCTTTTGCCGCTTGCGCGGTCAACGAATTCGGTTACGACGTCCCAGCCTTGTCTCGAGCAGTACTCACGTACCTGCCGCAACTGGTTCGCTACTTCCTGGCCCTTGTCCTTCGTGCTGACTCTGGCATAGATCGCAACTTGCTTGATGTCACTATTCATGACGCGGATCATGCACGGCCAGAGTTGTGGAAATCAATACAAATCGTTCCAAGATACAAATGTTTATTGGCACGATACAGTCGCCTTCGTAAATGATTGAATTTACGTCACAGCGCATTGCGAGTTTTCAGAACGTTTTCTGGAACGACTCTCCGCAGAGTGTGCCATGGTGGAAAGCTCCAAGCTTTGTAAGGCGTCTCTGGCTTCGCTGAATCGTTCAAAGGTCGCCAGACTTCGCCGGACAATCTCGGGACCTGCAAGACACCACGCCACCTCGTGGACGCGGATCAATATAGTTGAGCTGATCACCACAGCGCCGTGTGACGTTCTGTCAGGCTGCTGATTTTAGTAATCTGCCGCGCCGTATACGCGTAAAACGAGCTAAAGCATGGTATGGCGACGTCCGCTTCCTATATAGGGCGTCGGCCGCTCGCAAGTTTTCGCCTTCCCAAAATGTTGTCTACACATTTACGCAACTTTATTCAACGAAAGGAATATTCTCCATGTCTCCTAGCACCAATCCGCAGCCAGAACCACTTCTGGTGTCACCTCGCGAAGCCGCACGTATCCTCAGCCTGTCGAAAGCTGGTATCTACTTGTTGATCCAGGCCGGAGTGTTGCCCGCTGTGCGAATGGGCAAGATGCTTCGCATTCCAATGTCAGCACTTCGTGAGTTAGCGACAGGCGGTTACGGTCGGAAATTTCGACAGGCCTCACTCAAGCAGTAATCCTACCGGCACGTACGACGCCGAGATCGAAAAGGACAGCGTGTGGGTCCTCATCACGAAGCCGGTGACGCACGAAATTATCCGCGATCACTGGAAGATATCGGGAACCTGGTAAGCATCAAGACGAGCAGACCTCCCCCACTGCTCTGTCACACACCGACGAGCTAGATTCAGACGCTTTAAATGCAAAACTTTGCAGTCTTTACACGCAACATCTCTGCTGTCATCATTCCTGACCCCTTCAAACGAGGAGATTCCGAATGCGACAGCTCGGTAGATTAGCGGTCCTGCTGATGGTGTGTTCCTGTGTGAGTTTCGCACAAGATAACACTGGATCTGATAATTGGGGTCGATGGAAGGTTATGAATCCACGCTATCCTTACCTTTCGGCCCGCGTTAGATGCACCGATGATGTTTTGCAAAACGGTCGATGGGAATCATCTTGGGACTTCGAGATTAGAAGCGGGTACAGAGATCCTGTAGATTTTGTCTACTACGACGAGTACGCATCCCCAAAGACTTTGAGAAACGAAAAGAGCGGTGCTTATCTAGCAAGGAACCTTGGTCCTTCTCAATCCGTTCAATATCCAACCGTTCTCTACGGTAGATGCAGCCAGCATATGACGGAAGCAACTGGGTTACATTTGGCCGCTAAATGCGTTGCCACTTCTGGACAAGATGACCCATGTTTAACGGAAAATGGCAAACCTATACAGGAACACCCACACAATGTTAATGCGGGGAAAACTAGATCCCCTCACATGCCTAACGTTTTCGGTAAGAGATGGCAATGTGATCCCACTCAGGAAACCATCGAAGCCATGCATCCGGTCGATGACAATGAGAATCGCGGTCTTCAATTTACTGTCCAACCGGACGGGACATTGGATTGTTGGATGACTTGGGATGCAAAACTAATTCAGGAACCTGCTTACTTTAAACTTCAGTGGCGCATGGAGTCGGATGGGACATTCGTGATCCTAAATCCAGACTATAAGGATTACTACATTACTTGGAGTGGTGCCCGCGCAGGTACTGGTTACTGGGTGTTTACCGATAAGAACTTAGAAACTTGGAACGACACGTCAGGCAATGCAGCTCGCGTGAAAGGGAGAAAGTTCCCAGTCTCTTGCACTGTCCTCAACTGAAGGTTTGTAGAAATCCCCCTGCAAACAAACACCACTCTAAAGCCGTCCGAAAGGGCGGCTTTTCATATTCCCTTACAATAGATACAGTGTTGCCCCGCGTCGAACCCGCCAAGCTCGCCATCGTCCGCGACGTCTTCAACCACTCGAACTGGGTTTACGAGCTGAAGTACGACGGGTTCCGCGCCCTCAACCACGTATCCCGCGGTAAGTCGTGGATGGTTTCCAAGAAGGGATTCACCTACAAGCGATTCACCTACAAGCGATTCGACGACCTGTGCCATCATGTGGCGTCGGCCTTGCCCACTCGGGAGGCCATATTCGACGGCGAGATCGTCTGTGTGGACGGGCAGGGCCGGCCTCGATTCTACGATCTGATGTTTCGGCGCGTCACCCCGTGCTTCGCGGCGTTCGACATTTTCTTCCATGAAGGCAAAGACGTCCGATCTCTGCCTCTCCTCAAGCGCAAAGCTCTCCTCCGCAAGCTCATTCCCAACCAGGATCCGCATCTTCTCTACGTCGATCACACCGATGACGGCCAAAATCTCTTCGAACTCATCTGTGAAATGGATCTCGAGGGCGTTGTGATGAAGCAGAAGGCCAGCAAATACGGCGAGGCGTGGATCAAGGTGAAGAACCCAGCATATTCCCAGATCCAGAAGCGACACGAGCTTTTCAATCGCAAGTGACAGGCGTAACCTTCCTGCCCAAAAACAACGCAGTACGATACATGATTAGTCGGGGCATCTCCGTTAACAACCCAACATAGTTGTATTCAGTGACATACAAGGATAGAATCCTTACTCACTCGATGAAAACTGAGCACGGGACGCACACTGAGCTTCCTCACACGATGGACTGATCGCAGCGGAAAGCTGTTTCGAGGCACCATGACATCTTGGGGGATATTCTTCTGAGCCAAGCCACGAGTGTTCTTAACCAGACGTTGACGAACGCGAGGAAAGCCAAGCAGGACGAGTTCTACACCCAGTACGTCGACATCCAGAAAGAGGTCGAGGCCTACCTGGAGTTCGACCCCGACACCTTCCGCGGCAAGGTCGTCTACTGCAACTGCGACGACCCATTCGAGAGCAACTTCTTCAAGTACTTCGCCGCCAACTTCAACAAGCTCGGCCTCAAAAAGCTCGTCACCACCAGCTACGACGGCTCCCCGATCGCCGGCGCACAACTCACGTTCGGTGAGTACAACGAGGGCAATGGCAAGCGCCAAAAGCCCAAGGCGATCGCCGTCGAGATCGAGGAAGTGAAGGATGTCAACGGAGACGGCGCGACCGGCATCGAAGATGTCAAGCTCTTCCTGGAGCACAACCCCCACACCCGCACACGCCTCGCGGGAGGCGGCGACTTCCGCAGCGCCGAGTGCGTCGAGTTGCTCAAGCAAGCGGACATCGTGGTCACCAACCCGCCCTTCTCCCTTTTCCGCGAATACGTCGCCCAGCTCGTGAAGTATAAGAAGCGATTCCTAATCATCGGGAACAAGAACGCGATCACCCTCAAGGAGATCTTTCCGCTCATCAAGAACAACAAAATGTGGATGGGCGTCACCCCAATGGGGGCCGACATGCTCTTCGATGTTCCACCCAATGTAGCAAGGGTCATGCTCGAGTCCGGCAAGAAGGGCAGCAATTACAGGATCATCAATGGCAAGGTAATGGCCCGGTCAACTTCGGCTTGGTTCACCAACCTAGACCATGGCCGCCGCCACCAGATTCTGCCCCTCATGACGATGGCGGATAACTTGCGGTTCAGCAAGAGCTTAAGAGGAAAGGCAGCTTACGACCGATACGACAACTACGACGCCATTGAGGTTGGCACATACAAGGAGATTCCCAGCGACTACGACGGCGTTATGGGCGTTCCGGTCACCTTCCTCGACAAATACAACCCTGACCAGTTCGAGATCCTAGGGCTAAGCGGGACTAACTACCAAACGACTAAGGATTACGGTAAGAAGGAGAGAGTCGTGGATGGCGTTCGCAAGAAGTCCAATACTGGAACGCTTGGCTGCGTCATCAGGACAGACTCATACGGCCCGGGAACTCACTTCGATGTTGGCTACCCCGTCAAGGGCATGTACCGGCGGTTGTTCATCCGTCTGCGTGCCCGGCGCGCAGGAAGGACGAAAAAGTGAATACCACGTTGAGAACCGACATCACCGTCGCCGGTATCTGCGAAGGGTTTGTGTATAACCAATTGGAGGGTAAGGGGCTGTACGGGCTGGGCGGAAAGCTCACCATTCAGCCGGAGTACCAGCGGAACTATATTTATGCGGACCGCGGCGGGAACAAGGAGGCGGCGGTCATCCACTCGTTGCTCAAGGGGTATCCTCTCGGGCTGATCTATTTCAACAAAGTCGCAGAGAACAAGTTCGAGGTGCTGGACGGCCAGCAGCGTATCACCAGTATCGGACGGTTCGTTACGAACAAGTTCGCGATCATGGATAACGGCAATCCGAAGAACTTCGACAGTCTGCCCGCCGACCAACAAGCCAAAATCCGGGACTCGAAATTGCTGATCTACGATTGCGAGGGCACGGAGACCGAGATCAAGCAGTGGTTTGAGACTATCAACATCGCAGGCGTGCCTCTCAACGCCCAAGAGCTCCTGAACGCCATCTACTCGGGGCCGTTCGTGACGCTCGCCAAGGCCGAGTTCAGCAACAGCCAGAACGCGAACATCCAGAAATGGAGCGCGTACATCAAGGGCAGCGCAAATCGGCAGGACTTCCTGGAGCGGGCGCTGGACTGGGTGAGCAAGGGCGAAGTTGGGGGCTACATGGCTAGCCATCGCAAGGAAACCAACATCAATGAGCTGAAGACCTACTTCAACAGCGTGATCGACTGGGTTTCAACGGTCTTCAAAGATGTCAAAAAAGAGATGCAGGGCCTGGAATGGGGCAAGCTCTACGAGCAATATCACTCCCAGTCCTACGATCCAGAAAAGGTGTCTGCCGAGGTCAAGCGGCTTTACGGCGACCCCTACGTCAAGAACCGTCGCGCCGTCTTCGAATACATTCTCGGCGGTAATCACGACACGAAGCTTCTGAATGTGCGGGTGTTCGACGATGCCGTGAAGGGGTCGGTATACGAGAAACAAACGAGCGATGCCAAAGCGAAGGGCGAATCCAACTGCCCGCTCTGCGCGATAGGGCACGAGGCGAACAAAACCAGGATCTATGAGTTCGACGAAATGGACGCCGACCACGTTGCAGCATGGAGCAAGGGCGGCGGAAGCTCGGCCGACAACTGCCAAATGCTCTGCATTACCCACAATCGAGCCAAAGGTAATCGATAATATGGAAGTGCCACCGCCCAGCGCGTGGAGCAAGGGCGGGAAAGCCAACGCGGCGAACTGCCAGATGCGGGTATGGGCATTACTATTGGCGATTCGGTAGCTTGATTGCGAGCTGTTCGAAGAGTTCCGGCCGTACATCACTGCGGAATCACCGCAAAACTTGAGTAAAACTTGAGCAAAGAATCGAGTGTGAATAGGGCAGAAATGTGGGTCTTGCGGGGGTAAGAGTCATCGAATCAACAACAACTTAGATTGACCGCTTGGGCTCATAACCCAAAGGTCGCTGGTTCAAATCCAGCCCCCGCAACCAATCCTTTCAACGACTTCCGCTGACTCCTCGGCGTGTCGTCTGGGTCAAATCAAGGTCACATCACATCACTGGAACTTCGTCAGCGTCGAGAACCTGCGCCGGGTCTTTCCAGCCCTGAGCTTTCGCCTGCTTTTTTACGTGTCTAACCAGCCGTTGCTGCAGTTGCCGCTTAGCCTGCAACTCAAACTGGCCGTAGATATTCGAAGTGGTGGCGACGTCTTCGTGACGCAGCAACGTCTTAGCCTCCTCCAGCCCGAGAACTTCCTTCGCCCAAGCGCTTAGTGTGTGTCGGAAGCTGTGCCACCCGATGTGAGGGAGTCCAGCCTCCAGCGCCACGGGCAGAACATGTGACTTCATGAACTCGCCTGGCCATAAGGGCCGACGACCCTTTGTGTGTGGTGATGCGAAGACCCAGTCCGCAGCCTTGTTGAAGGCTGTGACCGAACGCCATTCGCGCAACGACTCCAAGACTTCTTCCGGCAGGGCCATGTTAGTGCGCGAAGCCTCCGTTTTTAACGGTGTGATACGCCCCTGCACAAAGCCACGACGGAATGTCACCACGCCTGCCTTCAAATCGAGGTCCTCCCACCTCAGACCGAACGCTTCACTGACCCGCGTTCCCAGCCATCCAGCGAAGCTGACCGCAAGCTTCTCGCGCAGGCCGAGCAGCGAACACAGCTTGAAAGATTCCGAAGCGGTGAGCTGCACGGGATTCCTGCTGCGCTTGCTCGATCCGCGCGGCAGCTCCACGCGCTTGCCATCCAGCGGGTTGTGGGCTAGATATCCCCACTTCACGCTGAACTTAAACGCGAGCCTCATGACATTGAAAATCGAACGTACTGTCTTGGGGGGCTAATCCATTGGGATTGCGGCTCGAGCGCTGGAGCGAGCGTAGCCACTCTTCGACTCCGGCACGCACCTCTGCTTCTTCAAACCGCTCGACGCGATACTTCTCCCAACGTGGAAGAACGTACTTGTTGAGCGTTGATCGGTATGACTTTGCGTTCTGGAATGACATTGGGCTGGCTTCGTCTTGCTCGCCGCCGAGCGGCACTTCCAGACAGGGCTGAAGAACCTCGCGGATGTAGCGATCCACCAGCCCTCGCATCGTGGGACTAGTTTGGGTTGATTCCTCCTTGTTCGCTGCCAATCGCAAATGTTCACAGGCGCGCTCGGCATCCAGTCTCGTCGGTAGCTGTTCCATTTGTGCCAAGGATCACTTTGCGACGTCTGCGCTTTCCGTTGACCGACTGCAGAAAGCGGTAGGCCCAAAACGTTTGGGCCCCGCTTCCGTGATTCGGGCACCAAGGTGCCGTACTGATATATTGATCGCCGCTTCAATTCGCTCACTGTTTGATCTCCTCGGAGCGGCGCAGATGACCTGCAGACTTTACCCGATGTTTTCGAGTCTCGGACAATGTCGGAATGCCAAGCGAACCAATTCTTCTCGAGTTTGAAGGCCGGTATTTTCCCCTTGCGACACCAACGGTTGACTGTTTCTCGGCTGCGTCTGAATAGAGCTACGATGTCATCGATATCTAGAAGCCTGTCGCCTGTTATAGATGATTGCGAACACTGACTAGTGCTGTTCAAGGAAACCCCTGTAATTTCACAGCGCAATTGCACTGCTGGCTGTCGGCGAGTAGCATCGCGAGTGGCACACGTCGGGCTACGGCCTACGTTGGCGTCTAGGGCTGGCGAAGTGTTCCTGCACTTCGCCAGCCTGCGGATTACGTTCCTTAATTCGTGCTGGTTGTGACCTACTGCTCGGGGTGAGAGACAGCGCGGTTTTTCTGCAGCGACAGTTCGCATCCTATCGTGGAAAATCGAGCATAAGCAATGCCACTTGCGTCGCTTGAAATCAGTGACTTACGCAGTAGCTGCAACGCTTGTGGAAAATCCTCAAAAGCTAATCTGAGTGGGAACGCAAGAAATTGGACGCCATTATCACCTGTGAATTGCTCGACGATTGGCTTTAGACGCCGTTCGAGTTGCGCGAGAAAGATCATCGATGCCGCAACATTCAACAACCGGACCACATCGCC